>Ga0209427_10009511_pt1 | contig 10834 bp, 9 predicted proteins | sample DeeMarSWOR136_30_FD_187465 | JGI IMG/M metagenome (GOLD analysis project Ga0209427, IMG submission 187465) | Marine sediment microbial communities from White Oak River estuary, North Carolina - WOR-1-36_30 (SPAdes) (version 2) | ecosystem: Environmental > Aquatic > Marine > Intertidal zone >...
AAAGAGGGAGTTGGCTCAAACTAGCTAGCTATAAACAGCTATCAAAATATCTCAAGAATGTCGTGTGCGTAGTGCCTCGAAAGAAGCGACGGATATCCTTGGACTCGTTTTTTCTACGATAAGCGATATCGTGTAATCGGATACAGAGAAACGAGGCCATCAGCACGTGGCACGGAGAACTTTTAGCTTTAAATAGAGACGAGGTAATAATCTGCTTCAGAAAGCAATCGACATTCCGAATCATCAGTTGCACTAAGTGTAAGGAGGGAGATAATCATGGAGCAGCGATATATGATCGCCGTCATATGTGTGGTGTCAGTGTGTTTATTGTCGGGGTGTATTCTTATTCTTTCAGGAAGAGGGAGCAGATCGTATGACAGGATACATACCGAAGGAGTATTCGTCACTTTTCTCACACTCGATGCGGATGAAAGCTTCATGGAAGAGAATGTTGCGTCGTGGAGTCCATCTGTCGATATCTATATTATCGGGATCGATGGCTGGATGGGCCATGTTCCTCAAGCAACGCCCTGTGAAATGAGCTTTGAAATCTCTTTTGCTAGCCATACATCGCTAGATGTTACTCAAGCAGCAACGTATATCGATGGACGAATCTACAAATGGGACCTTCATCGACATGGAGCAGGAACAGAAATGCTCCAACGAGCGTTGATGTTTCCAAGTGGAACCGGAATACTGGTCAAATCAACGGATACACTATACTTCCATCGATGTGGATGGAATGGTGGAACTTCAGAAGCGTGTATGGGAGACATCGAATGTACAATTTATTATGTAGCTAGCTAGCTCATATATTCTAATACCAACAGGAAATATTGACTATTTAACACCAAAAATTGCAGGAAAAATTAAGAATCCAACTCTTGCCAACTTACAACAAGTACACCAGAACGCATTGACATCAGAGAAAACACGGATTTTAGACATATGTCTAATGTAAAAAATGAAGTTGAGAGAATAAATTTTCTTTTAGAGGAATTAAGAAATGAAACAAAAAGAAGGATTTTCTGTAAGCCGAAATAGCTAGCTAGCATGGTGTAGGCATATATGGCAAACGAGGCTACTATACCGATGAACGCGATCGGTATTATGAAGAGTATCGCCTTTGATACGTCCACTCCTTCGCCTCCCGTGCGTTTCAACGCTAGAGTTTGGCTTCGGGGGTTAGGTTGGTAGGGGACGTTGGCAACATCCGTTTCTTTCGCATCCACACCAGCATCGAAGCATATGTAATCCATGGCACCATATTTACAGCGAGGTTTGGCACCACTACCACCGTCATCCACACAACGTGTTTCCCCGGAGTAGGGAAGGATATTATGGGGAGATCAATCGGGATTACTCCTACAGGTAAATCAACAATGTGAATCTGAACCTTCGATTCTTCATCGATGGATACCGATAATGCTACTTGGGCTCTTTGAAATGGAGAAAACCAATCCAATAAGGTAAGGGAAAGCACTGGAATGATAAGTGAAAGCAGCAGGATGTATCTCCACTTAGAGAAAAAAGAGGTTAACGGCTTTAATAGTCGATTATTAATCAGCATTATCCTTCCCATTAGCCTCTTACCTCAACTCCTAACTCTTCTTCAACAACCAATCGACTATTTTGACGATGAGATACCATGGCACTAAACTCTGCAGAGCGCCTCCAAAGATAACCGTTGCCAAGCTTTCAACATGCAATAAATAGCTGAGGGGATCCCCGCCCGACAGCCAAATGTACGTAAATGCTGACACGTACATGAAGGAAAGGATTACGACATAGAGGAGAACTTGCCACGTCCTCAGTTTTGACATGGATTACCACACGTTTATATTGGGATTACGAGGTTATATCTTCCTCGCCTTTCGTACCTGCCTGCCGTGATTGCGAGCAGGATTTCGCTCCAGATATACGACGTCAAAACATGTGACTGAATAACCGTTAAGAGCGCCAGAAGCGTGATTCCAACAAGCCTATTCTTGTATTGCAAAGGTTGTATTTCCCTCAACCACGTATTCTGGACAACGACACCGTACAATTATTGTAAAAAGGCCTGGATGAAATGGGTATTCACCCCATTCTTCATGATACACGTTAAGATCGATGGGCGGTAGCGTTAACAGCTTGATTTTCGTACCGGGAACGAGGATTCCTCCACTCGCCCAAAGGATATGTATGGATTGACTTCTCATGAGTACGTGGCTTGTATTGTAGATGTCCATATCTACCACGGGTGGTAAATCACGATACTCCTTCTTTCCGTTATTGGAGAGAAACACGTCTATTGTCAGACTGTCCTGAAGCGCATAGACCTCCTGATCAGCCTCCACGGTGAGGCATAACTCGTCGCCACATTCATCGGGCGACAGGGTATCCAGAAGCCTGAGAACCCCTGTTACTATTGAACTGGTAAAGAAGAAGATGACAATGGAAAGAATGAGGATGGCTCGCCGTTCCAACCGTCTCACCCGTCATATGGTATCGTGAGAGTCGTGGTTGCTTGTTGTTTCGTGAAGACGATGGGGAAGGTTTCGTCGTGGAGCGCGATCTGCGTCGTGATGGTGATGCTGGGAAGGTCAGACCATTTTCGGATAAGGAAGTTCAGGGTTAACGTACCGGAGCCGTATAATCCGAGGTCTGGGAAGTGGAATGCTTGGCGGTCCCCGCTTGACTCTGTCGTTATCGGTCTCCACTTCCCACCAGGTGGTGTTTCAAGGTAAACATGGAAGGGGTGATGTAGGATTGACGGCGTGAAGGAGACGTGTAGAGCGTCCAGGTGGGTTCTCTCCGTATGCCAGATAGAGACGCGGACACTGGTCATGTTCTGGCTTGGCAGCGTGAACATCTCCGTGGTAAAGGCGACGTGGGCGACATCGTCTCCACTCGTATCGTAGACTCGAATGATATACATACCCTCTCCTTCGTCCTCCACGTCCCCCACCCGCAGCGTCTCGGTGAACAAGGCGACTGGACTCAAGCCTATGGACCCCACGATAGCAATTATCGTAATGACAATGGTGAAGATTATGATGTATGTTCGCTTCACTTTATTCTCAACTTGTTAACTAGCTAGCTCTCACACGCCATGATGTTTTCTTCTTCGGTACCAATTGATAATCTCTACTGTGAGGATGCTGGGCTTGAAACGTGTATCCTTTTTTCTGAGTTTAATTGAAGCATACGCAATCGCAACTAACCCAGCAAACGAAATATAATACTCAGCAGGAATATTAAAAACCCACTGAGGAGCAGGGATTAAAACCACAACAAAGAGAAGAAGCGAAAAAAGCACTGATGGGGCGAAAAACAAGATTACTCCCACCACATACACGGCTTTTAACCACTCATCATTGGATGTCTCGTTTCGTTGTTCCATTTCCTTCTTTAACACGTTGACAACTCACCAGCAGTGATAGGTAGCATAGTCGTATACTGGTATAAAAATATGAGTTTACACGTTCAAAGTGATAGAAGAGTACCGTATATTGTCGGACGAGCTGGCCATGAGCAGAGATTGAAACGAGAAGAGCGATAATCATTTTGTTCAAGCTAGCTAGCTAAAGTATTAATTTTGTAATTCTTAATTGGTTAAAGCTAGCAAGAAATGGAAAAAATGGAGGAAGTGGCTCATCTACCTCATTGTAAGGTGAATCATGGTTCTAGCGGGTTCCAGGAACTGGACCCTGACCGGGACTTGGTCCTGGGGAGATAGGTATGAGTGGCCACTTCCACCACTGATGGTCCAGGGGCCAGTTCAGGAGAACGAAGGGTAGTGACAACGCGATGAATATGAGGCAATAGACCAAGAAGGTTCCGATGATTTCCTTTCTGTTCTCCGGCTGCTTCTTTCCGAATAGGATACTGATGGGTGCGGTTGCTAGCGAAGACACAAATTTGGGTACAGGCAACATGAAGGGCGCGCTTTCTTTGTATTTCAGATAGGCGACTGCATCCCTTTTGCTCATGTTGATTTCCTCGGACAACGCTATGCAGACCACGATGAGCGTCGAGATCAGCCATGGCAAGCTCGCCCCTGGATTTGAGCCCCCCCAACTGATTCCAGCTAGGGATGCTTGCAACATGACGCCGTAGCTCCAGATGATGTAGCCGAGGTATTGAGGATGCCTTGTGTACTTATATATCCAGAACGTAACCGTCTCTCTCTTCTCTGCTTTCCCGTAGAACCACGCGATCGTGCCTAACAGAAAGATGAAGAAGCCTAACCCGGTAGCTGCAAGTGCCAAGGGCATTCTGAGATCCAAGCCCACATGAGAGAAGGGGTACACAAGAATCATGTATGGGAGGTAGGCGATGTCTCCAAGGTTGACGAGATTGAATTCCCAGAACGGTATCCACGTGATTCTCAGTATTCCAAGGCCAGCGAGGAAGAACATGGAGCCCGCGAAGTAGCCGAATGTCGGTAAGAAGAAGATGAAGGCTCCAAGGGATGAGAGGTTCTTCCTCTTTGTGATGAAGCCCACTATTATCAAGCCCATCACCGCTGCAAGGCACGCGAAGCCGATAGGCCTCGCGATCCTCATGAACTCCTCCACGATCTCGGGGTGCATTCCCGGATTAACATCGGGGATCCACCCAGCACGAATGAATAACATTGCCAATATCCGGGGAAGCTCTATCGTAGCGAAGGTCAGAGCCACAGTGAAGACAAACGCTAGAAGGGTCAAGGAGAACAGTGGACGAGTCCTTGGTTTTCCCGTCTTCGTCTCGGTTGCCACTAATTCTCCCGTGAGCACGGCATCTCCCATCCTTACATTCATGTCATGTTTCTCATTTGTAATCGCTTGACGTACACCCTTGCGTGAACTCATCCTTTTCACCTTCGTTCATGTCTTTTTCATAACCATATATCTTCGTTTCATTCAATATTATACCATGCTTTAGAACATCTGTTCAAGAATGTAGAACAAGTACTGCATTCACGTAAACAAGATATAGACCATCTGTTCGCGAATGTAGAACGAGTACCGCACCCATAGCGAGCTAAGTCCCCCCTCCCCCCTGCCTTAATGATCCCTATACATACGCCTTCCATCCCACTCTTCTTCTGCGATGAATGCGCCCAGTGAGAATACCTAACGATAACTCGCCTCTAGTACCAGAACATTCCCCTCTCACGAAGCCAGATGTCTGATCATGGATGAGATCAGTCTCGACTAGATAGCTTGAGGGTGCGAATCTTCGAAGCCGTGTAGGTTGCCCATATGTCTCCTTAGGCCTCAGGCATAGGCAACTGCGTAAGTCCCACTAAAGAATATAAGACTGTTCTTAGAATATTCAATTAACAAGAGAAGGAAAGGATGTGTATATCAATGAAGTTGACAAAGCTGGAGTCGTTCGTTGTGAAGGTTCCACCTCCCCATTATGGCGGTTCGTACTTCTTCTTCGTAAAGCTGCACACCGATGAAGGCGTGTACGGCTGGGGTGAGAACGCCACTCTGAGCGTCTACGATCCCTTGCAGCGTAGCTACAAGGTTCTGCTGAAAGAGATCTTCGAGACGTACCTTAAGGGGGAGAACCCCCTTGATAGAGAGCGCCTGAACAAAGTCCTCTACACTGGGATCACCGCTCGCCACACGGAGTATTCGACGCTGGGACTCGTAAGCGCCATCGACACAGCGCTGTGGGATATCGCCGGCAAAGTGTGTAACCAGCCGGTGTACAACCTGTTGGGTGGCGCGTTCAGGAAGAAGATACGGAGTTATACCTACATCTACGACATCAAGGGTGGCGCACGCCCGCTTACTACGGTTTCTAACCTCTGGGCCGACCCCAAGCGGGTCGCCGAGAACGCCGCCTATCTGGTCGACGAGGGCTTCACGGCGGTAAAACTCGATCCCGTGCCCATGGCGCACTTCGAGCCGCCCCTGACAGCGGACGAGAGGAAAGGGATGGATCTTAGGGCGTTGTTACGGAAAGCGTCCTACCGCAATCCCTACAACATGACGCTGGAGCAGTACCAGACGGTGGAGGAGGTCGTCGGCGCCATCCGGGACGCGGTGGGCACCAAGGCCGACATTTTAATCGGCACCCACGGGCAGATCACCACCGCCTCGGCCATCCGTCTCGCCAAGGTGCTCGAGCCCTTCAAGCCCCTGTGGTTCGAGGAGCCCGTGCCCCCCGAGAACACCAAGGAGATGGCCAAGGTAGCGAGGAGCACGAGTATCCCCATCGCGACAGGTGAGCGGCTTACGACCGTGTTCGACTTTCTCCGGTTACTGGAGGACGGCGCGGCGGTGTACCTGCAGCCCGACTTGGGTGCGTGCGGCGGGATCACCGAATGCAAGAAGATCGCCAGCGTGGCGGAAGCGTACTACGCTCAGATGGCGCCCCACGTCTGGGGCGGCCCCCTGATCACGGCTGCGGCCCTTCACATTGATGCCTCCATCCCCAATTTCCTCATCCAAGAGAGCATCTACAAGGGCGGCGGGTTCTTCGACGAGCTGCTCGTCGAACCGCTGGTCTGGGAGAAGGGCTACTATACGCCCCCAACGTCGCCGGGACTGGGTGTGGATCTGAACATGGACGTTGTGACGACGTACGCGGTCTAACGGGAAGCTAAAGGCATTAGCAAACCTGTGGCAGAAGCTGAACGCGCTAGCTAGCTGGAGGACTCCCTGGCTGAGAAAGTCCTTGCAGCTAGCTAACCCTATACACAACACAACTAGAGCAATTTTTGATGTGGTCTTGACCTCGTAACGGCTATCCTTTTCAACAATTTCGCTTCTATGTGAGCTGGCTAGCTAAACCTGAACATATGCTGCAATACGGCTTCCAGTTGAGGTCTACGAGAATCCGTTGTAGCTAACTATCTCTGTTAGGGGCTTCTTTTGTTTGCTTCCTGGCTGTTCGGCTGGATATCCAAAGCTGATTAAGGCGACAACCTTCTGGTCCTCGGGAATACGCAGCAGTTCTTTTACTTCTTCCTCCTTAAAATCTCCGATCCAACATGACCCTATCCCTACAGCCCAGGCTGCAATAACCATGTTCTGTAACGCTATCGTGGTGTCAACGGTTGACCATTTACGCCCATAATCATTCCCGATGTATCCGCAGCCGACAATTGTGACTGCTGAGTCTTTGATGAAGGTGTTCCATCTGCCATGTGACAGCTGTTCTTTGATCTTGTCGTCGGTCAAGACGATGAAGTGCCAGGGTTGAACGTTGCTTGCAGAAGGCGCCTGCCGTCCCGCCTCAAGGATCGTCTTCAAGGCTTCTTCAGGAACCGTCTTCTTTTCATATCTTCTAACGCTTCTACGGCTCAGAAGAACGTCAACAAGAGACATGGTATTACTTTGTAAAAAACAGGAAGATATGTGTTTCTATCAGCGAGAATAGGATGATCTACAAGCGAGCTAGCTACTCCCGACCACTGGAGATATCTCCTGTAACCTTCTCCCTTTGTTATATCTAGCTAGCTTGTAACGTCCTTCAATTATGAATATAATTAAGCATTAGCTAGTTAGGTCGGATGGCATTCACGACTCGTCTTTCGTCGGTAGGTTGGTGCAGACTTGAAAGAGGGAGGTATCCCCTATCACGTGCTCACCTCATATCTCGTTAGCCTCAACAATCCTATGCATCGTTTCGTCGAAGATCCTGTTCCCATCCCATTTAAACGGAAGGAGAATTCAACATCCCATCTAGCTAGTATATCTTGTATGTAACGCGCGCCTTTGATGGTTCAAAGCAAACTATAGGTATATTACATACGCTTGAAAGGATTGTGTTGGTTGATTGCGCAGTGAGTCATGATATTCACGTTGTTGCAGTGGACATTAATGGGACTCTGATAAGCGGCCAATACCTGCATTGGACTGCGATCCTTGAAGAGCGATTGGGGCTGCAACGACGAAGGGATGCGCCCCCATTGCCGTGGTATGACGTTCTAATCGGGAAGATATCCTTTGAGGAGGCCATTGCGACCTCGTATGTCGTCACGAATCCTGAAACCCTCCGTGAACGAGTTCTCACGACCTATATGCAGCATCTGGAACTCCGTGATGGCTGTCTGGAGCTCTTAGAATATTTGCAATCCAAATATCGCCTCATCAGTTGTAGTGATACCTCAGGCGTCACGAAAGTGATCGCACAGACCTTCGACCTTGAGAAATACTTTACGCAGGCGTTCTATTCGATTGACGTTGGCTGGATGAAGAGCGATCGAGAATTTTGGGAGCACGTCTTGTCAAGAAATTGTGACACTTCGAGTCACCAATTCGTGATGATCGGCGATAATCCCAGCAGAGATATCTATTGGCCCAATGTCTTGGGGATGTTGACCATTCAGATTAAAACCACCGAATTACTGTCTCAACAGGCGTTATCCGCCAACAACCGTTTTGAGACACCGAACTACTATGTTACGCATCTCAAAGAAATTAAACACATTCTTTGAAGCCTAGTTAGCTAACCCTTGCATTGTGTTGGTTGTTCAAAAAACAGTTGTTAGCCGTGAATGGCGATTTCCATAAAGCAACATACGCCATGATCAACGTTCAATATCGACTGATTAGCTAGCTAGTTTTATACTGTGAATTCGGTTAGGTATTTGTAATAGCTGTTAGTACTGCCTTATAACAAAAATCTGAGGATAGGCTGGTGATGAGCTTTGCCGGAAAAGCCGTTGACTAAAAATCTTGAAAATGTGAGAGTGATATTGGCGACAGATTGTGGAAGCACGACAAGTAAGGCGCGGCTCTTCAAGAAGCTTAACGAGGAATACAGATTTGTAGCTTCAGGAGAAGCACCAACAACCGTTGAAGCCCCCCTTGAGGACGTGACCATTGGCGTACGAAACGCAATCAGAGAAGTAGAGGAATTGACAGGTCACAAGCTCCTCTCTCCAGAAGGCGTCATCTCACCTCGTAAACGAGACAACGCGGGCGTTGACCTTTTTATAACGACAAGCAGCGCAGGAGGTGGCCTTCAAATGATGGTTGCAGGCATCACAGAAACAATAACCGCTTCAACCGCAGAGCGAACTGCTCTTGGTGCAGGAGCCATCGTTATGGATGTTATGGCGTATGACGATGGACGAGAAGTCTACCAGAAGATCCAGCGACTGAGATCCCTGAGACCAGACATGATCCTTATTGCGGGGGGCACTGATGAGAGTCAGGGGTCCTCATTATCAGATATAGGTGAGATGCTTCTAGTAGCTGACCCGAAACCTCGTTTGGGATCGAGTTTCAAGCTACCTATCATCTTCGCTGGAAGCGTTAATGCCCGTGAAGCAATGAAGAAGCTGCTAGGAGGCAAATTCGCGTTAAGGGTCGTTGACAATGTGCGGCCCTCTCTTAACGTTGAAAATCTGGAGCCAGCTAGAGCTCTCATCCATGAGTTCTTCATGGAACACGTGATGTCTCAAGCGCCTGGGTATAGCAAGCTAATAAAGTGGACGCCCGTGCCGATCATGCCTACGCCATTGGGCGAGGGTGCGATGTTCCAAACCGTAGCAAAAGAATATGGCGTAAACCTCTTGGGAGCGGGTCTCGGAGGAGCCACAACAAACATTTACTCCCTTTATAAGGGTAACTTTCTTAGAACGGTGAGCGCAAACCTAGGGATGAGCTACAGCCTTGGCAACGTCTTAAAAGAGGCAACGGTTGAAAATATCAAGCGTTGGCTCCCCTTCGAAGTTGATGAGTCTCTGCTCTGTGACAAGATCGCTAACAAGGTGGTTCATCCAACAACCGTGCCACAGACATTGGAGGATTTGATGATCGAGCAAGCCTCTGCAAGGGAGGCACTCCGCCTCAGTTTTCAGCATCACCAGCGTCTAGTTCAATCGAGTAAGCGATACCATATTGACCTGATGAAGTTCGACTTAATCGGTGGAACCGGGGGGCTTCTCTCAAACGCGCCTCGACGGATCCAGTCCGCATTGATGTTGATCGATGGCTTTCGACCCGAGGGCATAACGAGACTAATTCAGGACAGCGTCTTCATGATGCCCCACTTGGGCGTGCTCTTGACGTACCATCCCCAAGCTGCGATGCAAATCCTCGAGAAGGATTGCCTCATAAAACTGGGTACCTGTCTAGCTCTTCAAGGTCAACTCGATGAGGGAGGCGATCCACACGTGGGTCGTTTAACTGTGAAGATGCCCGATGGACGGCGGCTCAGAGAGAACATCGTCTTTGGAACGATTAAACGGTTGCCCTTAGGTGTGGGGGAAGTGGCTGACGTTGAGGTTCGGACAAGTTGGGGGTTCGGCGTAGGCGGATGGCTTGGTAGAATGCACTCCCGGATAGAGGGCGGCGTGGCGGGTATCGTCATCGACGCCCGTGGACGACCCTTAAGCTTGCCGGATGACGAAGAAGGGAGACGAAGAAAAATACTCGAGTGGTTCACGGATCTGGACCTCTATCCTAGGGAAGCCTTGAAGGAGATGACGTGAGGGGGAGTCAGGGAATGTCTTGGTCCTACACGCTTGGGTTGCGGACGAAGGAATCGTGTCTAGTGTCGAAGCGACGCACGCTACCCCTAATGGGTCAAGTCCTCGTCGAGGAAGGCGACGAAGTTGAACCATCAACAATCGTAGCTCGAACCTTCATCATAGGCAAGGAAAAGGTGTTGCTGAACATGGCACAAATCCTCAGGCTCACGAAGAGTTCGGAGGTGCCTCAATACATGCTGAAGGAGGTGGGCGACAGGGTGGATACGGGAGAAGTCATCGCGTTCAGGCGATACACAACGTTCCATTTCTTTGAGCATGAGGTGGTCTGCAGGTCTCCAATAGAGGGCATGATCGAGTGGCTCTTCGAGGACGGCGACCTCAGCATAAAGAGCCTTGAAGCCGTGA
>Ga0209427_10009512_pt1 | contig 10833 bp, 12 predicted proteins | sample DeeMarSWOR136_30_FD_187465 | JGI IMG/M metagenome (GOLD analysis project Ga0209427, IMG submission 187465) | Marine sediment microbial communities from White Oak River estuary, North Carolina - WOR-1-36_30 (SPAdes) (version 2) | ecosystem: Environmental > Aquatic > Marine > Intertidal zone >...
CTCCTCAGGACCTGGCTTTATTAGATTCCCGTAAGGCAGTCAACTTCGCCAAAAGGCTGAACATGCCAGTTTTAGGAATTGTGGAGAATATGAGCGGTTTTGTCTGTCCCCACTGCGGCAAAAGAATCGACCTTTTCAAAACCGGAGGAGGGGAAAAAGCAGCCAAAGATATGGGCGTCCCCTTTTTGGGAAGAATCCCCATTGAGCCGGAAATCGTCACCTCCGGGGATGAAGGAAAACCTTTTATCCAGCACCATTCAGATAAAAAGACTTCCAAGATCTTTGCTGAGATAGTTGGACGGTTAATAGAAAAACTTGAACCGAATTATTCAAAGGAAGTTAAGTAATTTTTTTCACGGAAAGATGATGAGGAAACATAAGCTAAAATCAAAACCAAATCTTAACAAAAAAAGGAGGTATTTAAAATGCCAGGAGGAGACAGAACAGGTCCTTTAGGATTAGGACCTATGACCGGACGGAGAGCTGGATACTGTGCCGGCTTTCCAGTGCCGGGATATGTGAACCCCGGTTTTGGCTGGGGGGGATTTGGGTTAGGCAGGGGAGGTTTCCCTCGAGGCGGTGGAGGAGGACGCGGCCGGTGGTGGAGAGGCGGATTCTACGGATACCCAGCGTACGGATATCCGCCCTATGGCGGTGCATATTATCCACCTTATGCCCCGGCTTACCCTTCTTACGGAACAACCTATCCTCAACCCACACCTGAAGAGGAAAAAGGGTTACTTCAAGAGGAGCTGGCTGATCTGGAAGAGGAGATCAAAGCTGTTAAAGCTCGGATGGGCGAACTGGAAAAGGAAGGGAAAAAAGAGAAAAAGTAAAAAGGATGGGGGGGAGTTCTTCTCCCCCCAAAGGAATTGGAGATCATATGAAGATTGTGATATCATCTCAAGGTCAAGTTCTTGAGGCCATGGTGGATCCAAGGTTCGGAAGGTGCGCTTATTTCATCATTTACGACACTGAAACAAAAGAAATCGAGGCTTTATCCAATCAGGCCTCAGAGGCCGCAGGGGGCGCCGGTATTGTAGCATCTCAGCTGGTGGTAGACAAAGGAGTGGAAGCAGTAATCACAGGTAATGTGGGTCCCAATGCTTTCCAGACTCTCAACCAAGCTAAGATAAAGATATTTGGTGGTGCATCCGGGACAGTTAAAGAGAGCCTGGAGAAATATGAGAAAGGTGAACTTAACGAACTATCTTCATCTTCTGTACCCCGGCATTTTGGCATGGAAAAGGATAAAGGAGGATCGCGAAAGTGAAAGTAGCAATTTCATCAGACGGAAATTACGTTTCAACTCATTTTGGACGTTGCCCCTTTTTCACCATTGTGGAAATCGAAGGAGAAAAGATTTTAAACAAGGAAACCGTCGATAATCCTGGCCATCAACCCGCGTTTTTGCCTCAATTTCTTTCCAGTCTGGGAGTAAACTGTATAGTTGCAGGCGGAATGGGCTTACGAGCAACCGGGCTTTTTGCTGACAAAGGCATCAAAACCATCGTGGGAATAAGTGGTTCCATAGATGAGGTCATAGACAAACTGGTCCAGGGCACCCTTGAAGGAGGAGAAAGCTCGTGTAGACCCGGCTCGGGCCGAGGTTACGGAATTGAAAAATCCGAATGCGATCATCCCGAGGATCACGACCATTGATGTCATAGAATTTACAGGTAAGAGGATTTTTGATTTTTAGAAAAGACTAAACGAAACATTTATAAGAAAATTCATTCTTTCGCTTTCTCAGAAAACCTGAGAGGATTTAAATGCAGTTTAACAACTCTATTACAAGAATTGGGAGAAAAAAAATTGGAATTGGATTCCATCAATCCCTTATGATTAATCCAGCTCCGTTAAGCAGAGAAAATGAATTAAAAATCTTAAGACACAGGGTTCAACTTATCTCCCAAAGGCTAAAGCTTATCAAAAAAAGAGTTGAAACTCCAAAGATAAAACCAGATCAGAATATCATAGCTGTTGTGGACAGGGAGGAATGCGCAGGCTGCGGGATCTGTTATGATGTCTGTCCGGAAGGAGCAATTACAATAGATATCACTGCCAGAATCAATTCCAGTAAATGCACAGCCTGCCTGGAGTGTGTAAATAAATGTCCAAAAGGAGCAATAGCCATAAAGTATCAGCATGGATGATTGAATCCTTTTTCAAAAGAGTCTAATTTTAACGTCCTTAACAGGAGGTTTGAGATGCCAAGAGGTGATGGAACAGGTCCAATGGGTCAGGGACCCGGTACAGGAAGAGGCATGGGAAGGGGAAGAGGTCAGGGCAGGGGTCGGATGGGTGGTAACCGTTCAGGAGCAGGACCGGGAGGTTCTTGTGTCTGTCCCGCCTGCGGAGCGAAGGTGACTCATCAAGCAGGTGTCCCCTGTTACCAGATCAACTGCCCCGAATGTGGCAGGCCCATGGCCAGGGAATAAAAAAGCATCATCCCCCCTGTCGGAAAATAGGCAGGGTGTGATCTTTTCTGAAATTTCCCTGGACCCAACAGGAGGAAACCAGATGCCCATTTACACTTACAAATGCCAGGATTGCGGCGAGGAGTTTGATCTTCTGGTAGGAGTGGTAAAAGATCAGGAAAAATTAAAATGCAGAAAATGTGACGGTGAAAATCTGAAAAGGATATTTTCTGCATTTGGCGTGGGAAGAAGCACATCGGCCAATGGCCCCGCCTGCTCAGGCCCAACCTGACCCACAACAGGTTAAAGGGATTAGTTCAATCCCAGAGGATTCATAAGATGCCCATATACGAATACAGATGTATGAAGTGCGGAAGAAAGACAGAGATTCTTCAAAAGAATCTAAAACAAGAAGACTCCACCACCTGCCCTTTCTGTGGCTCCACTAAAATGGAAAGACTTCTGTCCTCACCAGCAGCGATCAGGATGGGAAGTTCGGCCCCCAAGGGCACAACCTGCTGCGGAAGGACTGAAAGATGCGACACTCCTCCTTGCTCCTCTGATGGAACCTGCAGAAGAGATTAAACCAAAAACAAAGGAGAGGTTAAAATGAAGCTCCTGATCATAATACTCTTCCTGATGGCGGTCCCTTTAAGTCTCTCTTTTGGAGAGACCGCAGAGAAACCCCAGCCTCTGACTGTCCAGATCGTTTACGATAACAACGAATTCGATCCTGATCTTACCCCGGAATGGGGATTCTCCTGTTTTATCAAAGGAAAGGAAAAGACGCTTCTTTTTGACACCGGTGGAAACGGAAAGATTTTGCTTTCGAATATGGAAAAACTGAAGATCAAACCCGAAGAGATAGATTTAGTGGTCTTGTCCCACATTCACGGCGATCACACCGGAGGCCTTGAGGAATTCCTCAAGAAGAATAACCAGGTGGAAGTTTACCTGCCCCAATCATTTCCTTCCGGGTTCAAAAAAGGTATAAAAAAAGCCGGCGCCCGATATGCCGAAGTTGAAAAACCCACAGAGATCTGCCAGGATGTCTTTTCAACCGGGGAGATGGGAACCTTAATCAAAGAACAGTCCCTTATCATTAAAACTGAAAAAGGACTGGTGGTGATCACCGGCTGCGCTCACCCGGGAATAGTCGAAATCGTCAGAAAAGCAAAGGAGCTGCGCAAGGAGGATGTATACCTGGTTATGGGAGGTTTTCATCTTCTGAGCACGTCAAAACAAGGGATAGAGAAGATCGTGTCGGAGTTCAAAAAGATGGGCGTAAAAAAGGTATCTCCCTGCCACTGCAGTGGAGAGCTGTGTCAGGAGATCTTCGAGCAAAACTACAAAAAAGACTACGTGAGATTGGGTGTGGGTGCGAAATTGGAGGTGGAGTGATCGTCTCAGTTGCCAGCGGAAAAGGGGGAACCGGCAAAACTACGGTGGCTGTTAATCTGGCCCTGTATTTAGCCCAAAACGGGGGGAAAAACATCCGATTTCTGGACTGCGACGTTGAGGAGCCCAACGCCTATATCTTTTTGAAGCCAGAGATTCAAGAATCCCAGAAAGTTTCCTTGCCAGTGCCTGAGGTGGACGAAAAAAAGTGTACCTTCTGCGGCAAATGTTCTGAGGTTTGTGCCTACAATGCCATCGCAGTTTTAAAAGATAAAGTTCTAATCTTCCCCCAGCTTTGCCACGGTTGCGGGGGATGTGCCCTTTTCTGTCCCGAAGATGCCATAAGTGAAAAGGAAAGAGAAATAGGAGTATTAGAGCAGGGGAAAGTGGGAAAAATCGATTTCATCCAGGGAAAGCTTAACATCAGCGAGCCTATGGCAACTCCTATAATAAGGGAGGTCAAAAAAAAGATTAATCCTGATGGAATCACCATAATAGACGTTCCCCCTGGTACATCCTGCCCGGTGATAGAGGCAGTGAACCGAAGCGACTTCTGCCTTCTGGTAACCGAACCTACTCCCTTTGGATTGAATGATCTAAAGCTGGCAGTGGAAGTTCTAAAAAAGCTAAAGATCAAATTCGGAGTGATCATTAATCGGGCGGGCTTAGGTGATGAGAAGGTCAAAGAATTCTGTCAGGGAGAGGCAATCGAGATTCTTGCAGAGATCCCCTATGATCGGAATGTGGCAGTGCTTTATTCCCAGGGCATCTCCATTTTAATCGAAGCAGATTATGCGAAAATCTTTGAAAATATCTGGAATTCTATTCAGAAGAAGATGGAACATAGATGAAACAGGTCACCATAATAAGCGGCAAAGGCGGGACCGGAAAGACTGTTATTTCTGGCTCTTTTGCTGCTCTGGCTAAAAACAAGATAATGGCAGACTGCGATGTGGATGCTGCAGACCTCCATCTTCTGCTCCATCCCCGAATCAAGGAAAGACATGAGTTCAAGGCTGGGAGCAAAGCCGTACTGGACGAGGAAGAATGCATACTCTGCGGCATGTGTATTCAGGTATGCCGGTTCTCCGCTATACACGAGACAGAAGACAGAATGGTAATCGACCCTGTTGCCTGCGAAGGTTGTGGGGTATGTGCTTTGAACTGCTCCGTAGAAGCCATTAAGATGGAAGAGAATATGTCAGGCGAGTGGTACATTTCCGATACCAGGTACGGTCCTCTGGTTCATGCCAAACTGGGAATTGCTGAGGAAAATACCGGAAAACTGGTCACTCTGGTAAGACAAAACGCCCGCACCACGGCTCAAAAGAACGGTCTGAACTTAATAGTAATAGACGGCCCTCCCGGGATCGGGTGTCCGGTCATAGCTTCCATCACCGGAGTCGATCTGGTGGTGGTGGTTACCGAACCCACTCTGTCAGCAATAGCTGATTTAGATAGAGTAATGAGCTTAACCCGGCATTTCGGAATTGAAACCGTGATCCTGATAAATAAATTTGACATAAACTGTGAAAACACAGAAAAAATAGAAAGCTTCTGCCAGAAGAAAAACCTCGAGGTCTTAAGCAAAATCCCTTTTGACAACTCCTTCACCCAGGCCATGGTGCAGGGTAAAACCATCATCGAATATGACAATTCAGGTGCTACTCAACAGATAAAAAAAGCATGGGAAAAGATCGAGCAAAAGCTGAACAGTCAAAAAGATTAATCTACGGTCCGGTCCCATCCAGGAGACTAGGTTTTTCATTAGGAGTGGACATCATCCCCTATAAGGTCTGCTCCTATAACTGTATCTACTGTCAGCTAGGTAAAACCACATCCCACATACTAAAGAGAAAATCATATGTAAGTCCCGCTATTGTTATAAAAGGAATAAAGGGAGCCATATCAGAGAATAAAAAAATCGATTACATCACCTTCTCCGGATCAGGCGAGCCCACTTTGAACAAAGATCTGTGTATACTTATTCAAAAGACTAAGAAAATAACTTCGATCCCAATTGCCGTTCTGACCAATGGATCGTTGTTATGGAGAAAAAGCGTCAGGAATGATTTAGCTTCCGCAGACTTAGTCGTTCCCTCTCTGGATGCAGTATCTGCAGTAGTTTTCAAGAAAATAAATAGACCAGCAAAAGGATTAAGTACAAAGAAAGTTTTAGATGGTATCAAAAAGTTTGCAGAGGATTTTGAAGGAGAAATTCGCCTGGAGATTATGCTGGTTAAGGGAATTAACGACTCGGAAAATGAGATAAACAAGATAAATGAGTTTGTTAAGGGCTTGAAAATTAACAAAATCGAGCTCAACACAGTTATCCGACCTCCCAATGATCCAAAAGCCGGACCCTTAACAAAAGAGGAGCTTCTAAGAATCAAGAAGTTATTTGATTCCAATATTAAAGTGGAGGTAATCTCAGATTTCACTAAACATCATGAAACAAGGGTGTTTCGCAAAGACTTGGAACAAAGAATAATTGATCTTCTCAAAAGAAGACCCTGCAGAAAAGAGGAGATGTCAGTCTCCTTGGGAGTTCATCTAAACGAGCTTTTGAAATATTTAAATCTCTTAATGCAGAGAAAAAAGATTAGGAAATCAAAAAAATCCTCTCAAAAGGACTTCTACATTTTAAACCTGTAATAATATGAAAACCTATATAGAATGCGTCCCCTGCATAATAAACCAGGCTACCCATCTGTCCCGGGATTTAACAGACGATCCTAAAAAACAGGAGAGCTTTTTAAGGGAAGTCCTCAAAAACTTATCCGAAGTGAGTTACAACCACTCACCCCCTCACATAGCAGCTTACGTTTACAGGCTCATCCGCCAGACTTTAAACAACCCCGACCCTTATAAAAAGGTAAAAGACGAATATAACCAGAAAGCAAAAAAACTATATCCCTCCCTAAAAAAGAAAGTTAAAAGTTCCAGGGACAGATTCAAAACTGCAGTTAAATTAGCCATTGCTGGAAATGTCATAGATTTCGGCTCATCTCAGAACTTTCAACTGGACAAAACCATAAAACAGGTATTGAATAAAAATCTGGCAATAGATGATGTAACCCGATTAAAAAAGGAAATAAAAAAAGTTTCAAGTATACTCTATTTGGGTGACAATGCCGGCGAGACTTTTTTCGATAGAATATTAATTGAGGAGTTTCCCAGAAAAGAGATTTATTATGGGGTCAGAGGGACACCAGTAATAAACGACGCCACTGAAGAGGACGCCCGCATTGCGGGATTAGACAAAATAACCCAGATCATCTCCAATGGCTCAGATGCTCCGGGCACTATTTTAGATGAGTGTTCCAGAGAATTCAAAAAAATCTTTAATAAGGCGGATTTGATTGTCGCCAAAGGCCAGGGAAATTACGAAACCTTAAATGAAGTCAAGGACAAAAACATCTTCTTTTTATTTATGGTCAAGTGCCCGGTCATAGCTCACGATGCCAGATGCTGCGTCGGCGATAATGTTGTCTGGAAATTACCCCTTAATTGATCTTTTGGAATAGAATTTCAAAGTTTAATCACTCCAGCAGTAACATCTTCTTGGTCTGGACAAACTCGCCTGCTTGCAAACGGTAAAAATAAATCCCGCTGGACACTTCGTTCCCTTCCTTATCCGTTCCATCCCAAATAGCTTGATAGTATCCGCTTGATTTCATTTCATCCACAAGAACCTTGACCTTCTGGCCCAGGATATTGTATATACTGAGGGTAGTGTGTAGTGGTCTGTTCTCAGTTTTCCTTTTTCCATAAACCGTGAAAGGAATGGTGGTGGTAGAATTAAATGGATTGGGATAATTCTGGTTCAATTTAAAATCACTTTGCTTTTGCTCTGTATGTAGATTTTCAATTATTGTAGGACAAGAAGTATATATGAAAATTATGCCATTATATAGACTATCCCCATTAGATGAGATCATCACCTCATCAAATCCGTCACCATTTATATCTCCTGCGCAACCAACATTAATACCAAAACCTGCTAACGTGGAATCCTCAGCTCTTAATGTTATATCAGCCACACTATCCATATATTCTCCGCCATAAAAAATGTAGGTAGACTGTGGATATTTACCATCGCTTGCGATTACATCACCATAGCCATCTTGATTAATGTCACCAGCCAATGAAATTGAATAACTCACTGGCAGAGTAATATATGAATTAGTATCTTGCAGTGAATCACCGAAGAAAAGCTTGGATCTCTTTGTGTTACCAATAAGGATATCCGTATATCCGTCATCATTTACATCTCCTACTGAAGCCACATTTCTGCCAAAATCCCGAAACTCTATTGAATCTCCGTAAAAGGTAAGATCTGGAATGGTATCCATAGGATTACCTCCCAGATATATTTCAGCCATGCCAGGATTATGTGCGCTACCTATATAAGGAGAGCCTATCAAGATATCATCATATTCATCACCGTTAATATCTCCCAGAGCTGCAACCGACCGACCTAATTCCGCCACTGAACCAGAGTGACCAGTAATGCGGATATCGTATACACTATCCATATCCTGTCCGCCTAAATAAATAAAAACTCTTCCAGCTGGGTCCCAACCATTGGGCGCAGCTACCATCACATCATCGTAACCATCATTATTAACATCTCCCGCTGAGGTAACAGAAGCACCAAAACCCCAATTCCACCCCCACTCCTGCAGAATCAAATCAGCCACGCTGTCTGGGGGATTACCGCCAAAATAGATGTAGGCACTATTCCACCCTGGAGCACCTACTATAAAATCATCAAACCCATCCTTGTTCACATCACCAGCACAACCAACTCCCGAACCAAAACTACCACCTCCGGTTATCTGAAGGTCTGGTATCGTATCGAAATCTGCGCTTCCCAAAAAGATTTTAATGTGACCTCCAGAACCAGGATATCCCGTGATTATGTCTTTAAATCCATCTCCATTTAAGTCTCCAGCTGAAGCACATTTTGTTTCTCCGACTATAGTAGCTAAAAGCCATAATGAGTCCTGGGCTGTGCTGAGTTGAGGGAATAGAAAAATACCCAACAGCAGTAGTAAAATAATCAAGTTTCTGGTCATCTTTGCCTCCTTGTTAAAATCAAAGTATGACCAAACTTCCTTTCTCTATTTATCTGATCTAATTGAATTATAAGCAGATAAAAGCAAAAGTCAAGAAAAAACCTCTTTAAATAGCAGGTGTTTTAATGAAATTTATCCCCGTTATGAAGGAATGTTAGATTTAACTATTCCCCGACTTTGACATTCCTGAACCTGCAGGGCGAGGTGCCCTGGCTTACCCGGGCGTTCTGAACTGGCTGGCCCTTGCCGCAGTTGGGAGTTCCCCAGATTTTCCAGTGCTTTTCATCTGCAATGCCATCACAGGAATTCCAGAACTCAATGGTGTTTCCCGAATAAGAGGGCTTTTTTATCATATCCCCTAATTTGCCGTTTTTTATCTCCCAGCCGATTTCGGTTCCCATCTTGAAGTTCTCCCGGTTGTCGTCAATAGACCAGGAGGAAACTCCCTCCATATATATCCCGTCATCTGTTTCTGAGATAAGATCATCTAATGTTTTGCTCTGAGGCAAAAGGTTGGTATTGGTCATCCTGACTATAGGCACATCTCCCCAGCCCTCTGCCCTCATGCTGGCATTGCTTTTTCTGTTGATCATATTAGCTGTCTGCCTGGAACTCAAATATCCTACCAGCATACCATCTTTTATAAGATATTCCCTTTTAGCTTTAACTCCTTCATCATCATATCCGAAAGTCCCCAGACCCGAAGGCGAGGTGGGATCGGTTACCACGTTAACTATATCTGATGCATATTTCAGCTTACCCAGCTTATCCGGTGTGGCAAAGCTGGTACCGGAGAAATTTTTCTCTGCTCCGAAAACCCGGTCTAATTCCAAGGGATGACCTATTGACTCGTGTATCTGCAGAGAAGCCATGGCACCATCCAGGATAATAGTCTTCTGACCGGATTCACAGGGCTTTGCTTCCATAAGGGCCAATGCCTCTTGGGCCACTCTCTCTGCTTTCTCCTCGAAATTCAACTCCTTAATTAGCTCATACCCTTTGCTCTCATATTGTCCGGACGAGTTGGGATATGACCTGGTAGCCATATCCCGATGCGATTTCATGGCTGTGGCTGAAATCCCCGCTCCGGTGTGGTTTAAAAGCTGATCTATCCTGGCACCCTCAGATGAGGCAAATAACTTTTTCTCCTGTCTGAAGCTCATAAAGGCATCGGTCAGTCTAATACCTGAGACTTTTCTCATCAGCTCATCTAAATGCAGAAGGTAGGCCAGCTTCTCTTTTAGACTGATGTTAAAAGGATCGATCTCAATTGGAGTCTGGTATGAATCGATGATCTTCCCTTTTTCAGCATCAGTCTCATCCAATTCTAAAGAAGCCATCTTCACGTCTTCTTTTTTCACCCTGCTGCTGGCTTTAGCTATTTTTACTGAAAGCTCTGCAACTTTTTTGATGTTGTCCGGATTAAAATCAGAGGAAGAGGCAAATCCCCAGCAACCAGAAGCTATGACTCTTATGCCGAATCCCGTTGACTCTGATCTATCTGTAAGCTCGGGAGCCCCGTTTTTAATTGATACCCCCTCATCCTGGGTCTGAACAATCCTTATATCCGAATAGCTCGCACCTTTATCTCTGGTCGTGTTTAATGCTATCTCTGTAATTTTTTCCCAATCCATCATAATTGAATCGAATGAGGTATAAGGTATAAAAGAAAAGCCAATATCACGCCCATAAGCACCAGAATAGCCAGCGGTTTTTCCCCCACTGCATTCAACTTTGAGTTCTTTTTCAGAATCGTACCTTTCATCAGGTACAGAAGAATAAACCAATATAAGAATATGATCAAGGTCTTGCTGTCTGTTATGTCCCAGCCAATGGGAATTCCCTCCCAGAGCACACCCAGGGTTTGATAGGTTACCCACCAACCCAGGGGCATTCCCCCCAGAAAGATGAAAAATGTGGCCAGAAGGGAAAGA
>Ga0209427_10009513_pt1 | contig 10832 bp, 6 predicted proteins | sample DeeMarSWOR136_30_FD_187465 | JGI IMG/M metagenome (GOLD analysis project Ga0209427, IMG submission 187465) | Marine sediment microbial communities from White Oak River estuary, North Carolina - WOR-1-36_30 (SPAdes) (version 2) | ecosystem: Environmental > Aquatic > Marine > Intertidal zone >...
AGTCATACTCCTGTTAAGAAAGGATTATGGAAAATAGTTTTAATTTGGTTTTTAACTTTTCCTATGGCTGGAATTCTCTCAATTATACTATATTTTCCAATTAATGCTATTATACCTTAAATCCCAATTTTTTTATACATGTTTCCATATATTTTCAGTATAATTTCATCCGTGCCAATGTCCTCATGAACTCCTCTTAAAAATTTTTGATGTAGAGTTTCATCTTTTTATTAAATTTAATCGAATGAAGTTTGGGATACTGGATGTGCAATTTCCTCAACGGTTTCTTGAATTTTAATAATATGTTCATGAGTATGTGCCATAGAAATAGAACCTAATCCATGTAATCCAGAAATATGCCGATTGAACAATGATAATTGTATTAGAGCTTCCCTTTTTTTGTCTTTAAATTCAATGATTTCACCCATTGAAGGTTGGTCAATCCATTTTGAAAGTGCATGTAGTATAATCATTGAATTATAACCTTTGGCGACAATTGGTAATTCTCCTTCATTAAAAAACTGATTTAATTCTATTAATAAGTTATTACCTTCTGCATTTATTCTTTGATATTCTTTTTGAGAATTTTTCAGTATTTCTAAGGTTTTTAAGCCCGCTATCATACTTAATGGATATCCAGAAAAAGTACCGCCTCCAATTAATACTTGATTCTCTACATCTGGGCTTGATTGTTCAATAATTTCTTCTTGACCACCAATAGCTCCTATTGGCATACCACCACCAATAATTTTTCCCATAGTGGTTAAATCAGGTATTACTTTTATTACATTTTGAAATAATGCATCTGTAAATCGATAACCAGTAATAACTTCGTCAAATATGAGTATAATACCATAATTCTCTGTTTCTTCCCTTAATCTCTTCAAAAACTCTGCTTGAACTGGAAATCCCCCGCCTCCTCCCAATATTGGTTCTAAAATAATTGCGGCTAAGTTCTTAGATTTTTTCTTTATTAGATCAAAAATTTCTTCATTATTTATCTCAAAGGTTAAAATGCCTGCTTTCTCTGGTGGTAAAAGTCCAGGAGAATAAATAGTGCCATTCAAAGTACCTACTCCATAATAAAGCGTATCATTAGCTCCATGCCACCCAAGCCCAGCTTTAGCTACAAGCTTTCTTTTAGTATATGCTCGAGCTAATCTTGTTGCATACATCGTAGCTTCTGTTCCACTTGTGCAAAACCTAACTTTTTCAATTCCAGGATTATCCTGGACAATATACGTGGCAAGATCAACTTGATATTTGGTATTTGTACCAAAATGCCATCCGTTCTTTAAATGTTCTTTTATAGCATCCTGAACTTCAGGAGGATTATGTCCTAGAATCATTGCAAAGTGACCATTCCAGCAATCAATATATTTTATATTATCAATATCTTTGAGAAAAGGACCATTAGCAGAATTAATGAAAATGGGAAAAGCACCGATTAATGGCAAACCAAATGTCCTAATATTATGAGAAACTCCCCCTGGTAACACTTTAAGTGCTTTTTTCCATAATCCTTCCGATTTAGGCCTATTTTTATAAAAAGTGTCTAATTCCTCTTTAATAAACATTTACTTTATCTGGTCTAATATATTACTTTGATATAGTTTTGATATATGATTTAAATATTAAAACTTTAGAGTTATTTCCTTATTCTACAAATTAAGAATTTTGTATAATCATCAAAGTCTAAATACAAATATCTCAGGAGTAATTCTTCGAGAAATAGCCTCACATATGAATTAATCTAATTTTGCACCACATGTGGGGCAATTTGCAGTATTTTGGATTGTTGCTCCACAGATTTTACAAAGTTTTATTGTTGCTGTTCCTCTTTTTCGTGGTGGTTTTAAATTAGTAATTGAAATAGGCTTTTCAGTAATTTGAATAGATTGAGAACCTTCTGTTAGAATTTTGGTTTTCAAATTTTTGGCATCAATTGTAATTTCTTTTCCAAAAAAACCCCCAACTCTCACTTTTTTCGTTTCTATGGGAGTTACGGGCTCAGGTTCGGAAATACTAAATTCTTCTACTGCTTTTACTACTTGTTCCTCTTCTTCTATTATATGTTTTTCAGTAGAAGTTTCCTGAATTTCAATATCAGGTAATTCTTCTTCTAAATCTTCTTCATATATCATATTCACGAATTCTTCATCTAATTTCAAAAGAGTTTCACATTGTAAACATCTGAAAACATGGCGAAAGCCAATATTTTTAGCTAGTGAATATTTTGCGGCGCAACAACTATGATATTTAGCATTGCAATTATAACATTTGTGTATTTCATCAGAATGAGCTTCACAAATAGGACATAACTCTTGTTCGCATACATCACATATTTCTTGGTCTTCGGGTGTTAAACTGATCAGGTCTACTGCTAAACGCTCGTAGAAGATCTTATCTTCTAATAATACTGGTTCAGAATCATCAGTTTTTATAATTTTAAATTCTTTTGTATTTACTAAAATTTCTTTCTCGCCTTTATATAAGGAATATTTTTCGATATCAAGTTCAGACGTATATCTCCTTCCTTCTTTCAGATAAAAATGGATGTTATTAGACCCCCTTTCTGTAAATTTACTTAACACGTCTTTATCATGCGTCCAGCTTGATATTGTCTTATCTATCTTTATTACATCCCCAGCTTTATAATTTTTAAATTCTTTATAAATATTGCCAGGAATTCGTTGCAGGCTTCTATATATTTCTTTTTGACTTATGCCATCTTTATATTTATTAAATAGGCTTATTATTGTTTCTGCGTCCTTCCTAATTCTCAATGCTTCTTTTTCGCCCAATTCTCTGTAGATTTTCAAAGCTTCAGTGTAGGATTTTTCTGCTATTTCAAATTCTCCCAAGTCTCTGTAAAGACTTCCAATGTTATTGAGGGTTATTGCTAGACCAAACCTAGAAGTGTCTGGATCGCGTTCGGCCAATTTGTTAAAAATTGCTTTGGCTTTGCTGTAATAATTTTCTGCTTTTCCGAATCTCCTCAAATCATAATTGAGTCCTCCGAGATTATTGAATGTTTCTGCCATATAGAAATCGAAATCATCTGGGTACTTTTCAGTCAATTCTCTGTAGATTTTTAAGGCTTCAGTGTAGGATTCTTCAGCTTTTTTAAACTTTCTCAGATCGCTATAGAGATTTCCGAAATTATTAAGTGTCATTGCCAGATATGGTTCAAAGACCTCAGGTTCTTTTTCAGCTAATTCTCTAAAGACTTTCAAAGCTTCACTAGAATGTTCCTCCGCCTCCTTGAATTCTCTCAAGTCTCTGTAAAGACTTCCAAGGTTGTTGAGGGTTATTGCTAGAAATGGGTTAAAAGCATCTGGGTCTTTTTCGGCCAATTCTCTGCGGATTCCTAAGGCTTTAATGTAATATTTCTTTGCTTTTTCGAATTCTTTTAAATCGCTATAGATAGTTCCAAGATTATTAAGCGTCCCTGCTACGTTTTCAAACATATCTGGGTCTCTTTCAGCTAATTCTCTGTAAATTCCTAAGGCTTCAGTGTAGAATTTTTCCGCTTTCTTAATTTCCTTCAGATTTCTGTAGAGGTTTCCGAGGTAATTGATCGTTTCTGCCAAATCTGGTTCAAAAATATCCGGATCTTGCTTGGCCAATTGTCTGCAAATTTTCAGAGCTCTACTATAGGATTCCTCCGCTTTTTTAAATTCTCCAAAAGTCCAGTAAAGAATTCCTATATTAACTAGATTTGCCGCTGAGTATATATCGAAAGTTTCTATATCCTTCTTTTTGCTTTTTCTTGTCGCTCGTTGCTCTATTCGAAATGGATGCCACAGATTTAGAAACTCTTTTTTCTCTCGGGGGAGAGGCTCACGAACCACTTTTGCAAGCTCAAGGAGGTTGTTTGTTATGAGCTGAAACTCGCCTTTTCTCACATTAAGATGGCACCGCGAATAATCTCTGAAAAAATCTAGGCCTCTTAAGATCTTTTGTTCGATATTCTTCTTTGACTTCATTTGATCACCTCCTTTGCCTGCTTGATATATTCTCTCATCAATAAAGGTACAAGCTCAGGATCTTCGTATATGATGTCGTCAAGTGAACTAATCACAAACTTTATTTCTCTAAGAGTTTCTTTTTCTATTTCATCTTTTATATCAATAAGGAGATAATCTAGTTGAACTTTTGCATACGCAAACTGAGTTTTTTTCCCACTTTGATGCCAATATATCATATTTGATGCTATCTCCTCCACTAATTCCCTTTTCTTAATTTCGTCCTTTTCTTCTTTTGCTCCACTGAGTATGTTCTCTGTAACCCTCGCTGGATCTAGCTCCGTGATGATAGATATGAGATATGGAATCAGCAAGGAAAGGCACAAAAGTGTGCCAATGAGACTCAGAGCAACGAATTTTTCATGTCGGAATAGATAGGTAGTAGCATCTGCAGGGTCGGGAGTAACAACTTTCAGAAGAATAAAGTCATACAAAATAAAAGTAACATATGATAGTATGATGAGATAAGTAGATTTCTTCTTGAGAATAATTCTAGATATCTGAGACACGTCGTACAAATGGGTGTACAATTGCGCGGATATAAAACTTAGAGAAAAAGTTATTCCGAATAAAGCAGCTAAACTTTGAGAATTTGCGCTTAAAAGGTATCTCAGGTTTTCCATATCTCGTACGGGGGCAATGCTACCTAAAATATACAGTATGATAGATCTTGGATTTGATTGTCCTAGCATACTAGTAAGATCAATAATTGCTAGTAGAAAAAATGCAATGTTTATGGAAAAAAGAAATTCGTGCCATAGATACTCGAACTTTCTCCTAAAATAAAATGACGATAAGATAATGATGAGCGCAGAAATGAAAATGATAGAAAGAGTTTGGTGCCCCTCTAACTCCGGAAAACCCCATCTAATAATGGAGTAACTAAGAACTCCCAGTAAAGTTGGTACTGCTCCAAGACATATACCCTTCTTCATTACCAGTCCCATACCTCTTTGGATACTCAGTTCTTTTTAAGCTTTTTCATTTTTAGAGAAGAATTATCAGCCCAGAAATGATCACATACACTATCACGCAAATGTATAAGTACTCACAAAAGAACAGATTGTCATGATCTACGGTTGTGATTACATAGGGCGTGATCATGCAATTATCAGGCTCTTCTCAAAAAACAAAGAAAAACACACAGAGTATGATGAGGACTTTCTCCCGTACATATACGGTATTGGTGCTACTTGTCAGGACTTATCCAAGGTTCAGGGCATTAAAGAATGCCAGCCTGTCAAAAAAACGTACAAAGGAGGAGAAGTGGATGCAGTTAAAATCATCTTCCATTTCCCCAAAGATGTGCCCCTATTCAGGGAAGAATTGCGTAGTTACTGCAAAATCTACGAGCATGACATCCCCTTTGCGAGAAGGTATTTGATCGATAACGATGTATACCCCATGACAGGAGAAGGTGAGCTCACCGTACTGGCCTGCGACATAGAAACCTACACTGAAACCCATCCTGATTCTAAAAAAGATCCCATAATCATGATCTCTTTAGCCACAAACGAAAAGAGTGTGGTCCTCACCTACAAAGAAATCAAAAAAGATTTTGTAGAAGTTTTAAAAAATGAAAAAGAGATGATTGAACGATTCTTCCAGTTACTACAGGAGATAACCCCTGATGTAATTGTATCATACAATGGAGACAACTTTGACTTTCCCTACATTTTGGAGAGAGTACGAGTTCTGAAAATTGATAATCCATTAGAATTCCGTGTTCTGGGCAGAGGAGCCACCAAGAAAGTGAGAATTCCCGGTTATGTTCACATCGATTTGTTCCCTATTGCCAAAAGATTGCTAAACCTTCGCAGTTACACACTAGAGTCTGTGTATGAGGAATTAACTGGTGAAAAAAAATCAAAAATTCCAGGAGAAAAGATCTCTGTATACTGGGACGAAGGTGGTGAACCCCTAAATTCACTGATCGAGTACTCCAGAGAGGATGCAGAGACTACCCTTTTAATTGGAGAAAAATTTTTACCGCTACAGTATGCTCTCTCCCGTCTTGTGGGCCAGACACCTTTTGACATTTCCAGAGCTTCCACATCTGCCATGGTGGACTGGTTACTATTAAGGGAAGGCCACAAGAAAGGGGAAATAGCACCCAACCAGCCCGAGGGGAAAGAGTATCAAAGGAGGGCTTCCCAGAGTTATGAAGGTGCATACGTTTTGGAACCTGAGAAAGGAATCCATGAAAACCTAGTACAACTAGACTTCAGGTCTCTGTATCCCTCAATTATTATAACCCACAACATTGATCCTTTAACTTTAGACTGTGACTGCTGTGATAATACCTCTCCTGCAGGGTATACTTTCTGTCTGAACAAAAAAGGATTCATTCCAGAGATCCTAAAGACCTTACTAGAGGAAAGAGCCAAAGTAAAGGAAAAAATGAAATTAAATGATGATAAAATATTTTATTTCCAACAGTGGGCTCTAAAGATTCTGGCAAACTCTTTTTATGGTTACATGGGCTACCCGCGAGCGAGATGGTACTCTTTGGAATGTGCTGAATCCACCACTGCCTGGGGGAGGATGTATTTAAAAAGAATTATTGATATGGCAAAAAAAGAGGATTTAGAAGTGATATACGGGGATACAGACTCTGTTTTTATCAAAATGAAAGACACTAATGTGAATAAGACTCTCACGTTTTTGGAAACAGTTAATACCAGTCTGCCTGAGACTATGGAATTGGAATTTGAAGGGTTCTACCCCAGAGGGTTGTTTGTCACTAAGAAAAAGTATGCCTTAATTGATGACAAGAATACCTTTATCACCAAAGGGTTAGAAATTGTCAGAAGAGATTGGGCAAATATAGCCAAGAAAACCCAGCAAGAAGTTTTAGAGATCATTTTAAAAGAGGGTGACCCTGAAAAGGCTGCAGAGGTCATAAAGGAAGTCACACAAAAGCTAAAGAAGAGGGAAGTAGACATTGAAGATTTAGTAATCTATACTCGGCTGACCATGCCTCTGTCACAGTACAAAGCAGTAGCTCCCCACGTGTATATTGCCAAGAAAATGAAAGAACGCGGAGAGGATGTTGGTGTTGGTTCTACCATTGCGTACGTGGTGAAAGAAGGAAAAGGGCTAGTCAGAGATAGAGCAGTCTCTTACGATGAGTTTGTCAAGAGAGGGTTAGCTTATGATGCTGACTACTACATTGAAAATCAGTTGTTGCCTGCGGTCATGAGAATCATGGTAGCTTTTGGATATTCTAAGGATGGGTTGATCTATCAGAAGACGGAGCAGGTGTCTTTAGAGAAATGGTTTTAAAGAATTCTAGAAGAGAAAGCGCAAGCATTATAACTTCGGGAATACAATCTCGAGGAGGTGATGGAATATGAAAGGAGAGGGAGAAGTTGAACCCCTAATGATCAATTACTCAGAAAAATCACTTAAGAATTTGAAGAACCAGTCAGTGGCTATGGACTAATGCACGTTAAGGATATTCCATTTGATAGTGAAAGTTCTGTGTATGCACCTCCTCATGTAGACCATGAAATTCCAGAAGATGGGCAGACACTATGGTGGACAACCAGTTCAAACAACCCAGGGCAATAATCCATAACAATAATCCATAACAATAATCCATAACAATAATCCATAACAATAATCCATAACAATAATCCATAACAATAATCCATAACAGATCATCTACCTGTCGTAGATAACTTTATCTATTTCAACTGAAACCTCTGGAGGTGATCCAATGCTTCCCCTACAAAACATTAAAATTCTGGATTTGTCCAGGCTCCTCCCTGGACCGTACTGCTCCATGATTTTGGCCGATCTCGGTTGTGAAGTCATCAAAATTGAAGAACCTACTACTGGCGATTACATCCGATGGATACCCCCCTTCATCAAAGGGGAAAGTGCACGATTCTTATCTGTAAACAGGAACAAAAAGAGTATGACCTTAAATTTAAAAGCAGAGAAAGGAAGAGAAATTTTCTTCAACCTCGTACAGAAATCAGATGTAGTCCTGGAAAGCTTTCGTCCTGGCACACTGCAAAGGTTATACATTGATTACGAAAGAGCCCAAAAAGTAAACCCTGGTATCATCTACTGTTCTGTAACTGCTTACGGACAGAGTGGACCCTACCAGGACAAAGCAGCCCACGATATTAATATTATCGGACTGGGAGGTGTCTTGTCCATCACTGAGAACAGAGCTTTACCAGGAATACAGATTGCAGACACCACCAGTGGATTGTTAGCCTGTATCTCCATTTTGACTGCTTTGCTCGCCAGAGAGAAAACAAAAAAAGGCCAGCACATAGATGTATCCATGCTGGATGGAGTGATCTCATTATTATCTATCCATGCGGGAGAATACTTTGCCACTAAAGTTCCACCAGTTCCCGAGAAGATGGCCCTCTCCGGAGGGTTAGCATGCTACAACGTCTACAAAACAAAAGATGGTAAATTCATCACGTTAGGGGCACTGGAACCCAAATTCTGGAATCAATTCTGCAAAACTATCAAAAGAGAAGATTTAATACCAGAACAATTAGGAGAGAACCAAGAAAATTTGAAAAATACACTCTGTGATATGTTCAAACAGAAATCCCAGAAAGAATGGTTAAGAACCCTCGCAGATGTGTGTACTCCTGTAAACTCTTTGGAAGAAGTATTTTGTGATCCCCACGTTCTTCAAAGGAACATGCTCTGCCGCATCGATCATCCTGCAGCAGGTGTAATCAAACAGATTGGAATTCCAGTGAAGCTCTCAGACACTCCTGGTGAAATGAGAACCCCCCCTCCTTTATTTGGAGAACACACAGAAGAGATACTTGCAGACCTCGGATATTCACACAAAGAAATTGCAGAACTAAAAGAACAGAGAATAATCTGATATAACATAACTACAGTTACAAGGTCTTCTTAGATTAATAGTCAATCAACCAGACTGAAAATAGCCTTCCATTCACTTTTATAGCATAAATACTTTTATTTTATCTCATTTTTTTAAAAAATAATAAGGTAAGTCTCTATTCTTCAAGAAAAAAATCAACCACATCTCCACTTACTATGTAGACTTTCTATATTTTGTGGCAACATAATATACCTTCCCTCTATCGACAATTACCGATACAGGAAGAGGCGAACACCGAAAAGAATATATAAAGGAAAATCCTATCTAGTCAATCAATTACACTCATGAAGGCGGTACCATGTACCAGTACGAAACCTTGGATGTGGAATGCAAAAAAGGAGGAGCACACATCATGCTGAACAGACCTGATGTGTACAATGCATTTAACGAGACGCAGATAGAAGAGCTCACAGATTGCTTTTTGAAATTATCAGAAGATGATACTATATATGCTGTGGTGCTCACTGGAAAGGGGTGCCACTTCTGTGCAGGAGCAGATTTAAACTGGATGAAAAAAGTGGCTGGCTACACCAGAGAGCAAAACATTGAAGATTCACAAAAGATGGCCCACATGTTTGAGACTATTAACACCTGTTCGAAACCTGTGGTAGGCCGTATCAACGGTTCTGCTTTTGGCGGCGGTGTTGGGCTGGTAGCAGTGTGTGATTATACAGTGTGTAATGATCAAGCTGTATTTGCCTTCAGTGAGGTCAACTTAGGTATTGTGCCTGCAGTAATCTCCAGGTATGTCATTCCCAAGATAGGTACATCTCACGCACGCGCGCTCTTTACAACAGGTGAGCGGTTCACTGCTGCAAAAGCTTGTAATATTGGGTTGGTACATGAAGTGTGCCCACTGGAAGAACTGGATGAAAAAACAGAAGAAAAGGTAAAATTTCTGAAATCGAGTGGCCCTCAAGCAGCAAAAGCGGCAAAAAAATTGATTCAAAAATGGTCTGAACTGCAAGCAGATGAATTTCGCAATTATACTGTAGAACTCATTGCTGATCTGCGGGCTTCTGAAGAGGGAAAAGAAGGTATTAAAGCCTTTTTAGAAAAGAGAAAGCCAGTATGGAGGTAATCACATGTTTGAGAAAGTATTAGTAGCCAACAGGGGTGAAATTGCAGTGAGAATACTCACTGCATGCCACGAGTTGGGGATGAAAACTGTGGCAGTTTATTCAGAAGTGGATTCTCATTCACCACACGTTCACATTGCAGATGAAGCTTACCCTTTGGGTGACCCTGTACCTTTAGAAAGCTATTTGAACATAGATAAGATTATTACTGCTGCAAGAGAGATGGGAGCAGAAGCTATCCACCCTGGATACGGGTTTCTGGCTGAAAATCCTGCATTTGCAGAGCACTGTGAAAAAGAGAGTATTATATTTATTGGTCCTTCGAGCAAAGTCATACAGTTAATGGGTCACAAAGTAGAGGCAAAAACTACTATTAAAAAAGCAGGAGTCCCCGTAATACAGGGGTACCATGGAGGAGATCAGAAAATTGACACATTAATAGAGGAGGGGTTAACTATTGGATTTCCCCTCTTGATCAAAGCTGCAGCAGGCGGCGGTGGCAAAGGGATGCGGATCGTCAAAAGAAAAGACGATTTGAAAGAGTACATTGAAAGCTGCAAGAGAGAGTCTGGAAAAGCTTTTGGAGACGATTCAGTCTTTTTAGAAAAGTATCTGGATAGACCTCGCCACGTGGAGTTTCAAGTTTTGGGAGACCACCACAAAAATACTATCCATTTATTCGAGAGAGAGTGTTCTATCCAGAGACGCCACCAGAAGATCATTGAAGAAACACCTTCTCCTGCTTTGACCCCTGAATTGCGGGAGAAAATGGGAGAGGCAGCAGTGAAAACTGCACAAGCTGTAGGGTACACCAATGCAGGGACTGTGGAATTCATG
>Ga0209427_10009515_pt1 | contig 10832 bp, 10 predicted proteins | sample DeeMarSWOR136_30_FD_187465 | JGI IMG/M metagenome (GOLD analysis project Ga0209427, IMG submission 187465) | Marine sediment microbial communities from White Oak River estuary, North Carolina - WOR-1-36_30 (SPAdes) (version 2) | ecosystem: Environmental > Aquatic > Marine > Intertidal zone >...
CTGCGGGTGGGGACGGTGGCTGGTACTCAGTACCGACCCGAGGGGGAGCTGGAGGAATGGTGGGAAAAACATGACCCGATTAAGATTTTCCAGCAGAAACTGAAAGAGCTTGGCTACCTATCCGACAAGGCGGCTGCCCAAATCGAGGCAGAGGCTCAGAAGGAACTCGATGAAGCCGTGGATTTCGCTCTGAAAAGTCCTGAACCCAGTTTTGAGTCGGCTTTTGAAGGTATTTATGCTCCGGAAGGAGGCAAATAAAATGGCGGAACGTAAAATAACCTACCGTGAGGCCATTAGCGAGGCAATAAGAGAGGAGATAATTCGAGACGAACGAGTATTCTTGATGGGCGAGGACTTGGCAAGATTTGGCGGTGCCTTTGGCACAACTCGTGGCTTGTACCAGGAGTTTGGCGAAGAACGAATCAAGGATACCCCCATATCGGAAACGGCCATCGTTGGCTTCGGTCTGGGAGCAGCTTTGATTGGCTTGCGGCCCATAGTTGAGATTATGCGTATCGACTGGCTGGCAATCTGCATGGATGAAATAGTGAACCACGTCGCCAAAATGCGCTACTTATCCGCTGGTAAACCTGAGGTAGCTATGGTAATTAAGACCAACGCCGAAGGAGGGCTGGGCCTTGGGGCGCAACACTCGCAGAGCTTTGAGTCTTGGGTTGTCCATGTGCCCGGTCTGAAGGTGGTCATGCCCTCTGACCCTTATGATGGCAAGGGCCTTCTGAAAGCAGCCGTTAGAGACCCCAACCCGGTCGTCTTTATTGAGCCGGTCGCCGCGCTCAGTATCAGTGGCACCGTGCCGATAGAAGACTATGTGGTGCCTCTGGGAAAAGCAGATATAAAGAGAGAGGGAAAAGACGCCACCATCGTCGCCTGGGGGACACTGGCGTCTAAGGCGCTAAACGCCGCTCAGACTCTGGCCGATGAAGGGATTCAGGTGGAAGTCATTGACCCGAGAAGTCTTCGTCCGTTGGACATTGAAACCATCATTGCTTCCGTTGAAAAGACGGGACGATTGGTGGTGGCGCATCAGGCGGTGAAAACGTGCGGCGTCGGGGCGGAAATTGCCGCTCTGGTTCAGGAACAGGCTTTTGACCACCTGGACGCTCCCATCAAGCGAGTGGCTACTCCCGATGTCATCATTCCGGTAAATCGTAACCTTGAGCGGATGGTATTTCCTCAGGAAGAGCAGATTATTGAAGCGGTAAAGTCCATCTTGTAGTCAGGATAGCACCCGGTTAACCCAGATAGGGGAAAGTCAAGGAGAGGTGGGGCTTTCACTCTATTATCTCTCCCCTCATAAGGGTGCTTTAGAGAGGCAAAGTCTCTCTTATCTAACTCCTCTCCCTTCCCCTTTAAGAGGAGGCTATTAAAGGAGCGTTAAAGAGAAGCAAAGCCTATCTTGTCTAACTCCCCCTTCCCCTCAACCCTCACTTATCTGGGATAATAAAGTGGGGTGTTTAAGAGGGGCGTCAGCCCCTCTTTCTAAAACTTTCCCTCTTCCCCTTATCAAGGGGAAGAGGGATAAAGGGGGATAGGACCACCACATAAAAACTAAAGGGGTATGGGGTTACCAATTGATTACGGACGCATAGTCGGCTGAAGTTGAAGAGGTCTCTCCTTATAAGCTATAATCAGCTATAGTACCTTTATGGTACCTTCCTTAGGGGGACAAGTTTGCTCAAGAGTCATAGCTGTGGTGAACTGCGAAAAGAACATTACGGCGAGAAGGTAACTCTGGCTGGCTGGGTTGACCGCCGTCGCGACCACGGGGGTCTGATTTTTATTGACCTGCGCGATAGAGAGGGCATTGTTCAGGTTGCCTTCAATCCCGAAGTATCAAAAACCTGTCATCAGGTAGCTGATAATATGCGCAGCGAGTATGTGGTCAGGATTAGCGGTGAAGTTGCCCTCCGTCCGCCGGGAACAGAGAATCCCAAATTACCGACTGGTGGTGTTGAGGTTATCGCCCGCGACGCCGATATCCTGAACCCATCCCTGACACCGCCTTTTTACATCAATGAAGACGTTGAGGTGGAGGAAAACCTTCGTCTGAGGTACCGCTACCTCGACCTGCGGCGGTCTCAGATGAAGGAGAATATGCTTCTTCGCCATCAGGTAGTGAAATTCATCCGTGATTTTCTTGATGCCAGCGGGTTTATTGAAATCGAAACGCCTATTCTGATTAAGAGTACCCCGGAAGGGGCGCGCGATTACCTGGTGCCCAGTCGCCTTCATTCCGGTAAGTTCTACGCTCTACCGCAGTCTCCACAGCAACTGAAACAGCTATTGATGGTCGCCGGGATGGAGAAATATTATCAGATCGCCCGCTGCTTTCGTGATGAGGATACGCGCGCTGACCGCCAGCCCGAGTTCACCCAGCTCGACCTGGAGATGAGCTTTGTTGAGGAGGAAGATATTCTCAGCTTGATGGAGGAACTTTTCATCTCTATGGTGGCGGCGCTTAAACCGGAAATGCGAGTGTTAAAGCCGTTTCCCCGCCTTAGCTATGCTGAAGTTATGGACCGCTATGGCACTGATAAGCCCGATTTGCGTTTCGGCCTTGAGATAAAAGACCTGTCAGATATTGTTGCTCAATCTAATTTCTCTATTTTTAGTTCGGCAATCGCCAGTGGGGGTGTGGTAAAAGGCATCCATGCCCCCGGCTGCGCTGACTATACCCGCCGGCAGCTTGATGAACTGAATCAGCTGGCGCAGGATTGTGGGGCGGGTGGCTTGATCACCATATCATTGGGCGACTCCGACGGTGGTAGTTTAGATGATTTGACCATGGAAATGGTGCGTTCGGCGGCTGTCAAGTTTCTAACTTTAGACCAGATTAGAGCCATGGCAGAGTGCCTGGGAGCCATTATGGGTGACCTTCTCTTGGTTAGCGCTGGTGAACCAAAACTGGTCAATACAGTATTGGGAGAGCTGCGTCAGGAGATGGGGCATCGACTTAAGCTGGCCGAGCCCGATACGCTTACCTTTGCCTACATCCAGAACTTTCCCTTGCTTCGACAGAGTGAAGAAGCAGGGCGATGGGATTCTGAGCACCATCCTTTTACCCGACCTTGGGATGAAGACGTACCGCTGCTGGATACTTCTCCTGGGAAAGTGCGGGGCAAACACTATGATATGATATGTAATGGCTATGAAATCGGTGGCGGTAGCCTCAGGATTCACACCGCCGGGCTTCAGCGCAAGGTATTTCGGTTGTTGGGCTATAGAGATGAAGAGATTGAAGAGCGCTTTGGCCATATGCTGGAAGCTTTTAACTATGGTGCGCCGCCTCATGGTGGTATCGCTCTGGGTATCGACCGCATCGTCATGCTGCTCGCTGGGAGAGAAACTATCCGGGAGGTAATTGCTTTCCCCAAGACGCAGAGTGCTATTGATTTGACCTTTAATGCTCCTTCACCGGTCACGGAAGAGCAACTGGCTGAATTACATATCCGTCTGCGTGAAGAATAGTGTATGGTTGACATAAAAGAAGTAGCCGAAGACATATATCTTATCGATAACCAGCTGTATTCCATCCCCAAGTGGGGGAGTGTTTATCTCGTTAATGAAGCAAAAAAGGCGTTGATCGACACCGGTCCCACCACCTCATCAAAGGCTGTCTTGGAAGGAATAAAGAGAGTTGGGGTTAGCCCTGAGGATATCGATTATTTAATCGTTACCCACATCCATTTAGACCATGCTGGTGGGGTGGGGACATTGCTCAAATATATGCCTCAAGCCCGGGTGGTCGTCCACCATAAAGGGGCAAGGCACTTGGTGAATCCGGTGAGACTGGTTGACAGCGTGAGAGAGGCACAAGGCGAAAAAGTTATGCGTCTATTAGGTGAAGTCGTGCCTGTTGAAACGGAGCGGGTAATGCCAGTATCCGGGGATGATGTGATTAAGCTCAGTGCTCAGCAAGCTCTGCGATTCATTGACGCCCCGGGACACGCCTCGCACGAACTTTGCATCTACGAGAGTCGTAACCACGGATTGTTCAGCGGCGATGCTGTAGCGATATCGGTTGCCGAAAACAAAATTTTGCTGCCGGTTACGCCGCCACCCAGCTTTGATTTAGAAGCATACCTTGATACGCTGGAAAGATTGATGACATTGAAAGCAACGGCGCTTTATTTTGCCCACTTTGGCGTTGTCGATAAAGTTCAAGAAAATTTACAATTAGCTATGGATAAACTTCGGTTTTGGGATAAAATAGTATCGAAAGCCATCAAAGAGGATGGATTTGACTGGGCCGCGGAAAAATTTAGGGCTCAATTATATCTGGAATTGGAACCAGTTAGACAAACGGCGTCTCTATATAAATACTTGACTGAAGGTCTGGTACCTTTGAACGTTGCTGGTTACCTCAAATATTATCAGGAGAAGCATAGAGCTAACTGAACGAATGGAGGAATGGTGAAAGTAACTAAAGAAAAGACCGAGGATAGTCAGGCATTTTTGACCATTGAAATGGAACCGGCGGAAGTGGAAGAGTCTTTAGACGAGGCATATCATCGGTTGGTCAGGAAAGCCAGTATTCCGGGCTTTCGTAAAGGGAAAGCGCCACGGCAGATACTGGAGCAATACTTGGGTAAAGAGAGTTTCCTTGAAGATGCGCTCAACCATTTGGTTCCCCAGGCTTATGAGAAGGCAATCGCCGAACAGCAGATTGAGGCTCTCGCTCGCCCGCAGATTGAGATAGTCCAGACCGACCCGGTAATCTTTAAGGCAACGGTGCCATTAGCGCCGGTGGTGGAACTCGGCGACTATCATCATATTCAGGTTACACAGGACCCGGTAGAGGTAACTGAGGATAATGTCAACGCCGTCATCGAGCAGTTGCGCCATCAGAACGCTACCTGGGAATCTGTGGAACGCGCCGTGGATTTCGGGGATTTGGTCGTTTTAGACGTTAAAAGCGATGTTGACGGTGAACCTTTTATCAACCAGGAAGGCGTCCAGTATCAGGTTTTTCGCGACTTGCCTTTTCCGGCGCCGGGCTTCGCCAAACAGTTACCCGGGATGAAAAAAGGTGAAGAGAAGGAATTCAAGCTCAAATTGTCTTCCGATTATCCCAAAACTGAACTGGCTGGGAAAGAGCCGTCCTTTAAGGTAAGAGTCGTCGAAATAAAGCAGGAGATAATGCCTGAGCTGAATAATGAATTCGTCAAACAACTTGGCCCTGAGTTAAAAACGGTAGCGGCACTGAAAAAGGAAGTCGCCAGTAACTTGAAGCTCAGAGCCGAGGAAAAAGCCAGGGCAGATTTTGAGGAGCGGGTAATTGAAGCCGTAACCGACCTGTCTCAGGTGGCGTTCCCTCCGGTTCTGGTTGAAATGGAAATACATCGACTGATTGATGAACAGTCAAGGCGCTTCCAGATGCAGGGTGGAAATTTGGAAGAGTACCTGAAAAGCGTCAACAAGTCTGAGGAGCAGTTGCATGAAGAGCTGCATCCGTTGGCCACCAAGAGAGTTACTCATTCCCTTGTCTTGGGTAAGGTTGCCGAGGAGGAAAAAATCGAGGTTGGTGAGTCTGAGATAGATGCTGAGATTGAAAATATGCTCAAAAGTGCCACTGAGAATAAAGGAGAATTACAAAAAGTTATGAATAACCCCCAGTCCCGTGGTTCGATGAAACAGATTTTAATGACCCGAAAGACAATAGGCCGACTGGTAGAAATAGCTCAATGCTCAAAAGCAAGTACCGAAAGAAAGAAAAAGGAGGCGAAAAAATGAATAGCAATCCAATGAATGTTATCCCGATGGTAATTGAAAGTGGTACCAGAGGAGAGCGGGCTTTTGATATCTACTCGCTGTTGCTCAGAGAGCGCATCGTTATGCTGGGCATGCCGATTAATGACCAGGTAGCCAATGTCATCGTTGCCCAGCTTCTCTATCTGGAAAGAGAAGACCCGGACAAGGACATCAGCCTTTACATTCACTGTCCCGGTGGTGTGATTAATGCTGGCTTGGCTATTTACGATACCATGCAGCTTATCCGTCCGGATGTTTCCACCATCTGTGTTGGGCTGGCGGCGAGCATGGGTACGGTGCTTCTCTGCGCTGGCGCCAAGAGCAAGCGTTATGCCTTACCGAACTCCACCATTCATCTCCATCAGGCGTTTGGTGGTGCTCAGGGATATGCCACTGACATCGAAATTGCCGCCCGGGAGATTATGCGGGTGCAGGAGGTAATCAGGGGTATCTTGGTCAGCCATACCGGTCAACCAATGGAAAAGATAGCCCATGACACCGACCGTGATTTCTATCTTAATTCTGACCAGGCGGTTGAGTATGGAATCATTGATGAAGTCCTGGGCAAAGCAAAGGAAGGGACCAGCAAAGAGATCAAGAAGTAGTTTGGGGTAAATTTTTGGGTGGCGGGCGAAAATTAACCATGACTGGAACACGCCTACTCACCTGTAGGACTTGGCTGTCTGAATCTGGTTTAGGAGGTAGTTGCGTGAAGAGAAATAGAATGCGCCAGATATTGGAGAGCGGAGGAGTACCGGTTGGACTATTCATGGTACTGCAGGAACCTTACCTGGTAGAGATGATGGGATATATTGGGTTTGACTATGTTATGGTGGACCACGAACATACTACTAGCGGTGAGGATATTATCAGCCGACTTGCCTTGGCAGCAAATGCCGCCGGATTGCCGATTTTCATCCGCATTGGCGAGATAAACTCCAGCTATATGCAGCGGATGGTAGATGCTGGTGTCGCCGGCTTCCTGTGTGCCCAGGTCCGTACTCGAGAGGACATCCAACGGGCGGTGGAAGCTATCAAGTACCCACCTATGGGGCATCGCGGTGTTCTTCCCTGGAGCCGAGCCAGCTTATTCGGGTTGGGACAAACGCTTGATGAGCATTTCCGCACCTCTAACCAGGAGACGATGATTTTTGCGATAATTGAGAACCAACAGGCGATAGATAATATAGAGCAAATAGTCTCAGTAGATGGCTTGGATGGAGTGATGTTTGGCCCGTGCGATATGTCCCTGGATATGGGTATTTACGACCGGTGGGATTCACCAGAGGTCACCGCTGCCATGGAGCAGGCAATTGCGGTAATTCACCGACATGGTCGTCATCTCATCGGACTTGTGCTCTCAGGGGAGAATCTGGAGCAACAGATAGCCGTTTGGCGGGAAAAGGGAGCTCACATTATACTCTACGCCTATGATATTTATTTTATTCAGCAGATGTTCCTGTCTGACTTGGCCAAAATTCGGAGGTCGCTGGAATAAGTACCCTAATCTCTGGCTAACTGCTTCCCAATTTCCCTGATATTTACATGGTTCCGCTTACTTTCTTATCTATCTCGTCACTCAGGTTATATCCGTGAATTACTCTTCCCTCGGCGTCCACCACTTGCTTATCAGCGGTTATCTTGACTTTGCCCTGGCTGAAAGCCTGAATGGTGGTTATTATTAGTGGCAGTTCTCTGACTACCCCATGTTGGCGAATGATTTTGAACAAGTTATTATTCTCACCCTGCTCCTTCTTAATCTGTTCCATAGGATATCCCTTTGTCTCCCCCCAGTCCTTATCAAATTGTTCTCCCTTGATCGGAAAAGTGCAGTAGGTTACCACTGGCCCCTTGTCCAGTACTGGAGTTACCAGATGTGTCATTGCCCCCGTTTCCCACGCCCCGCTCTCAATCAGTTTCCAGATTACCTCCTGCCAGGTTCCCGTCGGTCCCCCCGGTGCTGCCGGGTGCAGGTTGAGCATGTCGTACTTCTGGCACATCTCCGGCCCCACAATCAGCATGTAACCCGCCAGTACGCACAGGTTAGGGCGAAAGCCCTCCAGCCGCGACATTACCTCTCTATCGTACTCCAGTCGCCACGATGGTAGAGCCTCCTTTTGTCCAGAACTGCCGGCAGCTATCTTCGCCTTAAATTTCTGGTAGGAGAAAGTAATCAGGGGAATGTGGTAGTCCTCGACCATCCCGAGAAAGATATCGGTTGCTTCCGTTTCTCCGTATTCGCGGCTGCAGAAAACGAAGGCTATCTCCGCCTCAATCTCACCCGACTCGATGCTGTCGTGCACCGCCTTGAGCAGTCCTCGCGACCCCTTGCCTCTACCTGTGGAAAACCAGCCAAGCTGATACATCTTTCACCGCCTGTTATGATTCTTTAGCTTTTCCCAGGCACTGCTGAAATGAGTCAGGGGATTTGTCCTGTGTCCGATAATTTTGCCTTTCGCTAAAGCCTGCAGGAAGTCGTCTTTACCTTTAAACTCAGGCATCTCTACGTAGGCGTTGCCGATTTCATTAATGGTATGGGCATCACTGCCGGCACTTTGCGCAATGCCGTATTTCTCCGCAAAGGCTTTGGCTTTAGCCGAACTGCGGAGAAGCGGACTTCTGGCGTTAAAAACTTCCATAATGTCAATTTGCTCCGCAATTTCTTCGACTATTTTCTCGCCCAGAGCTGATGGCCTGAAGACGTCAAAAGCGTGCGGAATGCAGACCAGTCCATCTTGAGCTCTTATTTCAGCTATCGTCTGCTCTACCGAGAGACCATTGGCGATATTCTCTTTAAGGAACATGCCCATAACCTCGCCGTGAGGCGTCAGTACCTCCTCAGCGACGATTACGATAAAGGGAGCCAGCTTCTGCATCTTCAAAGCGCCCTCAATAGTGCCATGGTCAGCGATAGCAATACAGTTTATCCTTAACTCTAGACAGCGATTGATAATCTTCTCCAAAGGCGTACTACAGTCTATTGAGTATTCGGTATGTATGTGAAGGTCAGCTTTCCGCAATTATCTCAACCGCTCCTTTCTAGATATGCACCGGTGCGCGTGTCAACCTTGATAACATCCCCTTCATTGATAAATAATGGTACCTGGATAGTGAAGCCCGTCTCCAGTTTCGCCGCCTTATTGCCCGCAGTAGCCGTATCCCCTTTGAAACCGGGTTCGGTTTTCGTCACCTCAAGCTCAACCGCCACGGGCAGTTCTATATCTACCACCTCTCCCTTGTAACTGGATACCTCCACCGACGTACCCTCTTTCAAATAGTTGAGGCTGTCACCCAGTTGACTGGCGTTAACGCCAATCTGCTCAAAGCTCTTTTCATCCATGAAGTAGTACAGGTCACCATCATTATAGAGATACTGCATTGACCGTGAGTCAAGCCGTGCCCGGACCAGCTTTTCGTCAGACTGAAAGCTTCTCTCAGTCGTATGACCGGCATTGATATCACGCAGCTTAACCTTGGCTAGGGCAGTTCGTTTCATCTTGACGTGCTGGTAGTCAATAACCTGATATAGCTTGCCATCCAGCTCAATAAGGATTCCTTTTCTTAGTTCACCGCCGCTTATCATGTTACACCTTCCTCGCTTTTGACATTACTCTAATTTGGCCATTCTCCATGACGACCAAATCCTCAATTCTTATTCCTCCCCACCCCGGAAGATAGATGCCCGGCTCCACCGAAAAGACCATGCCTGAGATAAGCCTCTCCGCCGAGCCCGGGCCGAGACGCGGTGCCTCATGGGCTGCCAGCCCCACCCCATGTCCCAGGGCATGCCCGAAAGCTTCACCATAGCCCGCCTCAGCGATAACCGTTCTGGCTAAGCTGTCCGCCTGCTCACCGGTCATACCCTCTTTAATTATCGCTAATGCCGTTAGCTGGGCGCCAAGCACAATATCATACACCTTCTTAAAAGTATAATCGGGAGCGCCCAGGCAGATGGTGCGACTCAGGTCGCTGGAGTAGCCGCCAATTTTAGCGCCAATATCAAACAACACTGGCTCCCCGGCCTGTATCTCACGCTCGGATGGCTTGGCATGGGGCAGCGCCGCATTGGGCCCTGACGCCACGATAATCTCGAAAGGCATATCTTGACTGCCATTCTCGCGCATGAATTTCTCCATCTCCCAGGCTACCTCTTTTTCACTCATGCCGGCATGAATCGTTTCCTCGATATATTGAAAAGCGCTATCGCTTATTTCCGCCGCCTCGGTAATCAGCTCAATTTCCTCTGGTTCCTTTACTACCCGCAGTGATTCCACCAGTTCATCGAGTGGAACAAACTTCAGTGAGGATTGCTTCTTATCCAGAGCACTATTGAGCCGCCGGTACATATCAAAGCTAATATCTCTGGCTTCAAAGCCCAGCCTCTTCAGGTTCAATCCGGCGGTGAGCTCACTAAACCAGTTTACCATATCGTTGGTTATCTGAAAAAGTTTATACTCCGGGGCTTGTCGTTTGACCTGCTCGATGTAGCGAAAATCGGTGGCTAAAATTGCATCTTCCGCGGTAATCAGTAGAAAACCCGCTGAACCATCGAACCCGGAAAGGTAGTACCTGTTCTCCGGTTGGGAGATTAAGATAGCGTCAAGCTCTTTCTCGAGTAATTTTTGGCGCAGTTTCTTTAATCTATTCTTTATCTTCAAGTTCTTCGTCTCTTTTCCGTGCCATGGGGTGCGCCGCCAGGTATATCTTTTTTGCCTGGCTCTGGCTGACGTGAGTATATACCTGCGTGGAGGTTAGCTGAGCGTGACCCAGAAGCTCCTGGACAACCCTCAAGTCAGCTCCCCCATCAAGCAGGTGCGTGGCGAAAGTATGGCGCAGCAGGTGAGGGTGAACTTTCTTGTCTATATTGGCCACCTTGGCGTATTTTTCCAGTATTTTTTGTATTCTTCGCGCCGGGAGACGCCCTCCGTCCTTGTTTAGAAATACGGCGCTGTTTCTTTTATTACCCAGTAGCTCCGGTCTGCCCTGACTGAGGTAAGCGCTTAGCGCCCGGGCCGCCGGTTCCCCGATGAGCACCATCCGTTCTTTGGAACCTTTCCCCC
>Ga0209427_10009516_pt1 | contig 10831 bp, 10 predicted proteins | sample DeeMarSWOR136_30_FD_187465 | JGI IMG/M metagenome (GOLD analysis project Ga0209427, IMG submission 187465) | Marine sediment microbial communities from White Oak River estuary, North Carolina - WOR-1-36_30 (SPAdes) (version 2) | ecosystem: Environmental > Aquatic > Marine > Intertidal zone >...
CTCTTAAGCCTCTTAACCACGTAGTCGTAGTTGCTGCCCTTGTCCAGGCTGTCCAGCCATCTCTGGAAGCTGCCGTGCTCCCCCGCTATCCGCTTGAACTCCTCCGCGTTGAGTATAGTCGCCTCTATCTTCTGCCTGTTCCTGATTATGCCCTCGTCCCCACGCAGCCTTGCCACGTCGTCCGGCCCGTACGCCGCCACCTTGTCGATGTCGAACCCGTCGAACGCCTCCATGAAGTTGGGCCACTTGTTGGCGATCATCCTCCAGTTGAGGCCCCCCTGGAAGATGCACCTGGTCATGTTCTCGAAGTACTCCCTGTCCGTGGTGGGCCTCCTGCCCTCGTAGACCCAGCCCGGCATCTTCTCTTCTTCCGACATGGTATCGACTCCGCTTCATCTCTTAATGAAGGTTTCCCGTGCCCCTCCTTGGCTTCATATACGTCTATGCGCCTTTCATCAACGATGATGATGCAGCCCAGGCAGGGACCGAAGGAGGTCGTGATGGGGAGACACGGGATGGTGAGCAGCAGCCACCCGGAGGTCACCGAGATCATGGTTGGAGTGCTGAAGGCGGGCGGGAACGCGGTGGACGCCGCCGTCGCCGGCAGCCTGGCCGGCCCCGTCTACGAGCCCCACATGACAACCCACTCCGGAACCGTGTCTTTCCTCTACTGGGACGCCGAGACCAGGAAGCCGTATTTCATGGACGCGTCCCCGACCCTGCCTGAGGGGCTGCCGCCCTTCCGCCCGCACCCCTACGCCCCGGCCACGGCGGCGGCCATACCCGGCTCGCCGGCGGGGCTGGGGGCGATGCTTGAGCGGTTCGGGTCCATGGAGTGGAGGGAGCTCGTGCAGCCAGCCGTGAAGGCGGCGCGGGAAGGCCACGTCGTGACGAGCTGGGAGTACGCCCTCCTCTACGGAGGATCCGGCGGCGGGTCGAGCACGCTGCAGGGGAGAACCTTCTTCCCCTCGGGGAGGGCCCACTACGCCCCCGGCGGCTTCCAGGTGCCCGTGGGCGAGCTCTGGAGGCGGCCCGACCTGGCGAAGACCCTCGAGGCGTCGGCTGAGGAGGGCCCGGGCTACTTCACGGAGGGGCGTTGGGCCGGGAGGCTCGTCGAGGAGGCCAACAGCCTCGGCTGGGGCCTAACCATCGAGCACGTCGCGGGCTACGAGCCCATATGGGTGGAGCCAGTCAAGATACCCTGCGGCGAGGACACGGTGGTCGGGATACCGCCGCCCCAGAGAGGCGGCTTCTACACTGGGTTCCTCCTCGGCGTCCTCGACAACTTCGACCTGGGCGGGATGGGTCACTACACAGAGTCGGCGGAGACCCTGGCCCTCATGGCGTGGACGCTTAGCCGCGCCCACCAGGACAGGAACCTCATCCACGACCCCGACTACTACGAGAACCCAACGGAGGCACTGCTCTCGGCGGAGTACCACAGGGCGACCGCGGAGCTCTGGAAGAGGAGCAGACCCACCCGAGACCTCTCAAGGTACCTTGAGCTAACCCACGGCGAGGCGGCTCACCGGGGAAGCCTACCGGGCACGGGCCACGCGCCCCACGACAGCTGCGAGCTCAGCATCGTGGACCCCATGGGCAACTGGGTTCAGATGATGGAGACGGGGGGCGCGGGCATCCCCGGCGTGGTGGTGGACGGGGTGCCGGGAAGCGGCATCGGGTGGGAGAGGTACGCCCTCGCCGAGCCAGGAGGCAGGACCCAGCACGCCATAGCCAACACCCTGGTGCTCAGGGGCGGCGAGCCCTGGATGGCCCTCGGCTCACCGGGCGACTGCATATTCACCGTCCCCCAGGTCCTCGTCAGCGTCCTGGTGCACGGCTGGGAGCCCTACACCGCGATAGACGCGCCGAGGTTCTGGCCCATGAGGGACGACTGGACCATTGAGGTTGAGAGCCGGCTGCCCCTCGAGGTCGTCCGGGGACTCAAGAGGATGGGGGTAATGACCAGGCCCCTGGGCGAGTACCACTGGCCCATGGGGAGCATGCAGACCGTGTGGCTGGACCGCGAGACGGGGCTGCTCAGTGGAACGGCCGATCCACGCCGCCTGGGAAACGCCGACGGCTACTAGGGGGCTCCAGCAGGCCTCTCAGGGTGCACGCCCTGAACACCCTGCAGCCTAGCAGGAACGGGATGAGCAGCAGGAAGGCGCTCACGTAGAAGGGGAGCCCTATGCCGCCGAGCTCCGTCGCCACCCCTCCGATGAGCGGGCCGGGGATGCGCGCCACGCTTCCCACCGACTGGGTCACCCCGAGCACGCCTCCCTGCTTGTCCGGCGGCGACATCAGGGAGATGAAGCTCGGGACGCTGGTGTTTGTCAACCCCACCCCAACCGAGACGAGCACTATGCTGAAGCCGAAGAACACCAGGCTCCTGAGCAGAGGCATCAGCAACACGCCGCAGAGCATGAGCAGCGGACCGAAGACTATGAGCTTCTCCTCCCCCAGCTTACTAACGAGCCTGCTCATGGCGAAGCCCTGCAGGAGCACCTGTACGACGCCTATGAAGATGAAGACGTAGCTCATCTCGACCTCGGTGAACCCGTAGAAGTCTATCGCCAGCAGGGGCACGATAACCGGGATCGCGGCGAACGACAGGGTTATGACGAAGAATATGGTCAACACCTGGCCGGTCAGCGGCGCCCTCACCGCGTCGAGCACCTCGGACACTGACTCGGCGAGGCCGCGCGGCTCCTCGGCGCTCCTCAGCCTCTCAGGCTCAGGCAGGAAAAACATCACGAAGACGAGGTTCAGCACCCCCAGCAAGACGGCGGCGTACCCCGCAGCCCTGAGCCCGTACGGGCTGAGGAGGCCCCCCATGACTGGGCCGAGGATGAAACCCACACCCGTGGCGGCCCCCACCATGCCTATCCCCTTGGAGCGCTCCTCCTCCGTGGTTATGTCCGCCACATAAGCCTGCGCCACTGCGCCCTCGGTCGCCAAGCCCGCGATGAGCCTGGACAGGAGGAGCATGAGGAAGCTCTCCGCGAACGTGAACAGGAGGAAGCTTCCGACGGAGGTCAGTATGCTGAAGAGCAGGACCGGCCGACGCCCCCTGCTATCCGACACCCTGCCCAGGAGCGGCGAGAAAATGAGCTGCATGACGCTGAAGCTGGCGAGGAGGACGCCGATGCCGAAGGGGCTGGAGCCCAGCCTCTGCGCGTAGAAGGGTATGAGCGGAATTATTATCCCGAACCCCGTCATGTCAACTAGGACAGTTAAAACGATGACGTTGATGGGAGATAGCGGTCCCTCTGCTTTTTGGTTCATTGGATCAGCAGGAAGCCACAGGGAAAGGCGGAATAAAATGGTTCTCGATGTCCACTGTTTTTAAGGCTTAGCTAACATGTTTACCCATCAACTTGTCTCCGCATCTGTGATCCGCCGTGAAGGTGCTTCTCGTCGAGCCTCCCAAAGACTTCTGGTTCATAATGGGGCAGTACATACCGCCGCCCTTCGGCCTGCTCTGCCTCGCCGCCTACGTCGAGGAGCGTCTGCCCTGGGCTGAGGTGGAGGTCGTGGACAGCCAGAGCGAGGGCCTCGACTGGGATGGCCTTGAGGCGAGATTAGAGGAGGCTGAGCCGGACGTCGTCGCCCCCTCCGGGATGGCCACGGCCAACGCCTTCTACGCCGTAAGGACCGCCGAGGCGGCCAAGAAGGTGAACCCTAAAGCCGTCACGGTTCTGGGCGGCCAGCACTTCACGGCCCTCGCCGACGAGACCCTCAGAGCCTACCCGTTCATAGACTACGTCGTGCGGGGGGAAGGGGAGGAGACGTTCACGGAGCTGCTCCGCGCCGTCAAGGAAGGAAAGCCAGCAACCGTCCCAGGAGTCTCACTGAGACACGGCGAGGAGATCAGCCACCAGCCGGACAGGCCCCTCATCGGCGACCTCGACGCGCTGCCGTACCCGGCGTACCACAAGGTGGCGGAGCACATGGACGGGTACTACTTCTCCCTCATGGCCGACCAGGGTAAACCCTTCGCCATAGTCGAGGGCTCCAGGGGCTGCCGCCACGACTGCAGCTACTGCAGCCAGTGGAGGTTCTGGCGCCGCTGCCACCGCCACAAGTCCCCTGAGAGGGTGGTGGACGAGTTCGAGCGCCTCTACAGCGAGTACGGCAGCCGCTTCTTCTGGTTCGCCGACGACAACTTCGGCTTGGGCGAGAAGACCCGGGAGATATGCAGGGGCCTCGTAGAGCGGGGCCTGGGGGACGAGATCGAGTGGTTCTGCCAGGTCAGGGTCGACGACGTGGTGGAGAACCCCGGGACGGTGGAGTCGATGCGGGAGGCTGGGGCCGTCTGGGCCCTCGTGGGCTTCGACAGCCCGAGCCTTGACACCCTCAGAAGCTTCAGGCGCAGGGGCATAGACGAGTCGCGCGCCATGAAGGCCGTGGAGCTTCTGCGGTCCAACGACTTGTTTATACAGGGGACCTTCATCATAGGCGAGAGGGGGGACAGCCACGAGTCCATCGAGGCTCTGCGACTGTACGCGGACAGGCTCGACCCCGACATAGCCTCGTTCTTCGTTTTGACCCCGTTCCCAGGCACCGAGGTATACGAGGAGGCGAGGCGAGGCGGCTGGATCATGGACGACAACTGGGCCCACTACGACATGGTCCACGCCGTAATGCCCACCATGCACCTGACACGCGAGGAGGTCCAGGAGGAGCTCTACAAGTGCTACGAGAGCTTCTTCGGAAGCTGGGACCGCAGGTTCCGCGGGATAGGCAGCAGGAACCCCGTCACCAGGCGCACCTACGCCTACCTATCCAAGCAGGCTCTGCTCATGCAGCTGAAGAGCCTGTTCTGAGGCGATGAACATGGCTGAAGACGAACAGACCCGGACGGCGTCCGTGAAGGCTAGGCAGCTGGCGCTTTACCTATTGATATTCGTCGCCATGCCCGCCATCACCTACGTCGCCGGTAGGCACGTGGACGCCGTCCTCGGTCTACAGAGTTACCCACCTTTTCCATGGAACCTCTACGTCGGCGTAGCGGTTTTCGTGTTCGGCCTGGGAGTGGGTTTGAGGTCTACCCGTCTCCTGTACCGCCACGGGGGAGGCCTGCCCTGGGGCGAGGCCGTCGACGACGCCAAGACCAGCAGGCTGGTCACTTCCGGCGTATACGCCTACACGAGGAACCCGATGGTGCTGGGCTACTCGCTGCTCCCGTTGGCGATGGGGGTGCTCCTCCAGTCGCCGGGGATGGCGTTGTCCATCACGCCCCTCGTCCTGCTGCTGAATGTTGCCATAGTCAAGCTGAGGGAGGAGCCGGACCTGGAGGAGAGGTTCGGCGACGAGTACCGAAGGTACAGGGAGGGGACGCCCTTCCTCGTCCCTGACCCGGGGAAGCTGTACCGTGAATTCATCAGGCACGGCCTGACTGGGCGTGGGACCCAGGTGCTGTATGTCTCCCTCGGGCTGCTTCTCCTCGTGTTCCTCGGGCTTCTCGCGTTCAACCCGAGCATTCCCTTAATCACCTTTGCCGCCCAGAATCGAGTGACGGGCGGACTCTTCATCCTCATATGCATGGTGGGGCTAGTCGTGGCTGTGGCTCCGGGGAGGCTGAAGGTTTTGGGGCATGGCGCTAAGCGGAACCCAAGGCTCGTTGGCCACCACCTGGACTGCCCGGGGTTCAGCGGGCACGTTTTGAGGGTGTACGGCAGGGCGCTGTGCGCCGGTTGTACGGGCCTCGCCCTGGGTGCCGCCGCGGCCATCATAGGCGGATTCCTTTGCTTCTTCGGAGGGCTCAGCGTCGGCGACTGCGTGACCGTCTTCTACACGGGCGCCCTGCTCGTCGCCCTTGGGCTCGTCCAGCACTTCATCGACATGGGGAGCCCGCTGTTCCACCTGGCGCTGAACGTCGCGTTGGTCTTCGGCGCGTTCATGTTAGCCGCCTCCATGATGGAGATGGGCGCCAGCTTCTACGTTGAGGCCTACCTGCTGGCGTCGATCCTGTTCTGGGTGGCGGCGCGCGTCAGGGTGTCCCAGGAGGAGCACGTAAGGGTGTGCAGCCGCTGCCCCGAGCCCTGCCCAGACGGCTACAGGTAACGTTCCGTGAGTAACGTTTCTATAAGAGGACGACGATCAGCGTCGTAGGTGAAGGTTTTGGTGTACTGCACGAAGTGCGGAACCGAGAACGAGGAAGACGCGGAGGTCTGCAAGAACTGCGGAGCCAGCCTACGTCCGCCGGCGTACAGGACTAGGAGGCGGGACTGGGACTACGACGACGAATGCTTCGGCGGCAGGAACAGGATGACCTGGCCCCTGCTCATAGGCGCTTTCCTAATCCTCCTGGGCCTCTCGACGCTGCTGGAGGACATGTTCTGGTGGGCCGGATGGGACACGCTTTGGCCTCTTTTCATCATAGCCATCGGCGTCCTCATCGTCAGCAACGCGATGAGCAGACGCTGACCAACCTTTTCTTACCCAGTTTCCTGTTGCCTCATCTTTTCGTAGAGTACTATCGCCGTGGCGACGCTCACGTTGAGTGACGGAATCTTGCCCATCATGGGTATCCTGACGAGGGTGTCGCACTTATCGAGGAGGGTGGGGTTTATGCCTCTGTCCTCGCCGCCTATGACGAAGGCGACGGCCCCCGTCAGGTCTACGCCCCAGTATGGCGCGTCGCCGGAGGCGTCCACCCCCACTACCCTGAACCCGTCGTCCTTCAGGGTCTTTATGGCCGTGTAGAGGCTACGCCTCCAGACGGGCACGTGGAGGCTGCCCCCCATGGAGACCCTGTGAGCCGTCGCCCCCAGGTCCGCGCTCCCCTTCTTGGGTATAACCACGCCGTCCACGCCGGCGGCGTCGGAGGTCCGGAGGATGGCTCCCAAGTTGTGGGGGTCCTGAACCTGATCCAGGAGGAGTATGCACGCCTCTCTCCCCGTCTCCTTCAGCACCTTCTCTAGGCCCCAGCCTGGGTTGGGCTCTACCACCGCCATGATTCCCTGGTGGCGCCCCGTCTCGCTGATCTTGTCCATCCTCTGCCTAGTGATGTACTCGACGGGGACCTTCTTTCCCGCGGCGGTGCCGAGGATGACCCGTATCTTGGGGTCCCGCTCCTTTCCATTCTCTACCCGGATGAGGGTTACGGTTCCCGCCCTGAGGGCCTCCTGCACCGGGTTTCTTCCCTCCAGCTGGATCAATGCACCATCATCTTGGGGTGCATCCCTTAAAAACGAGGCTCTTCTTGGGCACACCCGCCTCGCCAATCCTCGAACTGTGGAAGGCATCCATATAAACACGCCACGCGGAGGTTCTGCCATGCTGCTTCACATAGCCCGCGGCGAGGAGTGGGCGAGGGCGGAGGAGAGCGGGCTATACCTGACGGATTCCTTGAGGGAACAAGGCTTCATACACTGCTCTCACCCTCATCAAGTGATGGAGGTGGCGAACACATTCTACAGGGGGCAGCTGGGCCTATTCCTCCTCCACATCGACCCGGATAGGCTGGATTCACGGGTGGTCGAGGAGGACGGAGGAGGAGGCGAGCTGTTCCCCCACGTCTACGGGCCCATCAACTTGGGCGCCGTGGTGAAGGTGGAGCGCCTCACGCCCGGGGAGGACGGCTCCTTCACCCACCTCGACCTTAATGATTCTTAAGTAGGCGCGTCTATGCGTTTCTGGTGTGGGCTTGTCCGAGGGCAGCATGAAGAAGATGGGTGAGCTCCTGCGACAGGGGGCGCGGATGCTGAGTGACGCGTGCCCCGAGTGTGGGACGCCCTTATTCCAGCTGAGTAGCGGAGAAGTCATATGCCCTATGTGTAACAGGTCGATCAAGTACGTTAAAGGAGACGCCGACCCGAAGGCCGAGGCCCACAGGGAGCGGCTCGAAGAGTCCCTGAGGAAGAAGATCGACGAGGTCCAGAAGAGGCTGGACGAGGCCAACGACCCTGCGCTCATCGGCGAGTTCACGGACACCCTGATGAAGCTCATGGAGGCCCTCGAGAGGGCGAAGAAGCTGGGCGCCTAGAGCAGCGTTATAGCCGAGACCCCGGCGACGATGAACAGGCAGCCCACTATGATTCTGGGGGTGATGCGCTCGACGCTCCTGAGGAAGACGGCGCTGAGGAGCAGCCCGAACAGGGGGTTGGCTCCGATTATGGCGGAGACGACCGAGACGGAGCCGCCCTGGGTGGCTATGAACATAGTTATCCACGCGACGCTGTTGGAGACGCCTGCCGCCGCGAAGTAGGGCAGGGAGCCCCTCGTGAGCCTGATCTCTCCTTGTCTGTTCATCAGCCTTAGCACGAGGGGGTAGGTGAGGAGGCTCGCGAGTGCCCCCACGACTGCCCCTAGCACGGGCTCCGGCAGCATGTTCAGGGCGGCCTTCCTCACTATGCTGGAGAGGGCGTAGAAGCTAGCGGCCATCAGCGGGATGACGAGGTCGCGTTTTTTCACGCCGTTCTCTCCACCCCAGCCGCTGATCAAAGCTATGCCGGCGACCACGAGCACGGTGCCCAACACGGTGCTCACCTCTACGGCCTCACCGATGAGTATGGAAGCGAAGACGATGGTGAAAAGAGGGTTGGTGCCACTCAGCGACGTGCTTATGGGCACTCCCAGCCTGTCGATGCTCATGTAGTTGAGGGTCCTGCCCAGCGTCGCGGCCAACAGCCCGGCGACCACGAAGTAGCCGACAGCCGCCCATCTGAGGCTCGGCAGCGACAAGACGAGCAGAAGACTCAGGACGACCACCTGCACCCCGCTGATGACGATGGTGGCGGTGACGGCCGTAGACTCGCTCAGCCCTTTGCGCACGAGCACAGCCGTGAGACCGAAGCTGAACGCAGTCATCATGGCATAGGCTTCAACCTGCAAACCTGATCCATCAAGCAAACATCGGGCATGATATAAAGTTCGGGATGGGTGAGACCGGCTATTTCTCGATGAACCTCGTCAAGGACTCCGCCTTCGAGCCTTTCTCGCTCGGCTCTACCTTTATTTCCTTCAATAGACTCGACACCTGTCTCCACACGGCCCTCTCAACCTCTTCGACGGGAAGCTCTCCTTCGACCCTGTAGACCTTCGTTCCTCCGACCTGGCTGACGACGACCTTCTCTGAGCCGAGGGGCGAGTCATTCAGGTTAAGCACCTCCAGGTAGACCTTCCTGATCCGTTTCTGCTGGCTTATGTTCTCGAAGTATGAGTGATCCTTTATCCGTACTTGGCCGTTGCTTAGCCTAGCCTGCCCCACCTCGGGCGATACATCGAGGAAGACGACAGCGTCGGGCTCCATAGCAAAGCAGTTAATCATCCTGATCCACTTCAGGTCCAGATCTTTCCCCATTCCGCGGCTCTGGTAGGCCAGCGAGCTGTACACGTACCTGTCGGACACGACCACGGCGCCTTCCTCCAGCGCCGGCTTGATCTTCCTCTCCGTGTGGTCCGCCCGATCGGCAGCGAAGAGCAGCGCCAGCGCTTCCTCCGACACCTGCTCCTCCTTCCGGAGCACTTTCTCGATGAGTCGACCCACGGGGTACACCTTCGTCGGCTCCCGCGTGGCCACCATCTTGTAACCCCTTTTCTTCAGCCTCTTCGTGAGCCTCTGGAACTGCTCGGACTTGCCTGACCCGTCGATCCCCTCAATTACTATGAAGCAGCCTCTACTCATCCCGGGCTCACAGTCCCCAAGTAATATTGTCTCCCGATATAAGGATACAGTGGGGAGTATTAGAGATTAAAGCTTGAAACGCTCACGATCATATTTAGTGAGAAATTCGGCTTTGCCGTTCTTTATCAACACCATGTCCTCGACCCGGAGATAGTACTCACCCTTGTGCCATAACTTGGGCTCAATACAGAATATCATGTCGTCCACTAGCTCATGACTGTTCTCAGGTTTGAGCCAAGGGTCTTCGTGGACCTCGACGCCGATCTGGTGCCCCACGGTGCCGTCGGGCAGCCTGGCGCGCAGATAGTCGCCGTATCCCTCCCTGTCACAGATCAGCTCTATACTTGGAAAAATCTCGTTCACCCTGTGCACCTCGTTGCCTATGTTGTCTACCGTCTCCATTACGGCCGTCTGTAGCGACGCGTAGGCTTTCTCGATGTGCTCTTCGGGCTCGCCGAAGTAGACGCTACGGCCCCAGTCGCTGCAGTAGCCATCGAGCACAAAGCCGACGTCGAAGGCTACGCTTGTGCCCGGCTCCAGGCTCTGACCCTTCTCGTAGTTGAAGACCTCGTCGGTGGGCTCGCTGCCCGACTTGCAGAAGCCTGTAGTGGGCGGGAAGCTGACGTCGCTGGCGCCGATCATCCTGCCCATGGTCTCGATCTTTAAGCTGGCACCTCTCATGGTCTCACCGGCGTCGATCTGGTCTATGATGCGGCTCATCACGTCCTCTGTGAGCTTCGCCGCCCTGCGTAGCCTGTCTATCTCACCGGGCTCCTTGATCATGCGCACCTCGTCGAGGAGCCCTTCGGCGCTCCTGAAGGAGGCGCCTTTACAGCTCGACGCCACGGTTAGCACAAGGCTCCCCCAGGTATACTCGCCGATGCCCACCTTCTTAGGCTCATCCGCCAGCTCCTTAATGATCTCCTTAACCGCAGGCGTGAGGTTCTCGAACATGCCGAGACCCCTCACATCGTCGACCCAGCCCTGTCTCGCCTTCTTGACCGAGCCCATCCCCGCCAGGATGATTGGCTCCCCCGCCACCGGCACAAATACGGCGTCGGCTGGATGCATCAGATCTCTGCCCCTTCTCCACTCGACTGGGGCTCCTGTTAGGTACTGGAAGTCTGGGCTGGCGCCGAGGACAACGAGGTCCAGCCCCTTTTCCTCCATCTTCGCCTGGATTCTAGTAAGCCTGCG
>Ga0209427_10009521_pt1 | contig 10830 bp, 10 predicted proteins | sample DeeMarSWOR136_30_FD_187465 | JGI IMG/M metagenome (GOLD analysis project Ga0209427, IMG submission 187465) | Marine sediment microbial communities from White Oak River estuary, North Carolina - WOR-1-36_30 (SPAdes) (version 2) | ecosystem: Environmental > Aquatic > Marine > Intertidal zone >...
TTAATATCTATTTCTTCTTGGGGGTCTTCTCTTTGCATAGCATTCTCGGCAGTATACGGGTCTGCTTCCGTCAGGTTTGAACGGAACTTCACATTCTTGGCCACACTCAGCGCAGACTGCCTTATGCATTTCTCTTGGTTCTCTTCTTCCATACGACATTTAGATTACACCTCCGATTCGCTGAAAGAACTAGCTTCCTCAGAACACTAATTCTGGAATGCTTACCTTAGAGTTGCTTATAAACTTGCACGCGTGACTTGGTTGGTTGGCTTAAATCTTAAGCCTAGACCCAGAGATAGGCACGCTGTTAGTCTATACGCATCATCGATAGTAGGATTCTATTCGGCGCCGATTTGGCTTAGATTGAATGCCTAAATCTAGGTATGCGTCCCTCTGAGTGTGCGAGTCGCTGCGGGCACACAAACCCAGCACAGACTTTATCTCAAAGCCTCCACAACCACATACCCCAAAGAAGGAACCTCCAATGCCAAACCCAATACCGCCAGGCACATACTTCTGGCAAGGAAACGAAGCCTGCGCCGAAGCAGCCATAACAGCCGGATGCAAATTCTTCGCAGGATACCCAATTACGCCAGCTACAGAAATCGCCGAACACCTAGCCAAAAGACTGCCCCAAAACAACGGCATAGCCATCCAAATGGAAGACGAAATCGCCTCACTAGGCGCAGTCATAGGCGCAAGCTGGGCGGGAGCGAAAGCCATGACCGCCACCTCGGGCCCAGGCTTCAGCCTCATGCAGGAAAACATAGGCTACGCCATCATGACTGAAACCCCATGCGTAATCATCAACATCCAGCGAGCAGGCCCAAGCACAGGACAAGCCACCAAACCCGGCCAAGGAGACATCATGCAGGCACGATGGGGAACCCACGGAGACCACACCATCATTGCCCTCACACCAAACTCCGTCCAAGAGATGCACGACCTCACAATCAAAGCCTTCAACCTAGCCGAAACATACCGAACCCCAGTCATCCTGCTCGCCGATGAAATCATCGCCCACATGAGAGAGGAAATCACCACACCGCCACCAAATCAAATAGACATCATCAATCGAAAGAAACCCAAAAGAGGAGAAACCGCCTTCTTCGGCCACCAAGAAATCCCACCTATGCCGGCCGTCGGCGAAGGCTACAACATTGCAGTAACAGGCTCGACCCACAATGAAACTGGACAACGCTACACCTCAGATCCAACTATACACCGCCAACTCGTCGAGAGGCTAATCTCTAAGATAGAAAACAACACACAGCAAATCACCGACTGCGAAACCCACAACACCAACAACTGCCAAGCCGCCATAATCTCCTACGGTTGCACCTCACGCGCGACTTACGAAGCCGCAGAACTCGCAGAAGAAAAAGGCATCAAAACCGGACTCCTCAGACTGAAAACACTGTGGCCCTTCCCCAACTCAGCTGTCAGGGAGATGGCTCAAACCGCCAAGGCACTATTCGTCCCAGAAATGAACCTCAAACAACTGTACTACGAGGTCAAGAGAGCAGCAGAAGGCACGGCTCCAGTCTTCCCCATAAACAAGATAGGCGGAGGGGAGATGATCACGCCGGAAGAGATTTTCTCAGAAATTACAGGGAGGATGAAATCCCTTGACTGAGAAATTCTCTGCTCGACGCTATCTGAGGGACATTAGGCTGCCGTTCTGCCCGGGCTGTGGAGGCTACACGGTCATGAACTGCTTCCTCAAAGCCGTCCACGAACTGGGACACAAAGACCTGAGCAACTTTGTCTTCTGCAGCGGCATTGGCTGTGCAGCCTGGATTCCCTCTCCCCACTTCCACGCCGACTCCATCCACACCACCCACGGACGAAGCATACCAGTCGCGACCGGAGTGAAACTCGTCCGCCCAAACCTCAGTGTGGTCGTCTTCGGCGGAGACGGCGACCTCGTCGGAATAGGCCTCAGCCACCTCATCCACGCAGCAAGACGAAACCTCGACATAACCGTGATAATGGTGAACAACATGATCTACGGAATGACAGGCGGACAAGCAGCCCCCACAACACCATTCAAAGCCAAAACGACAACCACCCCATACGGAAACTTCGAACGCCCACTAGACGCAGCACGCCTCGTCACCACAGCTGGAGCCAGCTACTCAGCACGCTGGACAACCGCCCACCTGAATGAACTAGAAGAAGCCATGAAAGAAGCGCTCACAATCAAAGGCTTCGCCCTTGTAGAGGCAATTAGCCAGTGCCCAACAGCCTTCGGAAGAAGAGTCGGATTGAAGACGGCGGCAGACATGCTTCGATGGTTCAAAGAGAACTCCGTGCCCCTCAAGAGAGCCGAGGAAATGACTGAAAAGGAGCTTGCAGGCAAGATCGCGGTTGGAGAATTCGTTCATCGAGAGTTGCCAACATTCACAGACACAGTCCACGAGGTCCTGAAGGAGGCAACGGAAAATGCCTGAACGAATTGAAATACGAATAAGCGGACTAGGGGGACAGGGCGTCGTTCTAGCGGGAGAAATCTTAGGCAGAGCTGCAGTCTACGATGGAAAACACGCGGTTCAGACACAGAGCTACGGTGCAGAGGCAAGAGGAAGCGCGGCCAAAAGCGAAGTCATAATCTCAGACAGCAAGATTGGTTTTCCAAAGGTCAGAAAATGCGACATTCTGGTGGCAATGAGCCAGAGTGCCTTAGACGCGCATCTAAAAGACCTGAAGGAGCGAGGAACTCTCCTGGTGGATGAGGATGTAGTGAAGGCAACACCAAACGTCAAAGCCAGAGCTCTCAGAGTCCCAGCAACCAAGATTGCCGAGACTGAGCTGAAGTCAAAGCTCTACGCTAACGTGGTCATGTTGGGCGCCCTAACCAAAACAGCAGTTCCATTAAGCAGAGAGGCGGTCGAGAAAGCCATCGCAGACAGTGTCCCAGAGGAGACAAAGAAAAGCAACATTGAAGGCTACAGAAAGGGGCTCATGCACGGATTCTTTTAGCCTTGCATGCATGTGATTTGGTAAGCTGAGATGCTGATCTCAGAGTTTGATCCATGGAAATCCGGGCTCTGCACATGCCCACCAAAACTGACCTTCAATCCCTACACAGGCTGTGATCACTGCTGCGTCTACTGCTACGCCTCCTCCTACATTCCACGATTTCATAATTGCAGGCCGAAAAAGAACCTACTCAGTAGACTGACACGAGAAGCTCGAAGGCTCCGAGGTGAAATAGTCTCTATCTCAAACTCCTCAGATCCCTATCCGAATGTTGAAGAGAAGAATGGCTTGACTAGGGAATGCCTGGAGATTCTTACGAGACAAGAATGTAAGATTCAGATAGTCACTAAGTCTCCTCTCGTGACCAGAGACATCGACCTACTGAAGAAAATGAGATGTATGGTCGCCCTCAGCATAACAACCGAGAATGACAAGATTTCAAGGAGACTCGAGCCGCACGCTCCCGTCCCCTCTGAAAGACTGGAAGCGATACGGGTTCTTGTTACGAACAGCGTACCCGTGGCTGTCAGAATCGACCCGATGATACCCTTTCTCAATGATGACCCCCAGAAGCTCGTAGAGTCGCTGGCTTGCCTAGGCGTTTCACACATCACAAGCTCAACATACAAGGTCAAACCCGACAACTGGAACAGATTCAGCAACGCATTTCCCGAAGTCGCCAAGAAGCTCTCTCCACTCTATTTTGAGAAAGGAGAGAGAATTTCAGGATACCTGTACTTACCAAGGGATCTGAGGCTTCAAATGATTAAAGGGATCAAAGGGCTGGCTGAAAAGCACAACATGAAATTCGGTAGCTGCAGAGAGGGATTTGGAAATCTCAACTCAGCGTTGTGTGATGGCTCCTGGCTTGTTCCATAGAAGGAAGGATGTCGTTGAAGCTTTCTCTTGATTCTTTCTTTTGAAGTGTAGAGAGTTCAGACTTCGTCAATGAATTTGCTTGGCGCAGGTATCTCCGATGGTAACCCACGTCTCTCTCGTATACCTCTTACAACCTCCAAAGCAAGGTTTTCAGGCACTTTCTCCCAATGGTCGAATTGAGTCTGCCAGAAGGCGTGGCCTGAGGTTGCTGACCGCATCTCAGCGGAGAGACCGAAAGCTTCAGCCACAGGAATATATCCTGTGATCATGGTAACGGGCCCCTTCTGCTGCGAGGATAGAACTCTGCCCCGTTTGCGGTTGATCATCCCAGTCACATCGCCGACCCATTGTGCAGGCACAGACACGCCGATCTTATAGACCGGCTCTAAGAGGACTGGGTTGGCTGTGAGAAATGAGCCGAGGAAAGCTCTCCGCGTGGCGGGCATTACCTGTGCTGGACCGCGATGCACTGGATCTTCATGCAGTTTGACGTCCATCAGTTTCACCTTCAACCCGCGCATGGGTTCCTCACACAGCGGACCATTTTGACAGGCCCACCTGAACCCTGCAATGACCATATCCCTCACTTCTCGAAGGTACTGAATCCCCTTTGTCAGGTTGAGCAAGATGTTTTTGTGCTCCTCGACTGTCCACACGTTTTTCGCTTCGTCTGTGTCCCATTCAGCCTCTTTGCGCAGCACGGTACCCATCTGCTTTCGCCCCATGTACTCGTCTATCTCTCCTTGCTCGATCATGCCCAAGACCTTCTGTTCAAGGGGCTCTACTTGAATCCAGAATCTGCTGTGTTTATTCGGACTCTTCGCCATTGCCACGACACCCTGTCCAGCGACGCTCTCACGATAGACAACTATTGGACGAGATGTAGTGAGTTCAAGGCCTCCTCCATATTGACTGAGGAATTTCGTGGCGATTTCCAAGTGCAGCTCTCCCATCCCGCTGAGCAGATATTCCCCGGTCTCTTTGTTTATCGTGGTCACAAGGTTTGGATCCTCGATTGAGAGGCGATGCATGAGGTCGACAAGCCGCGGCAACTCCTTCGGATGTTTCGGCTCTATAGCGATGGTGATGACGGGTTCCGAGACATACTTTATGCGCTCAAAGGGAACCATCACATCTTTATGCGTTATGCCGACAAGCGTTTCTCCTGCCCTGGCAAGGTCAAGCCCAAGTAGTGCTGCTATATTCCCTGCGACAATGCGGTCCACGACTTCTCTAAACGCTGCCATGTACATGGATACCTGTTGAACGCGATAGTCTTTCCTCGCGCCGACGAGATATATCTGATCTCCTTCATTTATCGAGCCAGAAAACATCCGGCCCGTGGCAACCAATCCTGCGTGCGGATCCATCTGCGCTGACGTTAGGCAAATGACTGTGGGACCGTCGTCGTCGCAGTTGAGCATGGCCTGCCCTATCTCAGAGCTGATCTCGCCTCTCCAGATTTTGGGGACTCTGTATTTCTGGGCATCTACTGGATTTGGGAGATTTCTGACGACCATGCCAAGTATGGCGCTGTGAAGAGGAAGTGTTTTGGGGAGCTCCTGCCACCGTTCCTCCTTGTAGGCGTCCACAATGTCTTTGAACATGATTCCCTTCTCTTTGGCAATGTCCACTGTAAATCCCCACTTGTGGAGTGCGGACCCAAAGGCGACCGTTCCTTTGGCGGCGTCCACCTTCCATGCCTTCTTGTCTTCGGGCTCGCCGTAAATGGCGATCAAATTGTTGAAGTCGCGAATTATCCTGTTAAGCTTGCTTTGCACCTCATCTGGATTGAGTTTCAATTCTCTAATCAATCGGTCGACCTTATTGATGAACAGAACCGGTTTGACCCGCTCCTCCAGCGCCTGGCGTGTCACAGTTTCGGTTTGAACCATGACTTCTTCGACTGCATCTACAACCACGACGGCGCCGTCGATGGCTCTGAGTGCTCGTGTGACTTTGCCCGTGAAGTCGACATGCCCAGGGGTGTCGATGAGGTTGACAACGCAGGGCTTACCCTCGATTTCGTGGAGGAGAGAGATGTTGGCCGTCTTGATCGTGATGCCGCGTTTCTGCTCCTCCTCAAGATAGTCAAGGGCTCTAGCCGCACCTGCAATCTTTGGCGACAGGAGACCCGCCTCGGCCAGCAGAGAGTCAGTCATAGTAGTCTTGCCATGGTCGATGTGAGCGATTATACCGATGTCTCGAATATCCTCTTTGGTGCGCATCAGCTTTAGAATGTCGCCGGTCTGTCGGAACTTAGGCACGGTACTTCCTCCGTTTAATGAACTAGCATTGCTAGTAAGAGGCTAAGCTATTAAGCTATCGCAGTTGCAGAAGGCTATGTTGAGTTGCTGATTAGGGGTCGGGGTCTTTAGCGGTTGCGTGCGTGCTAGGTCTTTTGCGCCAAGGATTCTGCTAATGGTTTGAAGGAAAGTTGTCTGCCGACAACATCGGTCTCCAAGCTGATAATGAATGATGCACTCTTTGAAAGATATTCACCCCATTCTTTCCTGACTGCTTCTGTGAGTCTCATGTAGTCAGAATATGATTCATGAACTGATATCATCATTCTCTGCATCCCAAAGCCCTCTCCATTGGCTGTGAAGATGATGTTCTTGTGCTTCACAAGAAAACGATGCAATTTGTCCCTAATCCGCTCTTGGTTCTCAGCGAGCTTATCAGTCGCCTCAGGTGTCCAGGAGTAGAAGCTCAACATGAGGATTTCAAAGCCCAGTTTTCCGAGATTCGGGATGGCTGTGTATTCAAGCACCCCATCCTTTTCCAGGCTTGTTCTTCTTCTCGTGACGGTCGGCTGAGAGACTCCTACTGCCTTAGCAAGTTTTCTATCACTCACTCTGGCGTTTCTCACCAATTCAGCGATGATTTTATGGTCGAGGCTTTTGGTCGCCAAATCTCATCACTGCAACTAGGGTACTTCTGGTGATTTATAAAACATCATCGTGCACGCGTAGAGCTGAAAGGCATTTTGCAGATTGGCACCCCAGTTCACGAAACGTTGAAGGGCTTGAAGATGCCTTACTAACTGGAATCTGTTTAATGGCTCCGTGAAGCTATTCACGAGTCATATTTCGTGGTTTGGCTATTATCTCTCGGATTTCAAGATCGAAAAAATCGGATGCAGTGGCTGGCTTTATGAGCAGTGCTGTGTCTGCACCTTTGCCCGTTCCCCCCAGGGCTATGACATCGCTATCCACAGGAATGAGCCCAGCGTCAGCTGCCATGACACTGATCTCAACGCAAACTTTGGTTCCTTCACCAAACAATCTAAGTGTGTGGGCTACGAGTTCGAGAGGCATGAGGGTTCCGTGCTTCTTCCGAACAGCCCTCTCCACACTGCTGAGAGCGTGGGTTGCAGTCAGTATCTTCGCGCCATTATCCAGAATCTTCCTACGGTTCTCGTCCTTCAGTTCCCAGACTCCCGGCTCCCGAAAGCCAACGTGATGGGAAACCACCACCACATTCAAGCCCCTTAAGACCTCAGAAGCTCTAACGCCGGTCTCTCCTGTGGTGGAGGCAACCACGATATGTTTTATCTGTTCAGCTTGAGCATAATCCTTCACCGTCTCAAGCGCGGATTCTGTGTTCTGTCTTCCAGGAGTCTGGAAATAGACCGTTTCACGTTTGATTGTACTCATGTCGATACCTCGGTTCACCCGTGTGAATGTGGAGTCTTATTTGCTAGGCAGTTATCAGGGGTATTAGGGATGGAATCTGTTCTCGCAGAAAAAGCCATATGTAAACGGCGAGAATCAGCATGCTGATAGAAATCAGGGCTAGGATGTAGTCTCTCCGCTCTATTTTGAGCACGTAGAGATTGGTGCGCTTGTCTGTTGCGCCCCAAGCGCGTGACTCCATGGCTTCAGCGAGTTCCAGGCTTCTGCGGATGGCGCTTACTATGAGCGGGATGAGTATTGGGATGTAGTTCTTGATTCTCTTTATGAAGTTGCCACGTTCCAGCTCCAGTCCTCTGGCTTTCTGGGCGTCCATGATTGTTTGTGCCTCTTCAGCCAAGACTGGGACAAAGCGAACCGCGGTTGTGAAGGCGAAGCAAAATTCGTACGGCACATGGCTCTGCTCCAAAGCCAGTCCCAAGCGATCCGGGGATGTTGTGAGGAAGAAAATGGAGAAGGACTCGACTAGCACGATGAAGCGAAGGGTCATTGAGAGGGAATACTCCAGCAATGAGGAGGAGGGAGGAAAGCTGGGGTATTCTCTGTAGAAATATGTAAAGAGAAAGTTGAATAGAAAGATCATCAATGCAAGGAGTGAAGCTCCTCTCATCGATTTGATCCATTCCTTCTGAACTCCAGCCATGAGGACAAATGGCAACTGAATGAGGAATAACAGGATGAGAGGAAGCAGCTGCGTGAACATGACCGCTATCACAAAGACGACGCAGACGTAGAAGAATTTAACTCTCGGATCTAGCTCATGGATAGGCGAGAAGACTCTCCGGAATCGGAAGCCCTCGAAGACACTCACGACTTGGCCTCCAAGAAATCAAGCAGGATCTCCTTTGCCTCATAAACGTCGATGACATCCGTTGGCAGGCCGAAATCTGCGAGGCCCATGAATATCTGAGATATTTGGGGAGGAACTATCGATGCTCTTGCGAGCAGCTTACGGTCTGTTAGAACCTGCTTCGCGGCCCCTTGCCCGACGATTTTTCCCTCAACCATGAACACGACGCGAGGATTGCACTCAGCCACGAATTCAACGTCATGCGTAACGATGACCACGGTCTTCCCTTGAGTATTCAATTGGATGATGAATTGCCGCAGTTTTTCCTTTTGTTGATAATCCTGACCGATTGTAGGTTCGTCCAGAATCACGACATCTGGGTCCCAAGCGAGGACTGAGGCTAGAGCAACTCGTTTCCTCTCTCCGCCACTTAGCATGAAAGGAGAGGTCTGACGATACCTGGTTAGCCCAAGGAGATTAATCGCCCACTCCACTCGTGTCTTGATAACCTTCTCCTGGAAGCCAAAATTGCGAAGGGCAAAGGCAACCTCCTCCTCAACTGTCTCACAGAAGAGTTGACTATCAGGATTCTGAAAGACAAACCCGACTCTTCGAGATAGTTTGGCTACGCTTTCTTCTCTTGTATCAACGCCATTGACGATAACACTTCCTTTCGTGGGCTTCAGCAATCCATTGAAGTGCTTGACCAGCGTCGTCTTCCCTGCACCGTTCTGGCCCATGATTGCTACGAAATCGCCTTCTCTGATTTTGAGAGAGACGCCTTTCAGGGCTTCCACGTTGTTTGTGTAGGTGAAGAAGACGTCTTTAACCTCGATCACGAGTCAAAACCTCCTGAAGAAGGAGTGACGCTTCCTGTGAGTTGACTGGAATGCTGTTGAGATGCACTCCACTTTCTCGTAAGGCTTGATAGAGCCGTGTTGCCTTGGGGATTCCGACGCCGATCAGACGGGCGTCCTCAGAACTGAACACGTCAAGTGGCTTTCCATCTAACACGACCTTTCCTTCGTCCATGACGATGACGTGGTTGGCGTATTTCGAAGCCAAGTCCAACCTGTGTTCCACAAGGATGACGGTTATGCCTAGTTCCTTGTTTAACCCGTCAATCACTTCAAAGATTTTTTGGGCGCCCAAGGGATCAAGAAATGACGTGGGCTCATCAAGAACCATGACATCAGGCTTCATGGCAATCACCGATGCAATAGCGACTCGTTGCTGCTGGCCGCCAGAGAGTTCATGTGGAGCTCTCTCACGCAAATCAGCTATACCTGTCATTTGGAGAGCCCAGTCAACTTGTCTCTTCATTTCCTCTCTAGGCAGTCCAAGGTTTTCGAGACCGAAGGCGACATCTTTTTCCACAGACAGAGCGAAGAGCTGGTTCTCTGGATTCTGAAACACAAGACCCACGTGTTTTGCAAGCTCATAGATCGAGTGTTCTGAAACCCTAAAGCCAGCGACTGTGGTGTCTCCTTCGAGTTTTCCACTATAGAAATGGGGGACGAGCCCGTTGAAACATCGACAGAGAGTCGTCTTTCCACAGCCGCTTGGACCAGTAAGAATCACAAACTCCCCCTTCTCGATGGTCAGAGAGACATCTACGAGGGAGGGTTCTGTCCCACCGGGGTACGTATACGTCAGATCACTTGTCTCTATGATTGCCAATGTCTCGTCCACTGCTCTTGACTCGCAAAGGACGCCAACCATTTAAGAGTAGCTACTAAAAAATTAGTGGGTTTTTCTCCATCAGCATGAGGCATGAAACGCCATTGAGAGATAGGAGAGAAGCCAGCGTGGTTGCTTAAGAATCGGATATATCCTCTGCAGGTGTCCCAGTAGGAATCAATTTCTTGCTTTCGAGAAATTCACGCCTCATAATTCCAGGAATCGGCGGCAATATGTTTTCTTCCTCGAATCGCTTCTTAATCAGTTCTATGATTCTAGACTTGATGAATTCCTCGTTCTCAGGGTCATTTATCCAGAACAAAGATTCTATCTCGGTAGTCCATTCCTTGCTCCGTATAACAAACCGTACTTCGCGCCTTTTCCTTTCGTCGGTCACAACGTTTGGATGCCTACTAACAACGCTCTCGATGACACTCTTAGCTTTTTCAACGTCAAAAACATAGTCAATGCTCAGCACAATGGACGCCACAGTCTCTTTCTTACCTCCTGTGAGATTGACTATGTTCTCTTTCAACAGCGCAGAATTCGGGATGACTATCTCATTCCTATCATACGTCTTCAGCTTGGTCGTTCTAAGACTTATGTCCGTAACCACACCCTTCAAGCCGCCAACTCTTATCACATCACCAATTCTATAGCTCTTCCCCGAGACGATCAATAGCCCAGAAACCCAATTTTCAATTATGTCTTTCAATGCAAAACCGATAACCAGAGCTCCAACACCTAGACCAGCAACTAACCCCGTAATGTCAATGTCGAAAGCCCACAAAATCAAAATGGCGG
>Ga0209427_10009522_pt1 | contig 10830 bp, 7 predicted proteins | sample DeeMarSWOR136_30_FD_187465 | JGI IMG/M metagenome (GOLD analysis project Ga0209427, IMG submission 187465) | Marine sediment microbial communities from White Oak River estuary, North Carolina - WOR-1-36_30 (SPAdes) (version 2) | ecosystem: Environmental > Aquatic > Marine > Intertidal zone >...
ACAGTTTATCTGGGATGTTCCCCGCGGTTTTCAGGTGGGAGAAATCCAATGGCCTTATCCCAAACGTATTATTCTATCTACTCTGGCAAATTTCGGTTATGAAAATGAAGTCTTATTAATGACCGAAATTACTCCTTCCTCTGAACTTGAGGATGGAACAGAAATCGCAATGACAGTACACGTTGATTTATTGATTTGCAAGGAAGAATGTATACCTGCCGCAGCTGATTTAGAATTGCTGTTAGAAGTAAAAAATGATCTACCGTCGTTTAACAAACGCTGGGTGCAGGAATTTGCCCGTACAAGGGATAGACTACCCCTAGCCAATCCAGGGTGGGACATACAAGCTTTCAAAGAAGATACGGTCGTTACTTTCTATGCAAGACCTCCAGAGTGGTTTACTGGTAAGATTTCAGGTTTGAGTTTCTTTCCCTATTCATCCGATATCCTGCGTAACGCAGCAATACAAAGATTTAATGTGATTGATAATGTATACAGTTTAAAAGTTGAGCTAACACCTACATTGTTACAGATTCCTGATAACATATCTGGTATCCTGGTGGCTCAAGAAGGCTGGCGGGGACCTGAATCAGAAAAAGCCATAATCCTTGACTTACCCTTACAACAGCAAGCAGTTGATATATCGCTGACCGGCAGTGAACAATTGAGCAGTATTTGGATTGCATTTCTATTTGCCTTTATTGGTGGTGTGATTTTGAATTTAATGCCTTGTGTTTTACCGGTTCTTTCTTTGAAGATCCTGGGATTTGTGCAACAAGCAGGGGAGGAACGAAAAAGGATCTTTCAACATGGATTAATATTTACTTCAGGTGTCCTGGTATCCTTTTGGATTTTAGCAGGTCTATTGATTATGTTGCGAGCAGGTGGCGCAGAATTGGGCTGGGGATTTCAACTGCAATCACCCAATTTTATTTTTATTTTATCTATATTTTTCTTTCTCTTCGCTTTAAGTCTTTTTGGGATTTTTGAAATTGGTGCTTCGTTAACAGGTGTCGGTCAGCGGGCAACACGTAATACGGATTGGTTTGGTACCTTTTTTAGTGGTGTTACAGCAACCATTGTGGCTACACCATGTACCGCTCCATTCATGGGTTCTGCACTGGGTTATGCGCTGAGTCAACCTGCATATTACGCTCTCTTTATTTTTTCTGCTCTGGGTTTGGGCATGTCTGCACCATATATATTGTTGTCATCCTACCCACCATTACTAAAGTTTGTTCCCAAACCCGGCCGCTGGATGGAAACATTAAAACAGTTCATGGGATTTCTTTTAGCAGGTACCGTAATTTGGCTGGTTTGGGTATTGGGAGTACAAAACGGTTTAAACGCTGTTCTGGTGTTATTAATCGGTTTATTAATTATCTCCATAGCAGCTTGGATTTCAGGCCGATGGGGCAGCTTAATCAATACAAAGAAAGTGCGGATTACAGCGAATACCCTTGCTCTTATATTAATAATATTGGTCATAATCTTTGGCTTGTCTTCCATCACCATCGTGAAAGGAGGGGAGACGGCAATGGTTTCTGATAGCGAAGTTGTTGGTATAAACTGGTTACCATACTCGGATGAAAGATTTGAACAATTGCGACAGACGAATAGTCCGATTTTTATTGATTTTACAGCTGCCTGGTGCTTAAGTTGTCAGGTCAATGAGCGGGTGGCATTGAGATCCAGTGAAGTACAAGAAAAATTTAGAGAATTAAATATAGCTATCCTGAAAGCGGATTGGACTACACGTGACGAAACCATTACCAGAGCTCTAGCCAGATATGGCAGAAACAGCGTACCGCTTTACGTGTTATATGGAAAAAATAAGGATGAGGTAATCATGTTACCGGAAATTATTACACCGGCAATTGTGTTACAGGCATTAGAAAAAATAAATTGAACTACTAATTAAGTGGAGGAGTAGTATGAAAAGATTATTTATATTTATTTCAATTATTGCATTGATGAGTGTTATGAGTTCATCAGCCATGGCACAAAAAGCGAAGGTTGATGAAGCCGCACCTGATTTTCAACTGATGGACAATATTGGTAAGGAATACCAACTATCTGCTTATAAAGGAAAGTATGTTGTCCTGGAATGGATAAATTTCGACTGTCCTTTTGTACAAAAGCATTATAAAAGTGGCAATATGCAGAAGCTTCAAAAGGTATATCGTGATAAAGATGTGATTTGGTTTTCTGTATGTTCCTCTGCGCCCGGAAAACAGGGATATTTTGAAGGGGAAGATTTAAAAGAACGTATGGAAAAGGAAAAATGCAATCCTACGGCATATTTACTTGATGCAGATGGAAAGGTTGGGAAGCTATATGGTGCTAAAACAACACCGCACATGTTTGTTATCAATCCTGAAGGTATTTTAATCTATGCCGGAGGTATAGATGACAAGGCCAGCACTAAATTAGAGGATGTGCAAGACGCCACCAACTATGTAACAGCCGCATTAGATGCCGCAATGCAAGGTGAAACAGTAAAAGTAAAAACCGCTACACCATACGGCTGCTCGGTAAAATACAAATAAAGTTATCTTTATTATCAAGGGTTGTATCTGTTCAAGGATACAACCTTTGTTCCATCAATTCTCCTGTCTTTCAAATCCACATCTGTGGAAAATTCATAATTTCTGTTGTCTCTAAAATTAAAATTCTATAATTTGAAAAATATATTCATTTAAGATATTGTGCAGGAGTAATGAAAGTTATAGGTTTAACAGATCTCCATGGAAATACGCATGGATTTGAGAGCATATCAGATGAATTAGCAACTGTTGATCTTGTCTTATTGACAGGTGATATTTCACATTTCGGGCATGAGAGAGATGTATCTAAAATTATAGATCAGCTTTTGCGATACAACGAACAGGTATATGCTGTAGCAGGTAATTGTGATTTCCCGGACGTTTCCGTATTTCTACAACAAAGAAATATGAATATTCACGCTAAATGCATTCAATTTAAGCAATTTTCCCTAATTGGCTTGGAAGGTTCTCTATCCTGTCCAGGTCATACACCAATTGAGTACAGTGAGGAGGAGTTAACATCCTTTCTGGTTGCAGCAACAAGAGGAAATGACAGGTGTACACCGTTTATCATGGTTTCACATCAACCACCAATCAATACTATAAATGATACTGTTTCGGTTGGAAGACATGTTGGAAGCCGTTCTGTGCGCAGTTTTATAGAACAGGAACAGCCTCTAATTTGTTTTACCGGGCATATCCATGAGGGTGTGGGTATAGATTCAATCGGAAAGACTAAAATCGTAAATCCGGGTCCCTTTAAAGATGGAGGATATGCATTAGCAAATATTACCAGTGAGCAGGCTTTTGTGGAGATCAAAAACTGGCGCTCATAATTTCTAAGATTTGAATATTAGGCCAGCAAGACGTTGACAGACATATTATTAAATTAATACTTTTTATATATTTTAACTTGCGCCAGTAGTATGGAGTATATAGCCTGTAAGTTTTATATTCTCATTCGAGCAATTGTGTTTTAGCACAATGAAATTAATACCCTTTTTCTTAGGAGAAGTTATTGAATGGAATGCAAAGATAAAATTATTGGTGATATAGCAATAGTCTCTTTGCGTGGTAGAATAATTGGCTCACAAGACAGCGATAGATTACACCAAGAGGTTCAGTGTTTACTCAAGGAGGGTATTAAAAAAATTGTGGTTGATTTGAATGAGGTAAGCTGGATGGGTAGCTTGGGAGTCGGTGGCCTGATGCATGATCTGATATCAGCGAGAAATGCGGGAGGAGATCTAAGACTTGCGCGTTTGACATCTAAAGTAGAAAGTTTATTTAAGATTACTAAATTGGAGACAGTTATCCAGATATATAAAAATGTGGAACAGGCGATTAAGAGTTTTGAACTGAATTGAAATTTGATAGAAGATATACGTACCCTGATGGATTAATAGATAAAAAAATCATTATTTAATGATGAATACACTTTTAATAATATTTTTAAGCAAATTCATGAGGAGATACTTATGAGAACCAAAATCAAAATGTTTTTATTAATACTATCTTTAGCAATTCCCGTTCTCTGGGTTTCTTGTAATGAAGATGATACTATATTAAACGGAAACAACAAATTTGAAGCAGAGGATACTTTTTCCTTTGATGTGCAGGTAGAAAATCAATCTCGCTTAAGGCTGGTAGCAATTACTGGCAATATTGACATTACAGGAAATGTGCAGGCTAATACGGTATCGATTTCAGGTACAAAACGAGTAAAAGCAAAAAGCATGGAGGATGCAGAGCAGCGTTTGACCGAGCTTAATGTGGATGTGCAAGATATGATAAACGAAGTGTTTGTAGTAACCATGCAACCTGATGATACACAGGGTCGTGATTATGAAGTTGATTATACGATAACACTTCCAGAGAACTTGGAGGTTCATGTAAATTCCGTCACCGGCAATTTGGAAATAAATACAATCAGTAACAACGTTTCCATTGGCCATGTGACAGGTAGTGTCACGTTAGAGGAGATAGAGGGCAGTGCAAATGTAGAATTAGTAACAGGAATTATTGAAGGCAAAGTAACATTACCGCTGAATAATAATATCACTATGAGGATTGTGACCGGTAATATTATTCTGAACATACCGGTGAATACTTCAGCTGAATTTTCAGCAAATGTGATTACGGGCAGTATTAATGTTTCAAATCTGACGCTGCAGAATAAAGTAGAAACGTCTACCTTTTTAGGAGGTACCTTAGGTAATGGCGAAGGTACAATTTCGCTGCGAACGGTAACCGGGAACATTAGTGTATCAGGATTTAATTTATGATTTAAAAAGTAGCGGCGGTATTATTTAATACCGTCATCATTTTTTTCTGACTGCCCACCTTTTTCAGTAAAATATTTTAATCCTCATCATAGTACATTTTACAAGTATAGACAATGTGAATAAATTCTCATTTTTGGAATAATAAATTTTACTCATATTTGAATTATATTCAGGGCATATATTATTCAGAACATATCATCAAACAATAATGTTTATCCCAATTAAAAAAGTATCGATTTTCATCATAGCTTTGATCCTTCTGCGATCTGAATTGTCGGGTCAAAATCTCTGCATTATAACTGGTTTCGTATTGGATCAGGAAGATAATCGGCCATTGGAGGGGGTGAATATAATTGTTAAGGATAAGACATTAGGAACCAGCACCAATCCTGAGGGTGAGTTTTATTTAAGCATTAATGTAAATCCGCCAATTACTATACAGTTTTCGATGATTGGTTATGAGGATAAAGAAATAACAGTAAGTACTTCTATTACAAAGGAATTGAAGGTTTTATTGCTTCGCAAGATTATAGAAACTGAAAAAATTGATATAATCGCTCCCATGGTGGAACAAACTGCGTTAGAGGTACCATTTTCAATCGAAATATTGCACCCCTTGGATATACAAATAAGCCCTGCTTTGAACTACTATGATGCTATTATCAATCTAAATAGCGTTAATGTTGCTACCCAGAGCATGGGATTTACTTCTTATAATATGCGTGGATTTAATATGAGCGGGAATACGCGTTTTTTACAGCTGGTTGATGACATAGATATACAGGCACCAGGTTGGAATTTTCCTATTGGAAACATGGTTGGTCTCGTAGATTTAGATGTTGAGAAGGTGGAACTGTTGCCCGGACCTGCATCAGTTGTCTATGGACCCGGGGCTTTCAATGGTGTTCTAGTTGTATATGGTAAAGATCCCTTTGTCCATCAAGGCTTACAGTTGAATTTTAAATCGGGGATTAATCAAATAGATCTGGGTCCATATCCTTTATATCAGCTAGCTTTAAACTATTCAAAGGTGGTGAGTGCAGATATCGCTTTTAAGATAAACGCCTCCTATATGTCGAGTGAAGACTGGTATGCCTTTGATTATACTAATGTTCGTTCTGGAAGTGATCCATCAAAAGCGTGGTATGAGGATCCAGGATATGATGGATTGAATATTTATGGTGATGAAATTAGTGCAGAGCTTCCTATCGGCGAGGAGGGTAGAAATATAGTTGTTGCTCGTTCGGGTTATTACGAAAAGGATTTAGCAGACTATGATATATATAATTTTAAATCGAGCGGAGCTCTGCATTGGCGATTAAACCAGACAACCCGGATAATTCTGCAGGGGCATTTAGGCCGGGGAACAACCCTGTATACGGGTGATAGTCGCATTTCACTGTTAAACTTCTCACACGTCCAAGCCAAAGCAGAAATAAAAAATGATCACTTCCTGCTCAGAGGATATATCAACCAGCAATTTTCGGGTGATTCTTATGATTCACGATCTTTAGCGGTGAATATTAATCGTACCTGGAAGAGCGATGCAGACTGGTATTACGAATATTACCTTGCCTATAGCAGATTATTGGAATATCTGGGCATCAAGGGTGGCAATCATATTATTGCACGAAAATATGCCGATGGGATAGGACTTAATGCAGCTAACAGACCTAGAAGTGATCCCGGAACTCCAGAATTTGAAAAAGAAAAAGAGCGTATAAAAAAATTGCTTGGCTATCAAGGCGCTAAAATCAAGGATAGGACGAAGTTTTATAATGTGGATGTCAAATATATAATACCCCATCTGTCGCAAATAATTGAAATTGTATTAGGTGGGTGCTATCGGTTTTATGATTTGGATTCTGATGGTACCATTTTTTCAGATACAGTGGGTAACGATATCACCAATTATCAATACGGTATATATACTCAACTTTCAAAAGCTGTGTTGCATCAAAGAATTAAATTAAGTGCTGCTTTCCGTTATGATAAAGATGAAAATTTTAAAGGAAATTTCAGCCCCAGTGTAACCGCTTTATTCTCAATAACGCAGAATCATAATATCAGGCTCGCATATCAAACGGGTTTTCGCTATCCCACTCTAAGAGAGAAATTCATTAATCAATATATTGGTGAAGCAAAAATGGTGGGTGGATTATCAGGGGTACTTGCTCCTCTTGAGTTAGCAGGTAATTCATATTTCAAAAATGCTGTGGATGAGTTCAAAGAGGCCATAACCTATGATACAGACTTGCAAAATCCAGATAGGCTGGGTACGAGTCAAGCAATCATTAAGAATTTGAATTTACTCGAAGCCGGAATTTTGACACCTGAAGAATTAAAAGAGATCGTAGCAGAAAAAATTCAATCATTTGAGATTGGTTATCGATGTCTCATGGCCAAGCGTTTTTATCTGGATGTTACTTATTATAATAATAGATTTCAGAATTTTATAGGAATTATTCGCGCAATTAAACCAAGAACCAGTCCAAAGACGGATGACTACGCTGCCGCCTGGCAATCTCTAAATTCCTCTCAAAGAGATTTGTTATACATTTTTCGCAATTCACAACAGATAATTACTACCAGCGGTATTGCGTTTAATGTCAAGTACAATTTTTTTAGAGAATATTTGTTCACTATGAATATATCGTGGGCTGAACTCACTTCAAAAAGCGATGATCCCATTATACCTGGCTTTAATACCCCACGCCTTACCACGAATATCTCCTTAGCCAACCGCAATTTTTATAAAAATCTTGGCTTCTCGATCGTATGGCGCTGGCAAGATCGTTTTCTTTGGGAAAGCTCATTCGCTGATGGAGATGTACCTGATTATAATACTCTGGACGCACAAGTAAGCTATAAATTTGCACAATTGGATGTAACGCTTAAAATTGGTGGTATAAATGTCCTCAATCAATATTATGCTAATATTTATGGCGGCCCTAAAATCGGCGCGTTGTATTATTTCACACTGACAGTGGAAAACATTTTTAATTAGAGCAATCTTATCATGAAATACAATAGATATATTTTATATCTGGTATTTTTTTCAAAGAGCATATTCATTGGTTGCAGTTATGAATTTCCGTCTGAACAGAAGAATTTTAGTTTTGGTAGCACAGATTTTGACAAATTTGTAATCGTTGGGGATGAATTCAGTTCTGGTTATATGGATGGTGCATTGTATGACGAAGGGCAGGCAAATTCCATACCAGCTATTATTGCCAGGCAGTTACAAGAAGTGAAAAAAATTGCTTTTAACCAACCCAATATTAATTCTATAAACGGGTATAATGAAAGGGCAACACAAAACGATCAGATTAAAGGTAGATATGTATACAGCTATAGTACTCCTGATACACTATTTCCAGACATTGAGAGTACATTGGGCGAATTACCAACCCCTTACACAGGCAAAAAATCCTTACTAAATGATTTTAGTGTACCTGGAATAAAAATATTCCAAACCCTGGATCCTCGCTTGGTTGAAAATATTTATTTTGCCAGATTTGCGTTATATCCTGATGAATCGAGTGTGTTAAGCGATGCCATGTTATCTGAACCTACATTTCTTCTTTTATGGTTGGGTAACAATGATGTCCTGAATTATGCAATACAGGGAGCCATAGGCAACAATAGGCCAGCACCAGATCCCGATCAGATTGGTAAAACGGATTTAACACCGCAAGAGGTATTTGAACAGTCGTTTGATGAAGTCTTGAAATATATCAACCAAAATGGTAATTGTCAGGTGATAGTTATCAATTTACCAAATTTTCTACTTTTTCCTTACTTTACTGTTATACCGCACGATTTTTTAACATTGACAAATGAAGAAAGAGGATATTTGACAAATTTTTACCGCAGATTTAATGAAACTATATATTGGTATAATTTTGGCCGGCCTTCAGAACAAAGAAGGCCTTTTATAGATTTCCCGGAAGATTTACTAACGCACAGAATAGTTATAGAAGATGAAAGTCTGCCTGATGTTTTCTATTCCGATGGCACACCTGTACCTAAGATTAGACAAATAGAACAGGATGAGTTGGTTTTGTTAAGCCTGCCAAGAGATCAGATTCTTACTCCTGGATTAGGAACCACTATTGGTGTGCCAAATAAATTTATTTTACAAGATATAGAAATAGAGGAAATTGAAGATAGAATTACCTCCCTTAATATAATTATAAGTACTACGGTTCAAAAATATAGCAGTACGGTTGCCTTAATTGATATGTTCTCTATTATCAGGGAATTTGTTCAGAACAGGGTAGTGGTTGATGGTCTTCCCATTTATCCGAACATGGAGTTAAACGGCGCATTCTCACTGGACGGAATTTATTTCAATCAAAGGGGTAATGCATTCATGGCTAATAAAATCATCATGCAGATAAACGAACGCTTTGATGCCAGTATCCCTTATGTGAACATTAACAATTTCAGGGGAAATTATTTTACGTTACACTAGAGGTATGGGATGGTAAAAATAAACTCGAGCTTGCATACTTTGGATCCTGTGAAGTATATTAAAGAAGACTTTTTTTATTAGATTTTAAAATATTTAGCGAAAGGAAAAGGAAAAAATTATGGGGAAAATAATCTCTCTATTTTTATTTTTAATCGCTCTGATTTGCTCCAGCTGCGGTTCAAAAGTTCCAATAGCGGATGTTTCACAGGCGATTGAAGATGATAAAATAGTAGGAAAATGGGCTAATTATGAAAAAATGCCCAGTGAGAAAGTTGAAGTATCAGTATTTAAATTCAATGAAAAGGAATACTTGGCGTGGTTAGAAAGCGAAGAGCAAGACAGTACAGAAGTTAAAAAGGAGAGCGGATTCTATCGCGTATATATCGTACAAATTGCCAATAAACATTTTATCAATGCTCAGGATATAATCCCGTTAGATCCCGATGAGCGCCTTTATTATTTCTTTACTTATGAATTTAAAAGCGATTCAATTTTGACATTATCAAGCCTTAAAGACGTTGATTCGACCAAGGTATCTGAGTTTGAGACGTCTGAGGATCTATTTCGGTTTATTAAAGAAAATTTGAATAACGATTCACTATATGACGATCCTGTAGAATTCACTAAAATAAAAGATTTTTAAGCTTAAAAATATTATTTTTAATGTTTCCATCCTTTTATATTGGATTAGGAGATCGTTATGGGGAAGAACGTAAACAATAGCATTCAATGTAGAAGTTTCAAGATCTCTTTAGGAATAGTATGTATGATGGTATGCTTATCAAATTATACTATAGCCAAGTCAAACTGGCAAGCTGCTAAAGGTCCATTAATGACAAGATGGGCTGGAGAAGTCACTCCCGAAAAGGTACATTCTGAGTATCCCAGACCACAAATGGTTCGCGAAGAGTGGTTCAATTTAAACGGTCTATGGGATTATGCCATTCGGCCAAAAGGTGAGAACTTTCCTGAGCGGTATGATGGTCAAATTCTGGTACCTTTTCCGGTAGAGTCCGCGCTGTCAGGCGTGATGAAACCTGTTGGTGAAGATAAGAGCGTGTGGTATCGCAGGACTTTTGAATTAGCGCAAAACTGGAGTAGTCAGCGGATTTTGTTACATTTTGGTGCGGTTGATTGGGAGACTAGTGTATGGATTAATGGACAGGAAATTGGAAGGCATCGCGGAGGTTATGACGCATTTTCATTTGACATTACCAGCGCATTAAAATCTAATGGGATGCAGGAGATTATACTGTGTGTTTGGGATCCTGTAGATAGTGGTACACAACCGCGCGGGAAACAGGTGAAAAAGCCTGAAGGAATTTGGTATACATCTGTTACAGGCATCTGGCAAACCGTCTGGATTGAACCGGTCAAGAAGGTATATGTTAAATCCTTGAAAATTATCCCGGATATTGACAGAGAAGAAGTGCGTATTTCGGTTTTATGCCAGGGCGGTGAAAACGATTTACACCTCAAGGCAGAAGTATTTGCAGAACAATCTTCAATCGGTTTCATTAAG
>Ga0209427_10009525_pt1 | contig 10829 bp, 11 predicted proteins | sample DeeMarSWOR136_30_FD_187465 | JGI IMG/M metagenome (GOLD analysis project Ga0209427, IMG submission 187465) | Marine sediment microbial communities from White Oak River estuary, North Carolina - WOR-1-36_30 (SPAdes) (version 2) | ecosystem: Environmental > Aquatic > Marine > Intertidal zone >...
AATGGGCGGTCATCTCGTCATTGATGAAGGCTTGGAGATAAAAAATAGGAACCACGGGCACGTTCTTATAGGTTTTGAAGGGCGTCATAGACAGGGTTAGAACCACGGGCAACAACCGTGCGTCGCTCCAACCATCCACCCCGAGCCTCACCCGGTGTTCCTGAAAGGCGGTGATTAAGGCCTTGGTTCGCTGGATCTGTTTTTCCACGATTTTCACTGTAGCTGATCGCTGCCAACTCTGATTCCAGTGTTTACACTCAATCACGAAGATAACGGGTTCCTTCAGTCCGAGGACATCGATTTCAAACCGTCGCTCATGGCTCTGGAATCGAAAATGCTTGCGCGTAGCAACCCCATTCGCGTCCAAGACGGCCATCACCAGATCCTCAAACGCCTGCCAGCCAATCGCCTTACACGCCCGTTCGACGTCAACACCGCCCTGTATCGCCAAGATGACGAGGCCAAGCTGCTGCTCCGCGGAGATCTCAACGTGCCCGTCGTCCAAGCGGATATGGCCCTCGCCCGCGAGCTTTTGCAAGGTCTTCCGCATCATATCGAGAGGAATGCGGGCTTCCTGAGCGATCGCACGGATATCCGGCTGCGTGGCGCTGAGCCGTAAGATGGAGAGAAGTGTCCGCGCTTCCAGAGACATGGTCTTTCCTCGGTTAAGCGGTTACCACTACGCTTGCCCGTAAGCTGCTCCTTTCGTCAACCCGGGAAACCCATGCATCGGTATGGTGGGATTTAGTAAAAAAGGGGGGCAGCTAGCTTTCTTTCACGCTAATAGTACTTGCCCCGACTGGTCACAGGCCAGACCGCCGCCAGCTTCCCGTCCTTGACGACAAAGATCTCGTCATGCTGATTCACGCAGGTACAGCAGTGGCTGGGGATGAACTCGATCTTTGTCCCCCACGTCAAGCGTTTCCGCACCGCGCTGCCGTCCTTAAACCGCACGGTCCCGTGCTCCTCGGAGAGCTGAACCCCCTCACAGTCGATGAATTCCCCGTCCACCCGCACCCGTGGCGCGCCAAACCCGCCAGACATCGCCTTCAACCCGGCGTCCGTCACAACCCGGTCGGAGAAGTTGCCCCCGATGATCTGGGTGAGAACGGAGAGCGACGACTTGAAGTAGACATCGTTCCGCGTGTCGAACCCGTAGCCCGTGCCCTCGGAGCCAACCCCAAATACAAAGGAACCGGGCTCGATCTCGGTGATGCCGGGATAGGTTCCGGTTACCTCGTAGGTTCCGGTGGAGCCAGCACTCACGATTTCGACCTCGATGCCCGCACTCCGAATCATGTTGGCGGTGTCGACTGTGAGCTTATTTCTCTGTAGGGCTACGTCTTTTTCCACGGGATTCTCATAGCCATAGATACCTCGGAACGTCAGGCCCTTTAAGGCCACGACCTTCTTTGCCAGGTCAACCGCGGGCTTGCCAGGTGCCACGCCACATCGGCCCTGCGTCATTTCGATGATAACGTGTTGGCGAATTCCCCACCTACAGGCTGCCTTGGACAGCAGCTCGGCCTCAGCCACGTTTTCGATGGCAGTTAACACCTTACCCTCGCCCATGGCCACATTCATGCCAACGAGCGTCTCGATCTTCGCCGGGTCGGCTAATTCTTGGCTGATGAGCAGATTCTTCTCTCCGTGGAGAATCCCGGCGTGGAGCAGGGCCTCAGCTTCTCCCAGTTTCTGCGTCATCAAGCCAATGGCGCCAGCGTCCAGCAGCTTGCTGCAGATGGCGGCGGCCTTGAAGGTTTTGGCGTGAGGTCGGACGTTGACGCCGGCCTGCTTCGCGAACGTGAACATTTTCTCGATGTTCCACTGGAACTTGTCCAGATCTAAGAGGAGAGCCGGCGTCCTCATTTCCTGTATGGGTCTTCCTATTGGATACATGTTCATGAATCCTCAGTCATCATACCCGGGGAGGGGGTTATTAACGCTTGTGTTAGGAGGGGGATTTGGACTGTATATGGCCTGGATAAGCCGTGCCTGATTGTAGGAACAGAACACGATATGTGCATTATTGGCGGGTATTAACGTGGCGACGGGGTGGTTTTTTTGGAGACTTAAGCTAAAACATACTCTTTTTTGGCTTCTTTCAAAAAAATTTCTAGCTAGCGCTCGTAACTACTTGGCTTTCAGGGACGTAGAAAAAATTAGTCGGTGTCGTCGGAGGTCGGGTTGAAGAGTATAGATTGCTAGAGGAGAGGGTTGATGGAAGCGCCGGTCGGAAGGATGATGACCTCGGCTTGCTTCTGTGCGGTGGCGAGGTCGCGGATGGCCTCGGGGAGGGTCGTGTAGGGTGTCATCTCCATCTCCTCGAGCTGGTGAGGAGGAACGCCGTCGGTGACCACGGCGATCGTCTTCGTCTTGAGCATCGCCCGAGTTCGACTGGCGATGGGGCCGCCGCTGGGGAGGGATTTGCCGTGGGCGATCCAGTCGATGACTTCGTCGGGTTCGGGCTTCTCCTTCAGGGTCTCGTAGAGGCCGTGGCCGGGGCCGTCGTAGCAGGCGGAGACGAGGAGGATGGTGCCCCCTGCCTTGGTGGTTAGATCCGCGGAGAGCACGGCTTTGGTGGATTGGATCAGGTTGGTCTCGAGGGGATAGCCGCAGGTGATGGTGATGTCGGCTCGTCGGGGCGGCTGGAAGCCGTAGATGGTGTTGAAGCGGTCGATGGCCTGCCGATGCTCCGCGCCCACCTCGCCGGCCGAGAGTCCGGCGATGCGGTTCTCGGTGTTGAGGACGACGTCGAGCTTCAGGTTCAGCCCCGCCCGCCGCGCGACGTCGAGCATGTCGGCGTAGACCACGTTGCCGTCCAGGCGTCCCTGGGTGGTATGGGGGTCCCGCATCAGGACGTGGTTTCGGATAATGGTCTCCCGCCCGGCGACGCCGGGGAGAATGATCTTGCCCCCGCCGCCGTAGCCAGCGAAGTAGTGGGGGGCGACGTTGCCCACCCCAATCGTCAGGTCGGCCTCCGCCACGGTCCTGTTGATCCAGATCGGGGTGCCCCGCGCGGAGACGCCCAGGTACGTCAGCCCGTCGTTATCGTCGGGGTCATGGATCGTTACGTCCACGCGGCTCAAGGTCTCCTCACCGAGCTTCCCCTGGACCTCGTCGTCGGTGGGGATTCGGTGAGTCCCTCGGCCCACGACGACGCTGATGCGGTCATCGGGGAGGCCGGCGTCGTTTAAGGTGTTCAGAATCCCCGGGATGAGCTGGTGGGCGGGCGTCGGCCGCGTCTGGTCGTCGCTGATGATCACGGCTCGCTGCGCCTTGGAGGCCAGGGTCTCGAGGCTCGTGGTGCCGACGGGGTGCGTCAACGCTTGTCGAAGCGCGGCTTGAAGGTTCTTCACGGGGGGCGTGGGCCGAGGCTCTCCGACGCCGATGACCGTCCAGTCGGCGGGAAGCTGAAAAGCAACCCGTTCACCTTTGTAATATGCGGGATATGTGTTCATCCGTCCTCACTCATGTGATCGTTCTCTTGGGGTAGGGATTGCTGAAGGGTCTATTTCTCTTACATGCGCATTCATCCTCTAATAAGCCTTTATGCGTGGTGGGAGGGCTTGGTGCGTCGCACTACCTCGGGTCCCTTAGCTGCCTGGGCGATATAACAGATCATGGAACGACGGTCGACGGCGGAGTGAAGGGGAGTCTGCGGGCACCTAGATATTCTGTACTGGGTGTTTCCAGAAAAAAGGGAGGTCAGAGATAGGGGATTAGACAGAGGAATCGGACGGGCTGTGCCCCGGTGTTCCTAAAGCGGTGGCGTAGATTTCCCGGGATGAAGATGACGTCGCCCGCGTTGAACGCCCGTTCGTCGTCGCCGAGTATGACGTGGCCGTGTCCGTCGAGGATGAAGACTTCATGCTCCCACTCGTGGCTGTGGAGGGGTGTGTGTCCGCCTGACGCCATTTCGAAGAGCCGCATGGCGAAGTGTTCTGCCCCATCCTCCTTGGTGATGAGCCATCGGACCCGTACGCCCTCGGCGCCGTGTTCTGCGTCCACGGCTTTGACCTCATGATAGTTGATCAACTTCAACCTACTCACCTTCGACGCGTTAGCTTATGTGGACGGTAATTTATAAAAGTGTGGAGGACGATAGAGGGGAGTATGAGGCTGCTAGCTAGCTAAAACTAGATCCCCGCCCGACCTCTGTGCTTACACGCTAGCTAGCTGTAGGTTGTTGTCTACACATGATTAATATGATGTCGCATATTTTTCTCAGCTATAGAAGAATCAGTAAAGGCGTGGTTTTATTACGAACCGTTTTCACTGACGCATGATTACCTACTTTGAAAAACGATCATTGAAAGTCAGAATTCGTATCTATCCACTGTAGCTAGCTAGATGTTTTTATCGCTCATCATCTATATGTTAGAAGAAGTATCCTGTTCCCAAGCAGAAGACTTTTACAACGTAATAAAATCATGCCTAGCTAGCTAGAGCACCCACACCTGAAGTGAGTTGAGTTGGATGCCGCCGACGCCGTCGACAAACTGTCTCGTGTGTTAGGAACAGACCACGAAAGACCGGAGGCGAACGCAGCCGTTGCCCTGTTGCTGCAGGCAATAAATCAGGACCTGCGAGTCCTTTTGGTGAAGCGCGCTGAGAACCCGACCGATTCTTGGTCCGGACAGATGGCTCTGCCGGGGGGAAAACGCGACCCTAAGGACCGCGATCTGAAGGAAACCGTCGTCAGAGAAGTCTTCGAAGAAATCAACATCAACGTCCTTGACCGCTGTCGATTCCTTGGAGTGCTCCCCCCGCAACGGACAAAGCGGAGACCTGAACTGCAGATTCTTCCCTTCGTCATACTTCTCGAACAGGAGCCTTCAATCAGGGTGAATGAAGGGGAAGTGGCACAATGCATTTGGGTTTCGTTGAAAGAGCTTGTCCACAAGGAAGGGAGAGTAATACTCCGTGTCGGAGAACGTCCCGCGTATACCATCGGAAAACACGTCATTTGGGGATTAACGTATCGAATTCTTCGTGAATTCCTCTCCGTCCTAACCTCTCGCTAGTTAGCTTAGCAAACACGTCCTCCGATTCCAACACCTTTAACTAGCTAACTGGAGAAGTTACGTCTTTGCCTTCGTAATTTGGAAGAAGCTAGCGAGAAGAAGAGAAGCTACAGGTTTCGATAAGAAATAATCCGAAACGCGTCCATTCCAGAAGCCAGCGCGCACTGCCCGATGCGCCTCCGGTCGAGGAGGGAACGCCACGCGCATCGGAATCACCCCCGTTCTCCCCATATCACCCCTTTTCGCCCCATGGCGCCCGGTTTGTCCCGTCCAATACGCCGTTACCCAGCCGATTTCCGCGGATAACCCCGAATCCACCCGAATCCCCACCAAAAAATTTTTCACGCATGTTCAGACAACGCAGACAAAGCTCCCCCAGCGGCCCACGAGGCGAAACCGAAGAAAGGGAAGCCATGAGCTCGCTCACGCACCAACCCGTTCACTAGCTAAACTCATCAGCATCTATCGGGGCTTTCGCTTCAGGCTTATCCCCCATCAGGCGAATAGGATCAACAGTGGGATGGATGCTAGCTAATAAGCTAACCAGCTCCATCCCGTCACTCCAGTGCGCTTCCGAGGTTTTCCCTCTCGTCAGGTGAACGAGGTTACATCCAATATTTCGTTAGTTCTTTTTTCGCCTCCATGCATGCCTTCAAGTTGGCTTGAAACGAAGCCCGCTTCTCTGAGGCGGTCTCCAAGTAAATCTCGAGGATGATGGGGCCTTCGAATCGTTTTTTCTTCAGCAATCGCATGATTTGGAAATAGTCCAAGACGTTGTTCTCGTCTAAGGGGCGGTGGTCTCTCAGACTCACTTCCATATCGCCCTCGATCCGTTGAACGCCGTGAACGTGCAATTGCAGCGTCTGGTCAACATATTTCTCTATCAGGTGAAGGACGGACTGCATCAGATTTCCCGATGACGCGCCTCTCTGCAGTACCGCATGACCGATGTCGAAGAGAAGGTTGAACCGATCGCTGTCAACCTCAGATATAACCTGATTTACCGGTTCTAAAAGGGACCACTCCCCGTTCTGGGGCAGGTTCTCGAAGGCGACTGCAAGATTCCAATCCTTGGCGTGTTCCACGGCTTTTTTTCCAAACTCAAGGTTGTACGCAACCAGGTCGTTGTTCGAGATTGCAGCGCCCGCTAACCGCTGTAACGGGTGAAAGCTGACGATTTGAGCCCCTATGTCCCTTGCAAAGCGCATCAGCTCTAGATAAGGCTTCCAAAGGTCTTCTTTTGTCTTCCTAAATCGAATTTTGGTGACCCAGTATGACGAGCTATGTACCGTGACGACGCGGAACGGGCTGAGCATCGTCCTCAATCGCCTTCGCTCGGCTTCTCCAAAGAGGTGTTCTAAGAACAAAGGAGCTGTCAAGGGGTCAACCGCGTGGAATTGGGCAGGGCAAAGCTCTATGGTCGCGAATCCCGCTTCCTTCACTTGGGTAATCGTTGAAGCCATGGCTCGTGCCCCCGCTTCACCCGATATCAGGGTCGAAGGACCGATTCTCTCCTCCAGAGCCATTTTGATACCGCTCCCATCTACCTACTTCCTCGACTCCAAAAAGATACAAGTCACGTGCAGCGAAGTCGCGCTGTTGCTCCCTGTCTTCATCCGACGGAAAAAACGTTGAAGGGCCCTAGGTACCTGCGTTAGAAGGTTTGGAATCGGTTTTTCGGCGCCTTGCAGACAGGACACCGATCGGGGGCGTCTCCTTCGACGGTGTATCCGCAGACTTGGCAGATTTGGATGGGGTCTAAATCGGGGTCTTCTCCGTCGTCGACCGCTTGCTTGGCCTCCTGATACATGTTGGCGTGGATTTTCTCGGCTTCGTGGGCCCAGGTGAAACTGATCTCTGCTCTCTTTTCGCCTTGCGACTCCGCGACCTTCTTGTAGGCAGGATACATCTCTTTGATCTCGAAGACCTCTCCGTCTATGCCTGATTGAAGGTTGTTGGAAGTGTTTACGGATTTGTCTCCAGCCATCAGGATTCTGTAGTGGTTCGTTGCGTGTACTTGTTCGGCGTAGGCTATGGCGGTGAACAGGCGAGCGACATTGGGGTATCCCTCTTCCTTCGCTTGTGCGGCGTAGATGGTGTACTTCATGTATGCCTGGCTTTCACCCGCGAAGGCGCTCTTGAGATTAGCCTCCGTCATTTTCTTGACCATGGTCTCTTCCTTCTCTTTCCCTTGATAACTGGAGCTTATTGCTCTGAAACGGTTATAAACGTGTCGTAATTGGCCCGTCTTTCGAATTCAAAGGAGGTGTCGGGGACTTCCTGGGGGGACCCTGCGAAAAGGGGTTCGTTGGATATCTTCCAACTGTAGTAAATAATAGCAATGCTTTCAAGCGTGTTCTTCTCTAATCAAATGGTCAGTTCAGAGTTGTCTCCTGAAAAAGGAACTTCGCGGGAAGTGTGTTCTCCTGGGCGATTTGCGCGTACAAATGGCCACTCGCCTTGATCGTGCGCTCCAAGGTCTTCCGATTACAATCCACAAGGCCAAATCTTGAAGCATATCCTTCGGTCCATTCGAAATTATCGATGAACGACCAGTGAAAATATCCTTGCACAGGCACGCCCTCACGGATGGCTCGATGGACTTGATAGAGATGCTGTAGAAGGAACGCCTGCCGCCACTGGTCGTCATCCGTGCCGATACCGTTCTCGGTAATCACAAGCGGTACCTGCAGTTCCCTCCACAATCGTTTCAACGATAAATACAAGCCTTCAGGGTAGGCTTCCCAGCCCAAGCCGGCACATAGACGGGTCGGGTCCGCGTTATCGGATCGTCCTCGGAGAAGCTCTGGAAATCGACGGGAGCAGAAGAGTCGACTATAATAGTTCAGGCCGATGAAGTCGGATGACCCCTTGAGGCCTGTATATGGCTGGAAAAACGCTAGGGGCAATTTCCCGGTCTTTAGGGCGCGAAGGGTGACGCCATTGGCGAGGTAGTCGAATATGCTGGCTAAAAGCCGGTCTTGCCAGGACGTGGCGTCGCCGGGTTCAAAAATACTGATGTTCTTTACGAGTCCGACGATGTTACTGGGTTCCTGAGCTTTTAAAATGCTGTAAGCGTCGGCATGCATTCGAATGATGTTACGGGTTGCCTCAAGATACGGTAAAAGCCCCGTCTCTCCAGGGGGATGGATGCCTTGGAAGTACCCCGCTGCGGTTCGAATGTTGGGTTCATTGATCGTGGTCCAATACGTAACCTCCTTCGAAAACTCACGGGCTACGAGCTCAACGTATTCCCGGAAATGACAGATATTTTGTTTCCGCTTAATGCCGCCTAGTTTGGTGAACCATGAGGGCTCGGTGAAGTGGTGAAGCGTTACAAAGGGCTCGATACGCCGTTTCTTAAGCTCAGACACAACGCTATGGTAGTGATCGATAGCAGCTTCATCAATTTTGCCTTTCTCGGGAATTATGCGAGACCATTCAAAGGAAAAGCGATATGCGTTCTGATGAAGTTGCTGTAAAATGTCAAAGTCCTCGCTGAAACGATGCCAATGATCGCAGGCTATCCCCGATCGATCGCCGTTGTTGATTTTCCCGCGCGTGTGTTCCCATGCCCACCAATTGTTATGGATATTTCCCCCCTCTACCTGATGGGCAGAAGTTGCGGTGCCCCACCAGAAACCGGGAGGAAACGGGCGTTCGTGTTCCTGCGAAGGCATGATTAAATCTCTGACTGAACTCCTATTTTTATTGTCTGGTGAATACACAGGTATTATTTGGGCTCTTCCCGCTTGTTCTCATCTGTGAGGGGGGATGGCTACCGTCCTATTGAGTGTATGAAGTGCGTGCCTAGGAAAGCGTTAAAACGTATCACGTGAGAGGGGAAAGGGGTGGTTTTCCGTGATATTGAGGGGCGTTCATTTTCTTTTAACGTATCGATGTGACGTAGAATGTGACCACTGCTTCGTCTGGGGCAGCCCAAAGGCGCGAGGCGTATTCACACTGAAACGGATTAGGCGGATTTTGACGGAAGCACAGAAGCTGGGCACCATAGAGCGTGTGTCGATGGAGGGTGGCGAGCCCTTTCTATATTATCCTCTGATGGTGAGAGCCGTCGAGGAAGCGGTCAAGCTCGATTTCCACGTGGAGATTCTTTCGAACTGCTATTGGGCATCGTGTTTAGAAGATGCAGTAGAATGGCTTATGCCTCTAGCGAAGGCGAAAAACGTTGAATTGAGTGTGAGCAGTGATCCGTATCATGGGGAAAAATGGGAAAGCAACGAAGTACGAAATGCGGTTGAAGCGGCTGCGAAAGTAGGCATTCGAGTGGCGGTGCTGGCTATCAAAGATCCGAGGACGGGGGCTGTGTGCCCGACTGAAATCGGCGGTGTAAAAGTCGGCTTATACGATCTCATGTATAAGGGAAGAGCCACCGTACACTTAGCCAAGGACGCAAACCAATCAGAGTGGAGGACCTTTACGAAGTGTCCGCATGAAGACCTTGTGGATCCGAAACGTGTACATGTTGATCCGTTCGGGTACGTTCACGTATGTCAAGGTATTTCTATGGGGAATGCTTGGCAGACGCCGTTCTCAACAATAATCGAAGACTATGATCCTCGTAAGAACCCCATTCTGGACCCCTTGGCTCGCGGCGGCCCCGTGGCGTTGGTTGAGCAGTTTGGTCTACCCCACGATGAGGAGTATGCTGACGCCTGCCATCTTTGCTATGAGACACGCTGTCTGTTACGGAAGCAATACCCGCACATATTGGCTCCAGATGAAATGTATGGAGGATTGACCGAGGTAGAAAAGGTATGAACCGCGTCCAGGTTTCTCGTGCCAACGCTTCTACAGAGAGCGGTTCGTTTCTTCAGCGGAACTCCTCGGGCCCGGTCCAACAGGTTACGTTTCCGGGTTGGCCAGAAGGCGAAGTCTGCGTGCACGACGCGATGAAAGGCTATGGATGTCAGCTGTGTCTCTTAAAAGGTAAGACTACACGTAAGCGGAAACGCTGAAGAGAGACCTACGTTAAGGCTTCAACCTTCTGGATGAAGGCGTCGAGTTCGGCCTTAGTGGGACTACCCCGCGTCTCTTGCTTCGTCGCCTTGAAGGCCCCTGCATAGTTAGCTCTCGTCACCGCGACCTCATCAGAGACGCCGTGAACCTTCGAAGCTGCAAACGCCCCGATAAAAGCGTCGCCGCACCCAACCGTATTCACCACCGTCAGACCCATCCGCTCCAATCGGATGGACGGGAAGAAAAGGCAGGATCGTCCCGCATCCTTCACGAGGGTGCAGCCCGCAGCACCTTGCTTGATAATCGCATTAAGACTGCTCCGTATCTCCGCCAAGCTTTCGCCGACCGCCCGCGACTCATGGGTTCCAAGAAGATTTTGGAACTCAAGGTGATTGAGAATAAAGTAGTCCGTGTTAGCCAAGGTTTTCGCCAGCTTTTTCACCCCGAGCTCGCTGTAGACCCCCGGATCCCAGATAACGGTTGCCTCGCCATCCTTCCCCAGTGCAGCCATTCGCTCAGCAATGGCAAGAGGGGGATCCATTATGACAATAACTTGAGCCGCCTTGATCAGGTTAAGGCGCGTATGCTCCGTTAAGTCGCCGGGTAAAAAGTGAAGGTTGGCGCCAAAGTGGGTATGAATGCAGTTCTGACCGCTCGCGTCGATGGTAATGTATGCTTGGCCCGATTCCTCTCCGACGACGAATTTGATTGCAGAAGTGTCCACCCCTTCTTGCTCAAGAAGCTGAACCTGAGACGTTCCTAGGGCATCCGTCCCTAAACCACCCAGAAACGCGACGTCTCCCCGCGTCAAGAGGCGGGCCG
>Ga0209427_10009526_pt1 | contig 10828 bp, 10 predicted proteins | sample DeeMarSWOR136_30_FD_187465 | JGI IMG/M metagenome (GOLD analysis project Ga0209427, IMG submission 187465) | Marine sediment microbial communities from White Oak River estuary, North Carolina - WOR-1-36_30 (SPAdes) (version 2) | ecosystem: Environmental > Aquatic > Marine > Intertidal zone >...
AGACGGTGAAGAGAAAGAGTGTAAGGATCATTGTTGCCCAGACTGGTTTCCCCGTCAACAGACTTCACTTCTATGCCTAGCCATCTCTTACTCCAAGACATCGAATATCCCATATCTAAAACTTTGCGTGTGCAAGCTTAGGCAGAGCTGGCTCAGTCCTTCTCGTCCAATTCGGCTTTGGCTGCTTCCAAGTAGCTTAGTGACTCGTCCAAGTTCACCGCAAACTTCACCAGTTCCCCGATCGTTTCATCGACCATATTCTTCGCCATCAGACCTGTGGCGCTCTCAAGGCTTTGTTCAGCTCTGCTCAAGGCAGTGAGCGAAGCATTCTTTTCTAGCTCTGGCATTGTCTCGGAGACTGCCGTGATGTTTGCCTTCACAATGGACAGCCTCTTTCTGGCCTCTGCCAGAAATCGCTCGGTCTTCATCACTTTGACATCATTGGCTAGGGTATTCTGGAATCTTAGTGATTCGTTGAGCAACGATGTGGCAGCAGCCAAGTCTGCTGCGGCCTCTTCAACTTTGAGTTCACCGAGCTTCTTGAGAGCTCTTTCAAGATGTGTTCTGGCATCAGCAATTGAGGTTTCGAAATCAGACAAGTCGAGACCCACTATCAGAGCTCTGTCAGCTAAATCCTCTAGCCTTCTTGCATATTCGTATGTTCGGTTTATCTCAGTCTTCAAACGGATGATTCTGTCAGCAATCACCTCAGCTTCTGTAGGCTTTGTCGGAAGATATCCACTAGTTAATCTCAAAGCTTCTCTGAACATCTGTAGTGCTTCCACAGCTCTAGAGCTTGCTTCACTATAGTTCCCTTTATCCACAAGTTTGGTCGCCCCCTCTGCAAGTAGAAGTCCTTCATGATAGAAGCTCTGAGCTTTCGCTGGTACTGGGATGTCTCTGGCCTCAAGTGTGTCAAACGTCTCCTTCACAGTCGCATTAACTGCTTCAACTATGCCGAGAAGCGCCTTAGTCCGATACAGTTGTTCGTCACGTTTCTGGCTAAAAGCTGCATGCAAGAAGGAGACCGGCATCAGAAGAATCAGGAGTGAGAAAATGACAATGCCAATTCGCTTGGGGTCCAACACTGCTGACCTACCTTTCGAATCTCTCTCACCTTGATTACGGGAATGCTACTATTTTAGGAAACCTGTGGAAAGACATGAAACACTTGTTTCACGTACAAACGAGAGGACGCTGGCGAACCTCTGCAGACAGCCGACCACGTTTCCGGAGAGAATGCAGAATTGCCCTCTGGTTGACTACTTACTTCTTTCCCAACAAAATGAAACGATGACGATATCTCTACAGATAAGCAAAGTGCTAGATATTTCTGCATGTCTGATCTATGCAATCACTCAAATTATAACATTGTTAGGCTCTTAATCTCGCTAGCTAGCAGGGACCCAGCACAATATCAATTGCTGTTTCAGGTCAATCTAGCACAGGGAAATCCAGCCTCTGTAGAGTTCTCTCCAAGGAGCCTAACTGGAAATATGCTGATATGGAGGCGAGTCTAGGATAGTAGCAAGAAGTGACGGCTTGCATATTGAGGATTCCGGAGCTAGCTAACTGGGGCAATATACAGTATCTAAGCGAGCGCATAACAGATTTCTGGGTGGCGGAGCTCGCTTGTCGTTTCTCATAGGAGCCTTAGGGCCTTCGATGCTTTCTGTACGGCGTCGGTAGCCGAGGTTCCGAAGACTCTGATCATCGGTTCCTTTCCGATCTCTCCCGAATCGTAGATTGCGTCTGGGACTCTTCCGACCTGTTTGATCGCCTCCTCAGTCCCCCAAACCAAAGTTCCTCCCTCAACGTATTTGACATCTTCTGGTTCAATGGAGCGATCGAAACTTGAGACGGTGAAGCCAGCCCTCCGAAAAGCTTCCACAAGCCTTTGATCGTAGTGGAGGTTGAGGGCAGCTCTCACCTCGGCGTTATACTTCATAGCAGTCAAGATTATGTTAGCGATGTGGCTTGAAACTCCGAACTTAACGCATCCAGCTGCCTTCGCTGCCGTTCTGAACTTGACGATTCTACCCTCAACAGCAGCCACGTCATCTCTTTTCACTGCATGCGAGACAGCCATTCCCACCTGTGTACCCACCTCTGCTATCCACGGCAGAAATCCGCGGTTGCTCTCGATCATCTCCGCTGCGTCAACCACATTCTCAAGGACACTGAACCTCTCTGCTTCATTGTACAGATGAGCCGAGGGATTCACAGGCGTTCTACCATGCCCAATCTTCAAAGCGTTTCTGAGGCTCTCATCGACAAACAATTCGGCCTTCTGGACAGCTTCCAGCATATCATGACCTAATGCAAGAAGCGCGGCTATCGCTGAAGAGAAGACGCATCCTCCGCCATGTGGTTCCACCTCTATTCTTGGTTTCTCAAATGTTCTGAAATCCCCCTCGTAATAGAGTACATCATAGACGTTTGACGCTTTGAGATGGCCCCCCTTCACAACTACAGCCTTCGCGCCGAGGTTTGAGATATTCTCTGCCGCTTTCCTCATGTCGTCAATGTTCGTTATCTGCACTCCAGATATCATCTCGGCCTCCTGCTTGTTCGGCGTCAATACCTCAGCACATGGCACCATAAGATCGACTAAACCTGCCAAATCCCCTTCCTTGATTAGAGAGCTAGCTGTACCAGCTTTCAGGACGGGATCCACAACGGCCTTAAGGTTATGCTTTCTGATGGCATTCGAGACTACACTCATAGTCTCCCTTGAGTATAGCATACCAGTCTTGACGGCGTCCACCCCAATATCTTCAAGAACAACCTCGATCTGCCTTTCGACAACCTCTGGTGGTGTAGGAAAGATCTCGTAGACACCTTGGGTGTTCTGAGCAGTTATAGCAGTAATGACACAGGTTCCGAAGACTCCCAACGCTGAGAAGGTCTTCAGATCAGCAGCTACGCCAGCTCCTCCGCCGCTGTCGGAACCTGCGATCGTCATGACGCATGGCACTTTTCGGGTCAACCACGACCTCTCCGCCATGCATAATAATCCTTCCCGAATAAAACCCCTCCCTTCCTCAACAACACTAACTCCTACACTTTGGCGCGCGCTCCAAAGGCCAATGCGAGAACCAGAAGATTCTACGTCGGATCAAATGTCAAGGGAAGACTCGTACAGGCGGCAGATTGAGCCTGAGATAGTTATCTTGCTTCCGCCAGCTCTGCTATGGCCTGATCGATGGTGACGATCTTCTGTTCCTCCCTCTTCATATTCCGCAGAACCACCTTTCCTTCTTTCAGTTCGCTAGGTCCGACTATGACTACATATGTGATGCCTCGTCTACTGGCGTCAGAAAGAGCATTGGAGACAGAGCGCCCCATGGTTTCGATCTCGGTGCAGAAACCCTCCTTTCGCAGAATGAGAGAGATTCTGAAGGCTTCGCCGACCAGCTTGCCATCAACCGGGATCACCATGATTCTCTCATCTCCAGATATCGATGGAATTGTTCCTTGTTTCTCCAAGGCGAGTGACATTCGATCGGGGCCTGGGGCTACGCCTGTCGCAGGGGTCTTTGCGCCTCCGAAGAGCTCTATGAGCTTGTCGTAACGGCCTCCTCCCGCAAGAGCCGCATTCATTTCTGGCACGTAGACCTCAAAGATTATCCCCGTGTAATATTCTAGACCTCTCGCGAATCCCGCCTCAATGACGAAGTCAGTTTCCACTCCGCCTGCTTCCAGCAAACCAGTGATCTCACAAAGATTCCTAACGGCTTCGAGGGCTTCTGGATAGTCCTGAACTGTCTCTCGTATTTCCTGAGTGACTGTGTTTGGGTCTTTCCCTTTTATCTCGAAGAGCGTATTTAAGGTGTCTAGGCACTTCTCCGAGCCTCCTCCAGCGTCTCGCACGACTCTCAACGCCTCATCCCAGTCCCTGCTATCAAGCAACTGCATGACGCTGTTCTGCTGTTCCTCTGCAACTCCCTCTTGGTTTAGAACTCCTCGAAGGATTCCAATATGACCGATCTTGAAGTGATAATCGTGTAAGCCTATCTTCTCCATGAGATTGTTTGTCAAAGAGACAATCTCAGCATCCGCTTCAGGTTTGCTCGAGCCGAAGAGTTCATAGTTGGCTTGCCAGAACTCGCGGTATCTGCCGGACTGCGGCTCGTCGTAGCGGTAGAGGGTTCCAGTAGAGAACAGCCTTATCGGTTTTGGAGCAGTCGCCATCTTCACGGCCACAAGCCTCGCTATTGAAGCTGTGAACTCAGGTCTGAGAGCAACTTTTCGTCCGCCTAGGTCCTCAAACACGTACATGCGCTTCCTGTTTTCTTCGCCGACCTTGGCAGATAAGAGCTCATAATTTTCGACTAAAGGCGTAATGACCTCCCTGTAACCGTGTAGCTTAGCAACTTCCCTTGCAGTTCGCTCAATGAATCTCAGCTTCTCTGCTTCGTCGGGCAGAAGATCCCTCATTCCACGTACTGTTCGACGGAACATTGATGACAAAGCAATTGTTCGCTCCGATCTGAATTCCAGCGGATGTCTAATAAAAGTATCCATTGACTACAGAAAACGGGGCCCATTCTGCTTATGAGAGCTAGCCTTATTGGGTCTTCGAATCTTTCTGCTTGCGCCTTCTCTTTCTCTCCTCTCTTTCCTTCTTGGTCATCGGCTTCTTCTTTGAGCTTTTCCCCATGCCCAAATCGATCACCATGTTGATGTAGTCACGCTACATTAATATATGCGCTCCTTCATCTAGTGCTATCAGCAGTTGGGGTTAAGTGAGTGAATAAGGTCAGACGCTGAAGCGTTTCCTCTTTTTCATTTCTGTAATCCGACTGAACAAGAGTAGGTGAGGTGAAAGGAATGAGCTACAGAGATAGAGGTTCTCGCGACAGAGGCTACGGCAGCAGAGGTTACACGCAGCGCGGTTTCTCGAGATCAGCACCAGTTGAAGAAGGAAAGGAATACGAAGCTAGTATAACTGAAATGAGTCGTAGAGGAGACGGCATAGCCAAGATCCAAGGCTTCATAGTATTCGTATCTGGTGCAAAGACAGGCGACAAAGTCAAGTTCAGAGTAACTAGAGTCTCAAGAAGATTCGCGGAAGCAGAGGTCGTGGAATAGAAAACCAAGGACTACGTTTTCCGCCTTTCCGATTTTTTCTTGAATGTGTTCAGGACGATCCGGAGAACGGTATGCGGGAAAAGATCTGAATGCGAAGAGAATTCCGATTGGCGAGGATGGGGGTTCGTGGCAGAAGCAGCAGCCGTCACTCATACAAGGACACACGGGCTCTAGCATACATCGCCACGTTAGCTGTGAAATACAATGTTGATTCTAGACAATTCTTCAAGCATATCCTAGAAGCTTGGAAACAGGAAGAGTCAAAATGTGAGCAGATTACTGTTAGCTGCCGCGAGAAGACGGATGATTCTGCGATCTTTCTCTTCGCAGCCAGTCAGAAGGTTGTGGCTCAATTTCCAATATCAACCAAGATCCTGCGAGAAGAGAATCAGCTCGAAGACTACGTAAGAATGATTCCCAAGAGAGCTTCTTCTGACAGTACTCCCAAGGCTACAGACCTCAAGATCGAAGACTTGAAAGCCGGGATGAAACATGTCAACCTTAAGGCTGAGGTGCTTGAGGTATCAGAGCCCCAGATGATAACCACCAACTGGGGGTTTGAGGCTTACATATCCAACGCACTTATCGCTGACGAGACTGGAAAGATAAAAATGAGTCTGTGGAATAAACAGATCAAAATGGTCTCCAAGGGCGACTCAATCAGAATCGAGAATAGCGAAGTTGTTACTTTCAGGGGTGAACGCCAGTTAAGAATAGGAAGGAAGGGGATCTTAAGTGTCGCCCCTCAAGTCAACGGGAAGAAAAAGGGATATTAGGTGGTCTGCCGTTACAGAGCAGGAGATTCCAGAAACGTCAGTGAGACTAGGCAGAATACGGGGTGATCGCGTTGAGTGAAGGATGGGTTGAGACTTCTGAGACGTTGCTTGAGCGGATAAGAGAGTCTTCGGCAAAGAAAGATAAGGACCGCTTGGATTTGGTTCAATCCATGGTGTTCTCTCTCTATGCTCTGCATCGAAGCCTGCAGGGATGGATAGATTGGGTTAACAACCCCGACATAATGTCTGCTTTCAATAAAGAGGAGCTGGATGAGATGACGAGGAAGATAACTGAGTTCACGGAAGCTTTCATCAAGTACGACGTTGAAGTGACACAGAGGGGTGCTCAGAAAAGCCTCCAGACAGAGCCCGCACAGCCTGCTGAAAGGAGAAATCTGGAAGACATTTTCTACGTGTAAATAAGTGACAAGTTCTCAGTTTGGTTCCTGCTATAGGCTAACCCATCAGTGTTCCTAATTCCCCGCACATCTTATGGCGCATAGTTAGCTGCCCCGCTTAGAAAGTCAAATGTGAGAGAGAGTAGTAGACGACCTCACCCCTACGGTTCAAGACGGCTAGGATCATCTTCTTCTTTAGATTCTGCACATGATTTAGGGTTCGAGCAAGGTCTTCAGTTGGGACGGTCCTTCCTTCTTGGATTCCGTAGATCAGATAATCGGCCGTGTCCTTTCCATACTGTCCTCGCTCGTAAACCCGGAAATCTATCCCAAGGCCGAACCCCTCGCGTACCACGTAGCCTCTGCTCCTTAGATCCCGGTAGATAAGATATCTGACCCATGCATCATCATTTGCGGCTTGATTCTGCTCAAGCAACTCTTGGAATACAACCTTCTGCTTGGTCTTCTCATCTTCGATGTCGATTATGCCCTTGCTCAGAAGGTACAGCGCTTCATAGAACTCGAGGACAAGTCCCTTCTCCTTCTGAGTTCCGTAACCCCGCGCCGTCAACCCCTCAATATCTTCGCAAGTCCGGACGAGAACTCCATCCTCGGTTAGTTTAGCGCTTAGAGTGACCTTCTCCTCCTCTAGCTCCTCATCTTCCTTCTCTGACTGCGCCATCTGCATCACTTGGGTTCTACCTAGGAATCTAGTCTCTCTAGAGTTTCGGGCTTAATTACGTTGCCATGCTCTGAAGGAGAAATCAAGCCTTTCTCACAGATTATGTAACTCACGAACCTCAATGGTGTAATGTCGAATGCTGGATTATAGACTTTCACGCCCTGAGGAGCAATCAGGTGTGACGCTATGTGCGTCACCTCGTCCGGGCTTCTCTCCTCGATTATGACGTCCTTCGACGATCGAGCGAGATCGAAGGTGGATATGGGTGCCGCAACACAGAAAGGAATCCCGTGCTCATGGGCTAAGACGGCAACAGCATATGTGCCTATCTTGTTTGTGACAGCGTCGCGGACGATCCTATCAGCCCCAACGATCACCTTGTCAACCATCCCTTTCGACATAATGTATCCAGCCATGTTATCAGTGATCAAGGTGACGGGGATCCCGTCACGAATAAGCTCATATGCAGTCAACCTTGCACCTTGGAGCTTCGGTCTCGTCTCATCCGCGATCACGCTTATCTTCTTCCCCTCATCCCACGCGGCCCGCACAACAGCCAGAGCCGTGCCATACTCAACAGTAGCCAAGCTCCCGGCATTGCAATGAGTTAGGATAACGTCTCCGTCCTTGATCAGCTTGGAACCGTAATTCCCGATTCTACAGTTCACCTCAGCGTCTTCATCTGCCATTCTCTCAGCTTCATCTACAACGATCTTCCTGATCGTCTCTACATCAGCCGAGACGCTTCGAACCCTCCCTAGAACCCTATCGACTGCCCAGAAGAGGTTCACAGCGGTCGGCCTTGTACTCTTTAAGATGTCAGCTGACCCTTCCATTTCCCTCAGGAGCTCTTCTCTCTTTTTAGCTTTGGAGTGGTAGGCGGTCAAAGCCAGCCCATATGCAGCTGCTACGCCGATTAGAGGCGCACCTCGTACCTTCATCTCCTTTATCGCTGAAGCTACTTGGGTGCAGTCGGTCAGCTCTAGCAGTATCTCATCATGTGGCAGCATAGTCTGATCGATCGTTACTACCATCCCGTTCTTCCACTCGATCGTCCTCATAATCCGACCTCTGAATACCCAAAAACGAAATAGATAGATGATTATCCTATTTATGTTTGGATCGACTCAACAAAAGATGAGTGGGATCATCCGCCAAAGTGCACTTTGTAATTGTAGACTATCGACTCAACCATAACGAAGGCGAGAACCATAAAGGCTGAGCCGACGAGTAGCAGTATTGCAGCGTAACGGGGTCTATAGAAGTGTCTTGTGCTTTGGTATACCATCCACAGCCCCGAAGCTCCCATAGCATAGAGGATCATTATGATTATGCTCCCCCCTAGGAACTGATACTGTAGGGACTGTGGATAGAAGAAAACTATCTCACCAACTTGTGATACCCAGTACGGGCTAGGCTTCACCAAGATGTCGTATATCCCGCCGCCCAACAGGATGATGGAGCTGCCTATGAGCGCCAATGCAACAATGTAGTATGGAGACTTGGAGGTTGAAAGCCTGCGATATGTCTTCCGAAGGAAGTAGCTCAGTGAGGAGATTTTCAGATCCACCTTCATAGTTGTCATCTTTGACGGAAATCACTACTCTTAGTGATGTTTTGGAATATATAAAGCGAATGCCGGAACTTCATAGTCGAGCGTTTTCTAGGAATGAGACTCGGGATCTTGATTCCTCCCTGATGATTCGGAGAGTAGTCCTTGAGCAACTTCCTTTGCCCAAAGCCCTGTGTTCGGATTCATCATCACTTTGCCAAGATAGCTGGTCCAAGTTAGATTCAATGCCTTCTTCCAATCTTTGTACGCTTTCAGAAGGTTATCATAGGCCATCTCATGCAGCTCGCAAAATCCGCTGATCGACTCTTTTCCGCAGATCCTACACTCCATGTCAGTTCTTCCTTTCCTTCAACGGACAGCTAGGATTGAAGCACAGCATCCAAGACCGCTTACCCCTCGCACTGACTTGAATCAAAGGCCATCCGCATCCATTGCAGCTTTTGCGCATAGGCTTCAATGTTCCTCTCTGTGGGAGTGGGAAGGATGTCTTACAGATTCCTTCGAAGTAGTTTGTGCATCCTAGGAAACGCTTGCCGGTCCGCCTAGAATAGAGTATGATGAGTCTGCCCGTTCTGCACACGGGGCAGTTGCCGACGATGCGTTGTTGCATTCTGGCCTTCTTGACGGCCTCGCCCAGCTCCCTACCGATCTCTTCCTCTCGAAGTTTCAGCTCGGTCAATGCTGGTTTGAGCTGGGAGACGGCTCTATCAACCACTCGTTCCATCTTCTCCTTTCCGTTTTGGATTTCCTCCATTTGCTTCTCCAAGTCGCGCGTGAAGTCAACTGAGATGACTGCAGGACAATGTTCGCCAAGAACGCTCGTTATTTCGAAACCGAGGTCAGTGACTAGGATACGTTCCTCGGCTATGTACCCCCTCTTGTAGAGGGTCTCTATGATATCTGCTCGCGTCGCCTTCGTTCCAATCTCGACCTCCTCCATCTTCCTGAGTAGGCTGCTGGGATTGTGACGAGAAGGAGGCTTAGTGAACTTGTCTTCGCGAATGACATCCACAACCTCAACCCCTTCTCCCTCCTCTAGATGTGGTAGAACCACCTCTTCAGCTCTGATGTACGGCTTGTAGAAACGCATCCATCCTTCCTTGAGGATCTGACTTCCTCGCAGATAGAAATGGTGGCCGTTGATGTCTAGAGTGACTCTCATGGTACTCCTGACGGCTGTCTCGCCGAAAACAGCCATGAACCTCCTAGCGACGAGGTCCCAGATCCTTCTCTCCGGAGGGCTCAGGGGCCTTTCGGGAAGGCTGCCTGTGGGATATACTGCTGGGTGGGCTGGATCTTCTTTCCTTCCCTCTCTAGGCTCCAGAACCTTCAGGTTGAGAAGATCAGAGGCAAGATTCTCATATTTCGATTCTCGGCTTAGAGACTTGAGTATGGCCTTGTAGTTAATGGATGGCGGAAGCTTCTGGCTAGAAGTCCTGGGATAGGATATCAGAGCCTCAAGATATAGACGCTGAGCGATGTCAGCCGTCCTCTTAGGCGTATATCTAAAGTGGCGATATGCTTCGCTCTGCAATGTGCCTAGATCGAACGGAGTTGGGGGCGCTTGCTGGAACCTTCTGGTTTGCACGCTTGTTATTTCTCCAGGCTTCCCTTCACAATCCTTGACGATCGCGTCTGCCTCAACAAGGTTCGATATTAAGTCCTTCTCGTATTCAACCTCGTAGATGGAGCCGCTGATCTGAACCTTAGCCTTTATCTTCCAGAATGGTGTGGGAACAAAGGAGTTAACCTCCTTCTCTCTTGCAACCAGAAAACTGAGAGTCGGCCCTTGCACTCTGCCAGTACTTAGAGTTGCGTACTTTTTGCCCCAACGCTTAGCAGCGACCGTCATCGCACGGGACAAGTTGATGCCATACATTGCATCCACGAAATGGCGGCATAAGCCGGCTTCGACTATAGGAAACTCGATACGAGATAGAAGCTTCTCATAGGATTCCCTAAGTTCCTCCGCGGTTAATGTGGAGAACTTCATCCTCTTTGCGTCTTCCTCCTTTCCGCCGCAGGCATATTTCAGTATCGTGTATCCAAGCGTAGCTCCCTCAATGTCGTAATCGGTCGCCAATATGAAGTCGCTGGCCTCCTTGGAGAGCTGCGAGATCACCTCTATCCATCTTTTCGTCTGATCAGCGCCCTTCTCCACCAAGTGTCTCGGTTGCCAATCAAAATCGAAGACTGGATATACGTCCCGATCCCTACTTTTGGGTGCAACTGTATACAGGTGCCCCAGCGCTGAAACGATCATGAGGCGCGTATCTCTTCGCTTCGCCTCGTAATATGGAACGCC
>Ga0209427_10009527_pt1 | contig 10828 bp, 16 predicted proteins | sample DeeMarSWOR136_30_FD_187465 | JGI IMG/M metagenome (GOLD analysis project Ga0209427, IMG submission 187465) | Marine sediment microbial communities from White Oak River estuary, North Carolina - WOR-1-36_30 (SPAdes) (version 2) | ecosystem: Environmental > Aquatic > Marine > Intertidal zone >...
GCTTTCCACCGGATTCTGAAACTGGCGATGACCATCGCCGACCTGGAGGCTTCGGATACCATCAAGGCCCAGCATGTAGCCGAGGCAATCCAGTACCGGCCGCGCCGTACCGAGGACTAGGCATGGACGAATACAAAACACAAAACCAGGCACCGGCGAATCCGATACCCAATTCATTAGTATCTATTGTAAAAGCTAATGACTATAAATATCCGGGCGTTGTTAAAGCTTTAGAAAAGAGCCTGGAATTGATCGGCGGGGTGGATAAAATAATCGGGCGGGGCGATAACGTATTCGTGAAAATCAATCACCTTCCGCCCCCGTCTACCCCGGAGATGGGAATAGTTACGCACCCGGTTTTCGTGAAAGCAGTCGTGGACATATTGAAGACCACCGGAGCTAATATTACCGTGGGAGACGACATTGGCATAGAACCGGTGGGACAAAGTGACCAGGCGGGAATCGATGGATTCTCGGTTTCGGGGATACGACAGGTATGCCAGGAATCGGGAGTAACCATATGCAATTTGAGAGAAAGAGGCTTCATAGAAACAGCGTGCGACGGGGTTCTCCTGGATAGGGTATACGTTGCGAAAGCTATCCTGGAAGCCGACGTGATAGTGAATCTACCCAAGCTGAAAACGCATGCTTTTACTACCTACACCGGTGGCATTAAGAACATGTTCGGCGCTATTCCCAAAGGACAACGACTGCGATATCATGATAAATATCATTATATTGATGATTTCAACCAGATGCTGGTAGACGTGTTCTCCGCGGTAAAACCAGATTTGACCATCATCGACGGCATTACAGCCATGGAAGGAACCGGCCCATCATCCGGGAAACTGAGAAACCTCGGTCTCATACTGGCCAGCCGTGATACAGTGGCGCTGGATGCAGTGGTGATTAAAATTACCGGGCTAAAAACCCGGACTAAGCCAATCACCGAACTTGCCAGCGAGCGAGGTCTGGGAAACCACAAACTGGAAAATATAGAAATCGTCGGGGAAAACATAAGTGATGTTGCCCTAACCGATTTCAGAATGCCGGATACCGAACCAGCCGTAGGTATATTCATGAGGAGGGCGCCGAAATTCCTGGTCGAATTTGTGAACAATCTGAGTATCGTTAAACCGAAAGTGTTAAGGCGATTATGCGTCGGTTGCTCTGAATGCAGAAATACCTGTCCGGTGAATGCCATCACCATCATCGAAGACAAGGCACACATCGACCAGCGTATATGCATAATGTGTTATTGCTGCTATGAAGCATGCCGTTACGAAGCCATTCAGGTCAAACAACCTGCTTACAAAAGGTTAATCCGGAATTCACTGGTAACGCTGAAGAAGATCGCCGGTAAAATTTTAAGGAAGTTACCCGGAAAAGCCCGATGAACCGGGGCGATTCGCGAGGGACACGTAGTGTATCATTCATGCCGGCGTAAAGCCTGAATGAATTAGAGAAAGAAGGCTCATGGACGAACGACTGGAATACAATAAGAAAATGTGGAACGCCCTGACCAAGCCGCATGTGAATTCGGCGTTTTATGACGTGGCGGGATTCAAAGCCGGCAGGGATTGGCTGAAACCGCTGGAAATAGAGGAAGTTGGTGACGTGCGAGGCAAGTCGCTACTGCACCTGCAGTGTCACTTCGGGATGGACACGATTAGCTGGGAGAGGCGGGGGGCTAAAGCAATCGGCGTTGATTTTTCCGATGCGGCAATCGCCCAGGCCCGTAAACTGGCAAAAGTGACCAGCACGAAAGCGCGGTTCATCTGTTCGGACATATTCGCGCTGCCGGAAGTGCTGGATGAAGAGTTCGATATCGTTTTCACCTCTTACGGTGTACTCGGCTGGCTGCCCGACCTGAATAAATGGGGGGAAATCGTCGCATATTTTCTAAAGCCGGGCGGATTTTTCTATATAGCGGAATTCCATCCTATGTTATGGGTTTTCGGGGAGAAACCAGACCCCGATTTACACGTTTACGAATCGTATTTCCCCCATACAATACGTTATGAAGACGGGGCAGATTATGCCACCGATTTCACACACAAAATGGCATCCTACGAATGGCAATTTACCATCGGGGACGTAATAACGGCACTGGGTAAAGAAGGGCTATGCATCGAATATCTCCACGAACTGCCGATTTGCTGTTTCCAGGCGCGCGAGGATATGAAGCAGGATAAAGACGGCTGGTGGCGATTGGAAGGGGACATGATACCACTGACATTCTCCCTGAAAGCTACAAAACCCCGGTAGAACAGGCGTGTTTCATCGAACTGAGTTTGTTACCTTCTTCAGAATTATGGTATGCTAATCCCAGAGGAGTCACGATGAAAATCACGAGTAAAAAAGGCAGAATTACATTATTTATCCTGGTTGTTTCTCTGCTTGCCGTTATGCTGCTATCATTTACCGCCTGCCAGGACCTGGGTTTGTCCGGGAGTAATACGGAAGAAACCGAAGAGGTGGATGTGGCGGGCGATAATAACATCAGCACTGCCGACGAAGCTAAACTGGCAGTATACCAGAGATTGCTGGAACGCGCCGGAAGCTATGACGCCAAGATTTATCTTGCTGATTTCTATACCTATTGCCACAACTGGAGCGTGCAGTCCGAGTATTTCAAGGACGGCTCCGACATCTGGCTGGTATCGGTGGATATGACGGGAGAATCCAGCTGGGACCATAATCCTTACTGGCAGCGCGCGGGCTGGTTCGTGTACCGGGACGGCAGGGTAATCCCATCCAATCTGTTCCAGGTCAATGCATTAAGAATCGAAGCCGACCTTCAATTGCTGAGTGCAGAGCAGGAAGAGGAATAACGCCCAAAATCCATTGATTGACACCCAAAATAACCTCGGTATAAAATCATTCCAACAGGCCAACCTCTTTCCGTTATTTCCCGCCAATATCATTGAAGGAGTAAGATACAATGCCGAAAGCTGATTACGAAAAATTACTCGTCAGAAAACCCGCATATGAGGTCGGAGTACAGGCGGTGGGCAGGCATAAGGGACACCAGGTACCGTCGATGACCTACATGAGCAACGCCCTCGTACCCGGCAGCAATACCTACGTGGAGGTAAGCTGGATATATGATGTCCCCACCCCCAATCCCTACGTTTTCGAGCACGCTCACAACTATAACGAGATCGTGATGCACATCGGCAGCGACCCGAAAAATCCCGAAGAACTCGGGGGTGAGATGACGATAGAAGTGGAGGGGCAACCCTTGACATTCGATAAAACGACGGCGCTCTTCCTGCCCAAAGGCACCAAGCACGGTCCACTCACCTGGAAGAAGGTGACCCGTCCCCACATCGAGATGACGATTATGCTGGGCTGTGGCGATTTCGCCCTGGCCATGCCCGGTAGAAATCCCGACCAGTAAAAGAGTGATAAAAAGAATTCATATTACTGAAAGGAGCTGGTAATAATGGCTGAACTAAAGCACGCTAAATATATTGTTACCGATATAAAACAGGACATGAAGCTTCCGAATTACCGGATCGGCGCGCTCCAGGCTCAGAGGGATCCTTCCCGGAGGTCTACGCGGGTGATGTGGATAGACGATGAGGTTGTCCCCGGAGCTTTTTACACGGAATGCGTCTGGTTCTTACCGGGAATGGGTTCCGAACAGGTGAAAGTCGGTACTCATGAGCACTCTTTCAGCGAGGTAATTGCATTTTTCGGGACCAACTATGAAGACTTTCAGGACCTGGGTGGTGAAGTGGAACTATGGCTGGATGATGAGAAAATCATCATGACCAAGAGTTTTGCCGCCTTCGTACCGGCCGGAATGAAGCATTGCCCCTTAATTATCAGGAGAGTAGACAGGCCGATTTTTCACTTCACGATAGGACCCGGAAAAGAATACGGTTAAGGCATACAGGACACCCGTTTTATATTACTGTAAACATATTACAGAGAAAGGAAGAGGAAATGGGAAAATATGATAAATACATCTGCACGGAACTGAAACCCAACATACCCCTGCCGCCCTACCGCGAATGGGAGCGCGACATGATTGGCGACGGACCTTGGGAAGGCTATCACCGCTCCCTGGAGCACGTGGTATGGACGGACGCCAGCGTAATACCCGGCTGCTTCTACTCGGAAATGGTCTGGCAATGGAGCCAGAAGTACCCCGGCATCAGGCCGCGTCCGGTACTGACCCCAGAGCAAATCGAGGCGATGAAAGACAGGCCCGGCGCCCAGGGCGTTCCCCCGCATTCACATCCCTTCCCGGAACTGCTCTCCTTCTTCGGTACAGACCCGGAACACCCGGAGAACCTGCGCGGCGAGGTGGAGTTCTGGATTGAGGATGAAAAATACGTCTTCAACAAGAGTTTCGTTCTCTACATTCCCGCTAATATCGTCCACTGCCCGTTTAAACTCCATATGGAAGACTCTTTTTTCCATTACACCATCGGTCCCGGCGGCGAGTACGTTTAGTCGCTTGAATAAAGTAAGAGAAAGGAAACGCTCATGGCGAGAAAATACGAAAAGTTATTCGTGACCCGGGACAAACCCGGCTATCAGTATCCCAGTTACATGCATTTCGACCCCAAGACCACGCGACGCTCGGTGTATATCGACGAGACTACCGTTAAGGACGCCGAATTCGGGTGCGAGAATATGTGGTTGCTGCCCGGTCCCCCTAAAGAGCGGAAAATCATGGACCCCAACACCCAACCCTATGACCGTTACTTCGGCTTCTACAGCTTTAACTTCGAAAACATCCGCGACCTCTGCGCGGAAATGGAGGTCTACATCGGCGGGGAAAAACACATCGTCAAGCGGAGCGGCGCAATCTTCATACCGGCCAACCTGAAGGTCGGTCCCTGGACGTTCCGCAATATTACCAAGCCCATCTTCTTCACCATCGAATTCCCCTGCGGTGAAGGCCTGAATAAGAAATATACCTAGTTATCGCCGGAGAGTCATACTTTAAGGAGGATTAATCATGCCCGAATCAAAATACGGGAAATATATAGTAAGTACACTGAAGCCACCCGTCACCGAAGCGCCATGGTCACCGCCGTTATCGCAGGCGGGGAAAGGGAGAGGTGGACGCGTCCTTTACCTTGATAACGACGTTGTACCCGGGGCGATTTACACCGAGTGTGTCTGGATTTTGCCCCGCCCGGCAGGGACAGGACCCGCCGAAGGCAGACGGGTCGGTACGGAGTCGCACTCGCACGATTACGACGAGGTAATCGCCTTCTTCGGTACCGATCTTGACGACCCTTACGACCTGGGTGCCGAGGCGGAACTATGGCTGGAAGACGAGAAACACATCATTACCAGAAGCAGTCTGGTCTTTATTCCCGCGGGACTGAAACACTGTCCGCTGACCTTCCTCAGAGTTGACCGGCCCGTCTTTCATTTCACGACCGGACCGGGCAAGAAGTATTTCTAGGGCAAAAAACCACCTCTGATAACAGAAAATCCCGAGAGTTTTTAAGTGCTCCCGGGATTTTATTTTAGATGCTTCCAGAGTTCATGTGGTGAAATGGAGAATGATTCCCACCAGCAATAACAGCGCCCCTAAGGCTATAGCAATCCATCCCCCGATACGCAGGGCGCCGGGCTGGGGGGTTTCAACATGCTTCAGCGAGAATTCCCGAAGGTCGCGTTTCTCAGAGAGTGCCTCAAACAGACGCTTTTCTTCGTACCTGCCCCAGAGCATGGAAATAACCCCAAGGAGAATAAAGCCACCACCCGCAGCCATCAATATAATCGTTTCCGCTGGCGACATATCTTCTAAACTCTAAAATCCAGGTTATTTTTACTGCTATGATATGCCATCCACCGGCAATATTCAACTCGGAATTAAGAATATTTCCGGCGATTATTTAACCTGAACGGTAGCTCCGGCGGCTTCCAGTTTCTGCTTGGCGTTAGCCGCCTCTTCCTTGCTGACGCCTTCTTTTACGTTCTGCGGAGCGCCTTCCACCAGGTCCTTGGACTCTTTGAGACCCAAGGCAGTTAACTCACGGACCGCCTTGATAACGTTAATCTTGTTAGCGCCGATTTCCTGGAGAACCACGGTGAATTCGGTCTGCTCCTCAACTTCCGCGGGGGCGGCGGCGCCTCCGGCGGCCGGGGCAGCAGCAACAGCCATAGGAGCAGCGGCACTAACACCGAACTCGGCTTCCAGAGCCTTAACAAGCTCGGCAAGCTCCATGACATTCATACCCTTGATAGTCGTCATGATATTCTCAATAGCCGCCGATTTCTTAGCTTTGGCCGGTGCCGGTTTTTCAGCCGCTTCTTCTTTGGCTGCCTTGGGTGTTTTGGCAGCTTCTTTTTCAGGTTCCGGGGCTTGCGCTTTAGGTTCTTCTTTCTTCGGTTCCGGCTTTTCAGCCTTGGGTTCCTCAGCCGGGGCTTCTGCTTTAGGTTCTTCGGCTACTGCTTCTTCTTTCTTCGCTTCATCTGCCATGATTATTGTCCCTCCAGTTGTGTAATTCTAGCCTGCAGCACCCCCATAATATTCCTTATGGGGCCCGCCAGTACATTAACGAGTCCGGTAATGGGGCTTTGCATGCCTGCCAATACCCGGGCAATGAGTACTTCTTTCGAAGGTAGATCCGCCAGGGCGGTAATATCCTTCGGTGATAGAACGGTATTACCGAAAAAACCGCCTTTCACCGCCAGCATCGACTTGGTGGCGGTGATGTATTCGGTTAAAGCTTTGGCTGTTTCCGGTATCCCGCCGTATCCGAAAGCCACGGCAATAGGGCCGGAAACCATCTCCGCCAGTTCGTCTTTACCAGCATTGCGCAGGGCAATCTGCGTAAGCGAGTTTTTCACCACCTTGTATTTGATATCGGCTTCACCCAGTTTACGTCGTAAATTAGTCAATTCGGCGGTGGTCAATCCACGATAGTCCGTCAGGATACCGATATCACATCCGGCAAACATCTCCTGTAGACTCTCGACGATATCCACTTTCTTCTGTGTAGGCATATTCACCTCCCGAAAGTCTTGTACTCCGAGAATAATAACATTATGTAAAGAAAAATCCCCGCGCCGACCGCACGAGGATAAATTATCATACCGGATAACCCGGTAATTTAATTCCTCGGCAGGCCTGACATTAAGTCCCCTATCGGGACACCCGCTGTCTCAGGATTCTTCTTCAGTTATTAACGATCTATTATAGCACTGCCCGAGTAATAAATCTAGCTGGCAGTCAGGGTCAAAGTGGTGGAAAGGTCCAGCTTGATGCCCGGTCCCATGGTAGTGGTGATATAAGCGCTCTTAACATACTGTCCCTTGGCACCGCTGGGCTTAGCTTTAACTATAGCCTCCACGATGGAGGTTAGGTTATCCAGAAGCATCTTGGCATCAAAGCTAGCCTTGCCGATGGGCACGTGGATAATGGCGGTCCTGTCCAGCTTGTACTCCACCCTGCCCTTGCGGGCGTCCTCGATAACACGGGGTAAATCGTTCATACCAACGACAGTACCTGACTTGGGATTGGGCATCAGACCGCGCCTGCCGAGTATTTTGCCCAGCTTGCCGACCTTGCCCATCATCTCCGGAGTGGCGATGGCGGTATCGAACTCCAGCCAGCCGTCTTCAATCTTTTTAATCAAGTCTTCACCGCCGACGTAGTCCGCTCCGGCTTCGCCAGCCACCTTCTCCGATTCTCCCTGGGCAAAAACAAGCACCCGCACCCTTTTACCCAGTCCGTGAGGCAGCAACGCCACTCCCCTTACCTGCTGGGCGGCGTTACGGGGGTCAAGTCCCATGCGGAGGTGAAGCTCCACGGTCTCATCGAACTTGGCAGGCGCCGCTTTCTTGACCATCTCGATAGCATCCTTGGGCTCGTAAGCCCTAGCCCTGTCTACCTGCTCGGCGGCTTCTTTATATTTCGTACCATGCTTTACCATACTATTCCACCTCAATGCCCATACTGCGGGCAGTACCTTCAACAATTCGCTCAGCGTCTTCAATGCTGTTAGCGTTAAGGTCCTTGGCTTTAGCTTCAGCTATCTCGCGAAGTTTAGCCCTCGATAACGTGGCGGCCGTCTCGTGGCCGGGGCGTTCGCTCGCTTTCTCCAGAGCCAACGCTTTTTTCAGCATATCGGACGTCGGCGGGGTCTTGGTGATAAAGGTAAACGACCTGTCCTCGAAAACCGTGATTTCGACCGGTACAATAGAGCCAGCCTGACCGGACGTACGGTCGTTGTATTCCTTGCAGAACGCCATGATATTGAGTCCGTGCTGACCGAGAGCCGGACCGACCGGCGGCGCCGGATTGGCCTGTCCTGCCGGGATCTGTAACTTTATTATTGCTTTGACCTTCTTTGCCATCTCATCTCCCCGAAATATTAGAGCTTGTCTATCTGGAGGAAATCAAGCTCCACAGGCGTTTCCTTACCGAAAAGGGAAAGGTATACCTTGACCTTGCCCTTGGACATATTTATTTCATCGACGACACCGACGAAGTCAACGAAGGGTCCGTCAGTTACCCGGACACTCTGCCCCTTGCGAAAACCGACCTTCACCTTGGGGACCTCGGCCATCATCTGTTTCAATATCTCACCGACTTCACCTTCCCCCAGAGGAGTAGGCGTATTGCCGCTGCCGACAAATCCGGTTACTCCCGGAGTGTTCCGCACGACGCTCCAGCTATGCTCGTTCATGTTCATCTGAACCAGCACGTAACCGGGCAATATCTTCCTGGTTACGGTACGCCGGCGGCCACCTCTAACCTCAATCTCGTCCTCGGTGGGAATGACCACGTCAAATATTACATTCTCCGAGTCCATGAACTTTATGCGCTGTTCCAGGTTCTTTTTAACACGCTCTTCATGTCCGGAGTAGGTATGGATTACATACCACTTTTTATCGTTACCCGCCACAGATAACCTCACTACCTGAATTGCCGGGGACTTTAATGAATATCATGTGCATTGAATATTCCCTGCTTAATCCGGGAAGCAGGATTTTTATTTTCCAGCTAAAAATAGTCTGTCCACGAGCTCAGTAAAACCGAAATCCAGAGCCCCCAGGATGATACCCATGCATACCGTCACGATAATGACCAGGGCAGTAAGGTAAGCCACTTCTCTCCTGGTAAGCCAGACCACTTTTTTCAGCTCATTGATGATTTCACCGATATAGCTGAAAAGTCGGAAACGCCTTTTTTTCGTGGCAACATGCTGTGTCATCAGCAGACTCTTCCAAGCTTATAAATTATATTCCCCTATTTTACCTCACGGTGTATCCGGTGAACACGGCAGCGGGGACAGTATTTGTTGAGTTCCAAACGTTCAGAATCGTTTTTCCTGTTTTTGGACGTGGTATAGGTTCTCTCCTTGCACTCGGTACAGGCAAGATAAATTACCCCTCTGGCATCAGCTTTCTTGGCCATAATTACTCAATGATACGGGTAAAGGTCCCAGCACCTACCGTTCTACCTCCCTCACGAATGGCGAAGCGTAAGCCTTTCTCCAGGGCCACGGGGTAAATAAGCTTAATCTTCATGGTAATATTATCACCGGGCATGACCATCTCAACGCCTTCCGGCAGTTCAATTGTACCGGTAACATCAGTGGTACGGATATAGAACTGGGGTTTGTATCCGTTAAAGAAGGGCGTATGCCGACCGCCTTCATCTTTGGTTAAAACGTACACCTGTCCCTCGGCATAAGTATGGGGTTTGATGGTACCGGGAGCCGCCAGCACCTGGCCACGCTCGATGTCTTCACGCTCGACACCCCTGAGAAGGGCGCCGACAGCATCGCCAGCTTCCGCCTGGTCAAGGGTCTTGTGGAACATTTCCAATCCGGTAACAACGACCTTACGCGGCTCGTGGTGAAGCCCGACGATTTCCACCTCGTCACCGACCTTAATGGTACCGCGCTCGACCCTGCCGGTAGGCACGGTGCCACGTCCCTTGATGGAAAATACGTCTTCAACGTGCATGAGGAATGGCTGGTCTTTGGGACGATCAGGTACCGGGATATAGTCATCGACGGCGTCCATCAGCTTCATGATAGGACCGCACCACTCGCATTCCCTCTTACCACAGCCACATTCCAGAGCTTTAAGGGCGCTGACCCTAACAACCGGTATTTCATCACCGGGGAATTCGTATTTGCTGAGGAGTTCTCTGACCTCAACCTCGACGAGTTCCAGCAGCTCTTCATCGTCCATCATATCCACTTTATTGAGGGCCACCACGATATAGGGCACCTGCACCTGTCTTGCCAGAAGTACGTGCTCCCGCGTCTGGGGCATGGGCCCATCGGGGGCGCTGACAACCAGTATGGCACCGTCCATCTGGGCGGCACCGGTAATCATATTCTTAATAAAGTCAGCGTGTCCGGGGCAGTCGATATGCGCATAATGCCGTTTTGCCGTTTCGTATTCGATATGGGCAATGGCAATGGTCAAACCCCTTGCCTTTTCCTCGGGTGCGTTATCGATACTATCGAAAGCACGGAACTGGGTAGCGCCAACGCCTGCCTTGGAAAGCACCAGCGTTATTGCGGCCGTAAGCGTGGTCTTGCCATGGTCAACGTGCCCAATAGTACCTACGTTTACATGCGGTTTTGTCCTATCGAATTTCTGTTTAGCCATTTCAGCCTCCCTTTTTTCCGAGCCCACAATCAGATTCGAACTGATGACCCCGTTCTTACCAAGAACGTGCTCTACCAACTGAGCTATGTGGGCATGATGTCAAAGCTAATTTTACGGTAACAATTATGAAAAGTCAATCAATTGACCACATTCTTTTAAAAAACGCGTTCTCAGTTAATAGTATCGATTCTCTAATTGATGGGTATTTGCTAAATGG
>Ga0209427_10009528_pt1 | contig 10828 bp, 10 predicted proteins | sample DeeMarSWOR136_30_FD_187465 | JGI IMG/M metagenome (GOLD analysis project Ga0209427, IMG submission 187465) | Marine sediment microbial communities from White Oak River estuary, North Carolina - WOR-1-36_30 (SPAdes) (version 2) | ecosystem: Environmental > Aquatic > Marine > Intertidal zone >...
TCCATGGAGGATGTGGACACCTACTTTGACCACCCCGAGCACAAGGCCTTCATCGAACGCAACCGAGACATCTGGGAGAAAGGGGTTCTCGTTCTCAACGCGGCGCTGGATTGAAGAGCTGTTACTATCAATCATAGAGGGGATGTCGAGGTGTTATCGAAGAAGTATAAGCTCTGGACTCACACTGGAAACGAAGTACCATGAGCATCATATAGATAGAAATATATATTTAGGGGATTTCGCTTACGTTTTCATAGATGGGCAAACCCTTCCGTGCGAAGATTTCCTTCTCCATCTCGACTCCCCGGCTTGTTCCAAGACACAGAATGGCGTCGCACTTATCGGCCAGCGCCACTGATATGCGCATGATTTCGTCATAAGGGTTTTCGAAATTGCCCGCATCGACGACGGGTAGCGCGGCGTTCACGCCCACTACCGGTATGTGGCCTTTTTCTGAAACCTTAGCTGCAGCCTGGTTTATTTTATTGAGGTTGCGCTGCCGTTCCTCCTCCGTTGGGGCGGAGTAGGGGCCGGCGACCATGATGAGCATAACGTGTCCTCCCTAGTTGATGTTACGTACCGATCCTCGAATGACAAGATAAGGCTCGAAGGAGATTTTTTTTACAACCTTCTCCTCCTGTTCAATATTGTTCAATAGGAGCAGGATGCTTTCCCTGCCGATTCTTTTTCTTGGTTGATGAATAGTGGTAAGGGGAGGTGAAAGGGCACTCGTAACCTCAATATTATCATACCCGACGATACTGTAATTTCCTGGAATGTTGAATCCGAGCTCATTGGCGACTTTGTATATCCCAATAGCCAGTAGATCGCTTATGGTGACAATACCGGTGAAATGGAGATGTTTTCCCCGGATATTTTCTGTGAGTAATTTTTTGAATGTTTCATAACCACCTTCGATTGATAATTCTTCAGATTGTGCGATGAGCTCCTGTCGAATCGGTAGGTTGTGTTTTTTGAGCGTATCAACAAAACCCTTGATGAAATGTGCAGCCTTGATCTTCTCGCGAGCAGGTGCTGTCATCAACAGAATATCCCGGTGCCCGTTTTTTATCAGGCATTCAGTTGCGAGCTCAACACCCCTTCTATGATTTGAATACACATAGCTTTTGTTTTTGAAGTGGGGAAAGCTGTCGATGATAATGCTCTGGATGTCGTTTTGAGACAAGAGTCGTATGTTCTCACTTTTTTCGTCGATGGGAGAAATTAGAATACCGTCGACTCTTTTTGAAAGGAGGGAGATTATATTTTTTCGCTCGCGTTCAGCGTCGTAATGTGAGTAGCAGATGAAGGAGGAGTAATTTCTTTTATTCAGTATCTCCCCTATCTCGCTCAGGATTTCGGTATAAAAAGGATTGTTCAGATCGTTGAAAATAATTCCCACTGTGTGTGTTTTATTTTGTCTCAGTCCTTTTGCGAGCAGGTTTGGATAATAATTCAGCTGCCGTGCGATTGCAAGAATTCTATTGGTGGTTTTTGAGCTTGCCGCAGGGTCGTTACGTAAGGCGCGGGATACAGTGGATATTGAAACTCCTGCCTGCTCTGCAATATATTTTATGGTTATTCTTTTTCGCGTCTCTCCACTCCTCATGTGCCGCATCCCATACCTTTGGAAACGTTAACAATTTTTAAATTGTTTGTCAATGAACTATCAACCATATATTTCATTGATATTGAAAGATTTATTAATTCCTTGACACGAAGTAATAAACAAAATAGAATTGGCAACCATATCATTCTTTCATCGTATAGCTGATACGCAGTCCATACTCTCGAGAAGGTGTATCCTGCAAACGTTATGGCGCACTATTTTGGAAGGGGGAGGCATCTCGAGTACCTTACCCAGGAGGAGATACTTCAGTGGCATCACCAGAGCCTGAATCTGCTGGAAAGGGTTGGGGTAAAGATCGGTTATGAACCTGCGCTGAAGCTGCTGAGGGAGGCTGGGTGTGAGGTGGACACGGGAGCCGGGGTTGTGCGGGTGCCGCAGCATGTGGTGGAGAAGGCGTTGAGGCTTGCGCCGAGCCGGTTTGTGCTGGGTGGGCGGGATCCCTCTACCGATATCATCGTTGGTGGCAACGATGTTCATGTAAGTGGAACGGGAAGCTGTGTGAATGTCATAGATTTATGGAGCGGTGAGCACCGATCTGCAAACTCAAAGGATGTCGAGGATATAGTCAGGCTTGAAGATGCGCTATACAATATAGAGGTGTGTCCTTACCCGGTAAGCCCCCATGACATGTCAAAAAAGGGGTTGTATATACAGGTTTTTGAGAAAATGGTCAGGAACACGGGGAAGCATCTGATCAACCAGGCTGAGAGTGCCCGGGAGGTCCGGGATCACGTGGATATACTGGAAGCGGCGGTGGGGAGCAGGGAGGAGGTGCTGAGGCGGAATCTGGTGAGTTTTGTGTGTTGTTTCAAGAGTCCGCTGATCTATGGGGACACGAGTTGCGAGGTACTGATTGAGTGTGCGAAGTTGGGGTTGCCGGTATTGGTGGAGACTGATCCGATTGCTGGGGCGACGGCGCCGGTGACGCTGGCGGGGTTATTGATACAGCAGAATGCGGAGGTGTTGTTTGGGGTTGTGTTGGCGCAGGTGGTGAGGGCTGGGGTGCCGGTGTTGTACACGCATGCGCCGACGGTGATGGACATGCGCACTGGTGATGTGAGTGAGGGGTGTCCTGAGCGGTGTTTGTATTACATCTACAGTGCGCAGTTGTGTCGGTATTACGACATACCGAGCTGTGGGGTAGCTGGGACGACTGATTCGAAGCGCAATGATATTCAGAGTGGTATCGAGAAGGCCGCTACTATAATTACATCCCTCCTTGCAGGGTACAACTTGAATTATGATGCAGCTGGATCAATCAACAGTGTGCTCACCACCTCTCTTGAGGGGATCGTGATCGATGATGAGCTGTACGGGTATGTGAGGCGGGTACTTGGGGGGATAGATTTTTCGGTTGAGGCGGTATGGGGCAGCATGGAGGTTATTGGGAAGGTAGCGCACAGTGGGAGGAGTTATTTGACGGAGCGGCACACGAAACAGCGGTTGAGGGGGGAGCACTGGGTACCGGGGGTGATGGACCGGCGGCGGTATGAGGTGTATGAGCAGGCTGGGGGTGAGGGGATGGTGGAATTTGCGCGGGAGAAGGCGAAGCGTATATTGGAGGAGCACAAGCCCTTGCCCCTGCCCGAGGATGCACAGAAAAAAATAGATGCAATCGTCGATAAGGCTCAGAAGTGATAAAGAGAAGCGCGAACACCCTTTGGTGATTCATTGACACATTCGTTCTCCAGTGAAGAGGCAATGCATGAAGGTATACATTCAAGAGGGAGAAAGAGATCGAATTCAGATGAAGAGGAGTATCCATGGCCAAAGTTTTACAAAAAGCTGATGCTGTTGTAATCGGCGGTGGTGCGGTGGGTACCGCTGCTGCATATCATCTCGCCTCCAGGGGAAAAAAGGTTGTCCTCTGTGAAATGCGAAACATCGCTTCAGGAGCGACCGGGAGATGCGGGGGTATGGTCGTCCACTGCTATGGGAGATTCTTAAACATCGAAAAAACCGATTACAGGCTCCTCTTCACCCGTGCAAATACGGAAATCATGAAGGAGTATCAAAAAACCTTCGAGATCGATTTTGAATTCCGCCAGGTAGGCTGCCTTGATATAGCGATTGATGAAAAGGAGTTTGACGATCTGAAAAAGCTCATCGAAATACAGAGACGCCTGGGAGATGAAGAGATCGAGCTTCTTGACAAGAAGGATACACTTGAGATAATGCCGAACCTGAATCCCGATATGATATATGGTTCAAGGCTTCGGTGTTCCGACGGCAATCTCAACCCCTTCTTCCTTGCACGGGCGCAGGCATTGGAGGCTCAGAAGCTTGGCGCAGGGATTCTCACACACACGAAAGTTGAAGAAATAATCGTGAAGAACGATGAGGTTCAGGGCGTAAAGGTTCCGGATGGTGTAATCGAGGCTGAGCATGTAATAAATGCAACGAATGGATGGGCTTCACTTCTCACCGAAGAGATAGAGGTGATTCCGGTTCGGGAGCTCGCAATGGTAACAGAAAGACTGCCTGAGTTGCCCCCGCAGCCCTTTGAAATGCTCTGCTATGGGGATTTTGCCTATGGTGCGACGCAGACTTTGAGCGGAAATTATAACCTGGGGGGTCCGGGGCCTGCACGGCCGCCGGATTATGATTATTTTGACGAGCGGATATATGCGGATGAGGTCCTCAGAGTGATGTCATATATTTCCGGTATATTTCCGAGTTTGAATGAAGTTTCCATTATACGCTCATGGGTGGGCACAATGGGGTTCACTCCCGATGGAATGCCTTCCATAGGTCCCATGCCGGGCATTAAGGGACTTTTCATCGTCGCCGGTTATGCTGCGGGTATGTCCTGGGCCGCTGTTTCAGGGAAGATCGCCTCCGATTATATATGCGATGGAAGGACTTCCTTCCCCATTGAGAGAATGGACCCGGGAAGGTTTTTCGGGAAGCCGAAGGTGAAGTGGCCGCAGCCATACGATCTGACGGTTTGTCACGATTTTCTGACGCAAGGAGCCTAGGATGAGAATAAAAGAACATCCGATTCTGGGAAAGTTGCCTGAAGCAAATGAGGTTACACTGGTAGTGGATGGCAAGAAGATAAAGGCGTATGAAGGAGAGATGATCTCTGCAGCACTCATAGCATCGGGGATTTATACCTTTCGATACACCTCAAAGAAGAAGGAGCCCAGAGGAGTATTCTGTGCGATCGGCAGGTGCACCGATTGTGTCATGGAGGTAAATGGAAGGCCAAACGTGAGAACCTGCGTTACGCCGGTCGAGGATAATATGGTAATAAATACTCAGAAGGGTCTTGGCGTGTGGCACGGGGGAAGGGGTTGACAATGAAAACGGAACTTGCCGTCATCGGAGCTGGACCTGCCGGGCTGTGCGCAGCGATAGAGGCTGCGAAGAATGGAGTGGATGTTACACTCATTGATGAAAATAGAACCGCTGGAGGCCAGCTGTTCAAGCAGATACACAGATTCTTCGGTTCAGAGGAGCATCTTGCGGGGATCCGGGGATTCGAGATCGGTGATATGCTTTTGGAAGATGCGGAAAAGTATGGGGTGAAGGTACTGCTCGATACTGTCGTGTGGGGTCTGTTCCCAGATTTGAAGCTCGGGCTCTCCGACGGGAAGAGCGTTACAATCATGGAAGCTCAGAAAATCGTTGTTTCCACAGGCGCCTCCGAGAATTCGCTTTCATTCACCGGATGGACTTTACCGAATATCATGGGGGCGGGCGCAGCGCAGACCATGGTGAACGTGCAGAGGGTATTACCCGGAGAAAAGGTGCTCATTATAGGCTCCGGAAATGTCGGGTTGATCGTTGCCTTTCAGTTGTTGCAGGCAGGAGCAGAGGTTGTCGCGGTTGTCGAAGCCCTTCCAGAGGTGCGGGGGTATCAGGTCCATGCATCGAAAATAGTGAGGATGGGCATTCCCATTCTGACCAATCATACCATAACTAGGGCTGAGGGCGATACACGTGTTCGACAGGCCGAAATAGCACAGATAGATGCCCAGTTTAAGCCTCTTGCGGGAAGTGAGACCATTCTTGACGTGGATCTCATCTGCATTGCGGTCGGTCTGAGACCGCTTGCCGAACTATGCTGGATGGCGGGTATGGAGTTTGAATATGAACCGCAGCTTGGTGGGTTTGTCCCGTTGCATGATGAGAGCATGCAGTCGTCAATCGATGGTATATGGGTTGCAGGTGATGTTGCCGGCATCGAAGAGGCATCCTCTGCGATGGAAGAGGGACGGCTTGCGGGTGTAGCTGCTGCCGTGTCATTGGATAAAATTGAAAGGAAACTGGGTGGTGAATCAATGGATCAGGCACGCCTAAGATTAAGGGCCTTGAGGCTGGGTCCTTACGGTGATAACCGGCAGGAATCGAAGGAGAGAATCATTCAACGATATTATGCCATGTGATGGGAGATATGAATGAGTGTGAATGGCAGTTCACTCATAGACAGGACAAACGGCATCATCACTCTGGAAGAGATCAGGAAATACAACGGGTATCCGTCGGAGGAGCGATTCAGCAAAGGGCCGGTACCCATCATTGAATGTATAGAAGAAATACCTTGTAATCCATGCGAGACAGTCTGCAACAGAAATTTGATTAAAGTCGGCACACCCATCACAAACTGCCCTCGTTTGATCGATCCTGACGGAGAATGCACGGGATGTGCCCAATGCATAATAATCTGCCCCGGTCTTGCTGTCTTCATAGTGGATAAGACCTTTTCCACACGGGAAGCATCCATCTCTCTTCCCTACGAGGAGTTGCCACTTCCTGAAGAGGGTGAAAGCATCATCGGGATTGATCGCACAGGAAGAGCTGTCTGTGAGGGGCATATTCACAAGGTACTTCGTAACAGGAAATTCAGCCATACCAACGTGGTTACCATTGTTATCCCCAAGCACTTTGCGGATGATGTTCGGCATTTTCAGAGGAGAGACAAATGAAGATCGATGAAGAGCTAATGAAGTCGGATGATGAGCGAATCATTTGTCGATGCGAGGAAGTAACACTTGGCGAAATCAGAAAGGCAATAAGGGAAGGAGCGAGAAATCTTGACGCAGTAAAAAGAATGACGAGAGCGGGCGCCGGATTGTGCCAGTGTAAAACCTGTTACAATCTCGTCGCACAGATCATTCATGCTGAAACGGGAGTTACTTTTTCCAAGCTTGCACCCTTTACCGTTCGACCGCCCGTGAGACCGGTTCCCGTTCATTGCTGGGGAAGAGAATAGGGGTATGTGATATGGAGCCTCAACAACCGTCAAAGAAAGGGATGGATATGATCTTCAAGGACAAGGTTGTGCTCGTCACGGGTAGCACGAGAGGTATTGGCAAGGGAATCGCCCTGGCTTTTGCACGACAAGAAGCGAAGGTGGCGGTCAACGGGACAAAATCAGACCTCTGTGAAAAAGTGGCGCAGGAAATCAGCGCTTCAGGCGGTAAGGGATTGGCGGTTCCCGGTGATATTTCAGATACCGATACTGTGAAGAGTATTTTTCGGAAAGTACTAAAGGAGTTCGGCAAGCTTGATATTCTCGTTAATAACGCCGGGATTGTCTGTGTGGTGGATTGCATTGATACGACAGACGAACAGTGGGACCGTACCATGGCAGTGAATTGCTGGGGAGTTTTTCTCTGTGCGCGAGAGGCTGCGCGTTATATGGTTGAGCGAAAGTCAGGTAAAATAATTAATGTAGCTTCGCAGCTTGGTAAGACTGGAGTTGCCAGATACACTCATTACTGTGCATCGAAGTTTGCCGTTGTTGGGTTTACCCAGGCGCTGGCAAAGGAACTGGCACCCTATGGGATAAACGTCAACGCAGTCTGCCCTGGAATTGTGGATACCGATATGATGGACGAAGAGCTCGAGGTTTTGAAAAAAATCACCGCGAAGAGTGAAGAGGAGCTTCGAAAGGATTTCTTGAACATGATCCCCCTTGGCAGATATGAGACCCCTGAGGATGTAGCACATCTCGTTTTGTTTCTTGCGTCCGAAGGTGCAGCATATATGACTGGACAATCAATAAACGTAACCGGAGGTGTTGAAGTTCACTAAAAAATACAGGAACACGTCTTTTCGTAGTAGGAAGCGCAATCGTCCGTATCGCCTAAGAGTGAAGAATTCTTGTGTTACCCCGTGTAGGATTTATAATGAAAGGGAAAGGGGCAGGGTGAGATCGTATGGTGTGCGTAAATAACCATAATGCACTCTAGACCATGAATACTCAAACCTATCAGTTAGAGCACAGGTTTCGCAATACAGAAAGGATCAACTTTCTGAGGGAAAAGTTGCTTGCAACCAAGCCATTCGTGTGTGGCGAGAGGGCCAGGTATATCACAGAGTCATATCGAGCAAGCGAAGGAAAGGACCCGCCCACAAGAAGGGCACTTGCCCTCCAGCATGTGCTCGAGCATATGACCATATATATAAACGATGATGAATTGATCGTTGGCAACAATTCCTCCGGCCCCCGAGGTTCAGTGGTGGCCCCTGAATATGGTGCGAACTGGTTGGACAGAGAATTGCTGGATCCGAACAAGGCTCCCGACAAAAGAGACCAGGACAGACACCTTCTTTCGGATGAAGTAAAAAAAGAGTTGAGTGAAGAGATCATACCCTTCTGGCTTGGAAGAACTGTTGAGGACAGGGTTGTCGAATTATTACCGCCCAGCATAATTGAGCATGGTATCGCTTCTCTGGGAGAAATAGGTACGACGCCTGTAGCACCTGAAGTGTACTTGAGAAATGGGATTGGTCACGTGGTGGTGAAGTACGAGAAATTACTCCGTTCGGGGTTCGCGGGTATCCGAGCAGAAGCCGAGAGAAAATTGGTGGAATTGGATTTTTGCAGGGCAGAAGATTTTTCAAAGATTGTTTTTTATCGATCGATCGTTATCGCTTACCGGGCAGTACAGAAATGGATAAGAAGGTACGCTGATTTAGCGGGGGAAAAAGCCACCGCCTGTACAAATGTGAAAAGGTCGAAAGAATTGGCGCACATATCACGAGATTGCGCCTATATTTCTGAAAACCCGCCAAAAACATTCAGGCAGGCCCTTCAAACCTGGTTTTTTGCACAGTTGCTGTTATTCGGTTTGGAACAGAATTGCACCGCCGTCTCACCCGGCCGCTTCGACCAGTACATGCTTCCTTTCTACGAGTACGATAGAAATAATAATGAACTGACGAAAGAGGAAGCGGTTGAGTTGATCGAATGCCTGTTCATTAAGTTGTCAGAGATGAGCATACTCTGGGATTTTGACTCAGCATCATACTGGTCAGGTTTTTCAATGACGCTCTGCTTATTGGTTGGTGGAGTCGACGAGAATGGAAACGATGCAACGAACGAGCTCTCGTATTTGATCATCGAAGCGGATAAGAATACAGGACTGCTCCAGCCTGAACTGGCAGTGAGAGTGCATGGCGGAACGCCTGAAAAGCTCCTTGTTGAAGCTTTGAGAGAGGTAAAGCTTGGGAGGGGCAAGCCCAAGTTTTTCATGGATAATGCTGCGATTTCAATGATCCGGAATACCGATGTGAGCTTGCGGGAAGCGAGGAACTATGCGGTTGTCGGATGCGTCGAGCTGACTCCTGCGGGAAACACTGCTGCATATACCGGTGCCGTTTTTATTAATTTGGCAAAATGCCTGGAACTTGCGTTGAATAATGGACGGTGCTTTCTAACGGGTGCGCACATCGGTATAAAAACAGGCATGGCTGCAAAGTTGAAGACCTACGATGATCTTGTTCGGGCTTTCAAACAACAGGTCTCATATGCAGTGAAGAATGCCGTTGCGGTCATGAATGCGATACTGGAATATCAGGCGCGGCTCTACCCTTGCCCCTTCACCTCATCCCTTATAGATGGTTGTATGGAACATGGAATGGACTTCACCGAGGGGGGAGCCAAATACAACTTTGTCGGAGTCGCGGGCGTTGGGCTCCCGAATGTAGCAAATTCACTGGCTGCGTTGAAAAAGCTCGTTTATGAGGAAGGTGAAATCGGGTTGAAAGAGTTCGTTTCGGTTTTAGAGAGCAATTTTACTGAGGACGAGGGGTTTCGATTAAAGCTGTGGAATGAGATCCCAAAATATGGGAATGACAATGATTATGTTGACAGCATCGCACGGGAAATGGGGCAGTTCTACTGCCATGAGGTCGGTCAGTACGCAGGAACCTTTCATAATCGGTATAGGCCCGGGCTTTTTGCTGTCTCGATCAATGTTCCTTTTGGATTGGTAACAGGGGCAACCGCAGAAGGCCGGAAGGAGGGGCGTCCCCTCGCAGACGGAGGTATTTCACCATCTGCAGGCTCTGAACGGAGAGGTGTTTTGGGTGTCGTAAAATCGGCAATAAAAATCGACAATGTATTGGCGGGAAATGGTACACTTCTCAACATTCGCTTGAGTCCATCGATTTTTGAGACCGATGGGAATATATCGAAACTGGTAAGCATGTTGAGGTCCTATCATGATTTAGGCGGGTACCATATTCAATTCAACGTCATAGGCAATGAGGTTTTAAGGAAGGCGCAAAAAAATCCTGACAAGTACAGAGGTTTAATGGTAAGGGTTGCGGGTTATAGCGCCTACTTCACCGAGCTCAATCCCGAGGTTCAGGAGGATATCATTTCAAGAACCATACACAGTGGAATGTAAATCTATCCACGTATCAGGGATTGTTGTTTACCCGTTGAGATTTTCGTTCCGTATTCTGATACTTTTTCCAGGAACTTTCATATGGCAAGCACTCTTGACGAAATAAAACAGGCGGTATTGCATTTCGACAGGAAATCCGTGGAAGAATTGACTCTTCGGGCGATTGATGAAAACATCGAACCTCTTGAAATATTTGATGCCTTGAAGGAAGTGATCGGAAAAGTAGGGGAAGATTTTTCCAAGGGCATTCTCTTTCTTCCCCACCTTGTGGGTGCAGCCGATGCTGTTGAAGGAGGAATGCCAATTGTTATGGCAGAAATCGAAAAAAGGGGTAAGAAAGTCGAAAGTCTGGGAACAGTTGTAATCGGTACGGTATACGGTGATATTCACAGTATCGGAAAGACAATGGTTGCGACCCTTCTCTCTGCAGAAGGATTTACGGTACATGATATTGGCATAAATGTTCCAGCAGCGGATTTTGTGAAGGCAGTTGAAGACGATAAGGCCCACATCGTTGCGATGTCTGCGCTGTTGACAACGACCGCTCCTGAGC
>Ga0209427_10009529_pt1 | contig 10827 bp, 9 predicted proteins | sample DeeMarSWOR136_30_FD_187465 | JGI IMG/M metagenome (GOLD analysis project Ga0209427, IMG submission 187465) | Marine sediment microbial communities from White Oak River estuary, North Carolina - WOR-1-36_30 (SPAdes) (version 2) | ecosystem: Environmental > Aquatic > Marine > Intertidal zone >...
AATTGATCTTTAAATCTCATCAATATTTCCAGTAAAACATCCTCCTTACCATCAGGGAAATCCTTATATAAGGTACCTATAGGAATTTCAGTGCGTTTGTGTAATAAATTCATTGAAAGATTTTCATAATCCTCATTCTCAATTACTTCCTGTGAGATTTTTACGACTTGGGCAATCCTTTTTTCCTTATCTCTCGCATAACGCTTTCTATCAGAAGACATAATTGTGATAACATATCACTTTTATTTAAATATTGATCCACAAAACATTTAAATATTCTGCTTATATACAATTATTGAAAGTGAGAATATCTCACTTTAACATCAATGTAAATTTTTAGGTCTTAAAAAATGTTAGAACAAATTGAATTAAATAATCAATATTTTAAAAGGAAATTGAATCAAAGAGAACGAGTGCACTCGAAAGTAGCAAATTCGCATATATCCATGGTAGCAACTATTCTTGGAAATGTTTCCGTCGATGAATTGAAAAGAGTAATAAAAAAAATGCAACAAAGACATCCTATACTTAACGCTCACTTATATTCTGAAGGAAAAGAAGTCTATGCGTTAGTAGATGGAGTATTAGAAATTCCTGTAAAAGTAGTTAAGCGTATTTCTGATGACCAATGGAGGAATGAAATTATTCAACAACACAAAATTCCGTTAGATATGGAGAAAGGACCTTTAATTCGGTTCATATTATTATATTCAGTTGAAATTTCAGATTTAATTATTTTTTGTCAACACACAATCTGCGATGGTATGTCCTTGGCATATTTGTCAAGAGATATAATAATATATTTAGGAGATCCTACAAAAAAAGTTGAATTACTGCCCCCTCCGCCATTAGTAAATGAAGATAATATCCCCTCGGATATCAAACCTAGTTTAATGATGCGAATATTTGGCAAATCAATCAATAAGAAATGGGAAAAAGGCGAAGTGCTTTTTAATTATGATGATTTTTATGCTTTACATAAGGCATTTTGGAAGAACTATACTTATAAAGCACATTTGTATGAACTTTCCAAAAAAGATACAGAATCATTAGTTATTGCTTGTCGTAAGAATGGAGTGACCGTAAATACAGCTTTAATTATTGCTTTTGCCATTGCACAAAACAAATTAAATTCCAAATCTCCAAAATATTTACAGAATCTTTCATTTGCTGTAAATTTAAGAGATCTCCTTAATAATCCTATAGAAGAACAATTTGGCTTTTTTGCAGGAGGAATGCAAATGAAATTTAAATATTCTGAAAAAGGCTCTTTCTGGGAAGCAACAAAAAAATTTCATAATAAAGCAACACCGGATAAAGCAAGAAAACAAGCACTAATAGGTAGTCTAAACGCTTTTATACTAAGCCCAACCTTATATGATGCTCAAATATTCGCTGCATTCGGACACTTAATCTCGTCCACTTCACAAAGCTATGATAAAATTCAAGCCTTTATTATGAATAAAAAGAATGTAGTCAATAAAATGGTTAAGAAAAAACTTTCAAAAGGATTTGCAATGGCTCAAATAATGACCAATCTTGGTAAAACTGGCTTTCCGGAAAAATATGGAGATTTAATCTTGAAGAATCTAATTTTAATGCCATCTTGTTCACCTTACACTGAATTAGTCTTAGGCGTGGTGACCCATGGAGGCCGTCTGAGTATAACTTTGAATCATATGGAAGAATCAATTTCTTCAGAAAAAATTCTAAAATTTAGAGATAGAGCAAATCAAATCTTAATGGAAGCCATAAAACCTAAATAACTATTTATTAATCAAATTTTTTTTCTCCCTTTTTGATAATCAGAATAAATTAGTATAAACTGTATATTGGTAAATATTAGTTTTAACAAAAAAGACTAATATTATTAAATGTGAATAAAACTAATTTCAACTATGCCTAAACAAATAAAAAAACCATCATTATTAGTGGTTGTATATTTAGTTACTGGATTTCTTGGATTAGGCTTATTTTTTCCAGCGGGATCTTTTCTCTGGTTTGAAGCGTGGATTTATCTTATTATATTCTCAATTTTTTTCACAGTAGTAGTTTTATATTTTAGTAAATATGACCCTGAAATGCTTCAGAAAAGAGCTAAACCTAAATTCAGAGAAAAATGGGATAAATTTGTCATGTTATTAATGGGATTTGGCTTTTTTCCAACATTTATAATTCCAGGATTCGAACGAAGGTATGGCTGGTCATATATTCCATTCTGGGTTGAAATTATTGGTTTTATAATCCTTACTCTAGGATTAATAATTATCTTTTTGGTGATGAGAGAGAACACTTTTTTATCAAAAGCAGTAGAGATTCAAGAAGACCGAGGGCACACAGTTATCACCACTGGACCTTACAGAATCGTACGTCATCCAATGTATTTAGGCTTTATTTTATTCATTGTATTTTATTGCTTAGCGCTTGGTTCTCTTTATTCCCTTATACCTACAGTTCTTGGAATTATCGGGTTAACAATTCGCACTATTTTAGAAGATAGAATGCTACATAAGGAACTTGAAGGATACAATGAATATGCTCAAAAAACTAAGAAAAAATTAATACCTCTAATTTGGTGAAGAAAAAAAATCTATTGATTTAGAATCCCTAATACTGCTGTTGATTTTCGAATGGAGGTTGGATCTTCAATTTAATCATTGTTACTTTTGAAATCTTTCATAACAATTGCATTAATTTTTATAGCTTTTAAGAAAAGGTCAAGTAATATAGTAATCTTTTCATATCCTTTTAGGTTTTTAACACTTTCCCCACTCTCTTTTAATTTATTTTTCATTTCTTCTAAAGGTTTTTCCCATTTTAGAATATCTCCTATTATAATATTAAAATATCTTAAAAATGCAATTTCTATTGATCCCATCGTGTAGGTATACTCACCAGTATTAGAAACATCTGTTTTTTCAATCAATTCCCATTTCTTTAAAATTTTTAGCACTTGAGAAATTTTACCTGAAGATAATTTTGTTAATTTCTGTATTTCTCTTTGAGTTAGACTTTTACGAGTGATGAAATATGCTCTTATAATATTAACAAATGGATCTTTTGTAAAAAAAATGGGAGATAATGACATAAATTGAATTATTTCATCCTCTATTCTTTTAATATTTGGACCAAATCTATCTTTTTCTCTCATAATCCTAATTCTCAGTTTGTTTATAACTATCTTTTAAAAGTGCAAACTTTCTCTCAATTGCTTTTTTATGCCACTGGAAAAAGGTTAATATTGCATTTATTCTCTCTTTTATTAGATTAAACCCCTCTTCATCATTAAAATTCAAAACTTCGCTCAATTTTTCTTCAAAAAATGCAATAACTGAATTTACAATTTCTGTTTTCATAAAGCTTGCTTCCATTTCTAAATTTCCTTTATCTCCTAAAAATATATATCGATAAGTTCTAGTTTTAGGAATCAATTTCTTGCGAACAAGACCTAATGTGAGCATCTGACTAAGATTAGATGAAATGGTTCCAATTGAAAATTCAGTTAATTCACTTAATTGTGCTTGAGTTAGATTGCCATGAATCATCAAATATCCTAGTATTTCTGTAAATTTTGGAGATAATGGTCCTAAATTTCCTATTTCTACAATTAGTTTGATAAATGTTTTTTCTATTTCACGAATTATTCCTTCGAATTTGAAATCTTCTTCTTCTTCTCTCATCCTTATAAATTAGTTAGATTTGTATTTTTTAAATTTTTCGTAGATTTCAAAAATCATGAAGAACATTTAAATAGGTTGTCTTATTATTAATTGTTGTGTCTTTATATATTTTAAAATATATGAAAAATGGTAATTATCAATAATGAATGCAATAGAAGTTAAGAACTTAATAAAATATTATGATCATGGTAAAGTAAAAGCTGTGGATGATATTTCATTTGAAGTGCCTCAAGGATCTCGATTTGGTTATTTAGGACCAAATGGTGCTGGAAAAACTACCACTATTCGATGTATACTTGGTTTTCTTAATGCTGATGCTGGAGCTATTACAATATTAGGGGAAAAGATTAATCCAAAAAAGGATGTAAAAATTCGAAACCGTATAGGCTATTTACCTGGTGAGTTAGGAATATATAAGAATATGACGGCAAATGAATTGATAAAATATTTTGCTAAACTTTATGATATAGAAATAGAATGGGAATTCGTAAATGAAGTATCGGAACGTCTTAAACTAGATATGAGTAGGAAATTAGCTGTTTTAAGTAAAGGTAATAAACAAAAAGTAGGAGTATTATCGGCATTAATGGGTAAATTTGATTTACTTATTATGGATGAACCAACTTCTGGGCTTGATCCATTAATGCAATCAGAATTTTATCGCATTGTATCTGAGCGTCAGAAAGAATCAGACTGTACAGTATTTCTTTGTAGCCACATACTTGCCGAAGTGGACAAATTCTGTGATCGAGTAGCTATTATCAAGAAAGGAAAAATAGCTGAAATATCGGAAGTTGACGAACTTAAAGCTAAAAATTTGAAACATATAGAATTAATATTTAAATCTCCAGAAAGTATGAATTCATTTAAAAATTTCTTAGAATCAGAGTATCCTGAATCGATAATAAAATATGATTTCCAAACTCAACTTGAATTTTTATTACCACCTGATCCAGCTCGAAAGATTTTATGTGAAATTAGTGAAAGGGACTGGGCAGGCTCTCCTGTAAAAGACTTCTCAATTTCACATTCTACATTGGAGAATATTTTTATGCAATATTATGAAGATGCTAACTCAAAAGGAGCTGAAATCATATGAAAGTAATGCAAATTGTTTTAAAGGAATTAAAAAATCATTATAAAAGTATCCTGATTTACTCGGGTATCATGTCTCTTTTCTTCATATGGTTTGTAACTTTTTTTGATCCTGAACTATTTGCTGGTATGGAGGAAATATTTGAGGGTTATCCAGAAGCAATTCGTCAGATCATTGGAGAATTTTATAATCTCGCTGAATTTGGAGGATTTCTTAATGTATACTTATTTTCAGTGTCCTTTTTCTACTTTGGAATATATTTTATATTAAAGTCTGCACAGAGTTTCCCAAAAGAGATAGAGGATAAAACTATTGATTTATTACTCTCAAAACCTCTGAAACGCTACGAGCTTACATTAGGTAAGTACTTATCCCTTGTACTTGAAATTTTGATCATTTTTTATTTTGTTATGGTGAGTGTCCTTTTAGGGATTTTGATCTTTCCATCTGCAAGTGCTAACGGTATCTTTTTGAATGAAATAATTTTCGCTTTTGTATGGAATTTTATTTTTATGGTTACTTTAATAAGTACGGGATTCTTTTTTTCTACTTTCTTATCTTCTAAAAAGGCATTAGCGTTCGCGTTAGGGATGGTGATATTTTTTTATGCTGTAGGTCAATTTTGGAAATCATTTCCAGAAGGAGCGCAAGAACTTAAACGTATTAGCATCTTCTACTATTCAGATATGTCCAATCTCCTTGTAAATCATGTTTGGGATAATGTAGGATTACATATTTTGATCCTTTTAAGCTACTCTGTAGTATTAACAACGTCAGCAGTTATAATATTTAATAAACGGGATATTCCGGTCTAAATTTTATAAATTTTCTTTTTTTTTTAATCATCAATTCAATACTAAAATTTTTAAGTCTGCTATAATTTATATTAGTTTTAATATTAATATAGGAATATAATAATTTCAATTTGTTATTAATATAGTGATCAAAAATGACCGACAAATATCGAGCTAAAGTACATTATAAGGAATTAATTGCTACATTTCAGGATGTACTTATACTACCGGGCTTTACTAATTTTGATCCAAGCGAAGTTGATTTATCTTCAAATTTAGGGAGATATCATTTGGCACTTCCTATAATGTCTTCAGCTATGGATACTGTTACTGAAGAATTAATGGCTATTAATATGGCTTTACATGGAGGATTAGGAGTTCTGCATCGTAATTGTTCTTATGAGAGACAATTAGAAATGTGTAGAATTGTAAAGCGAGCAAGATCTTTTGTAATTGATGATGAACATGTAGCTACTATTAATCCTAATGCTAAAGTTGCAAAAGCCAAATATATGATGGAAAACTATAATATAAGTGGTATAGTGGTAGTGGACGAAACTAAGAAAGTATGCGGTATTTTCACCAAGCGTGATATTCCTTTTTCAGAGCATGATATGCATGATGGTGTTATAAAAGATTATATGACAAAAAATGTAATATCTATTGAACCAGGAGCCTCTAGGGAAGATGCCTTAAAAATACTCTATGAATCACGTAAAGAAAAATTACCCATTATAGATAAAAATGGTTATTTAAAAGGATTAATTACGAAAAAAGATTTGGCTCCAGAATTTCCTCTTGCTTCGAAAGATGAGGAAGGCCATTTATTATGTGCCTTGGCACTTTCGCCTAAATTTCCAGAATCCTCACTGGCTCAAAAAATGTTAAAAGAAATTAATAAATATGTTGACATTTTCTTTATTGATGTTGCAGATTTTTACAAGAAAGCTGATATTGAAGGAACAGCAAAACTAATGAATCTTTTAGATTCTGATTTTGTTTTAGGTAATATAGGTACATATCAAGCCGCAGAATACTTAATTACGAAATGTAAATTTGTAGAAGACCGATTTATAGGATTAAAAGTAGGAATGGGGTCTGGATCTATTTGTACAACTTCAATACAAACAGGAGTAGGTGCTCCAACTTTATTTGCCACAGCACAAGTAGCTGATGCTATAGAAGATTATAATCCAAAATTATCATTAATTGCAGATGGAGGTTTTATTAAACCAGGTGATTTACCAAAGGCAATTGCTGCTGGGGCAGATCTAATAATGTCAGGACATTTTTTTGCAGGTACAGATGAATCTCCTGGTTTCATTGATACTATCGCTGGCAGAAAGGTGAAGGTTTATCGTGGAATGGGAAGTAAGGAAGCAAGAACATATGGATATATATCAGATCGTTATGTTGAGGGGTCAAAAATGCTAACAGAAGGTGTTTCAAATTATTTACCTTATGTGGGAGATGTAGATGGAGTTTTAGCTACATTAAAAGAAGGACTAGCTAACGGAATGATTTATGCAGGAGCAAAATCTATATTAGAAATGAAAAAAGTAGCATTAGGAATAGTAACAGCAGTTGGTCAACGTGAAACTCAACCTCATGATCTGATAGGAAAGTTTTAAATTCTTATACTAGTCTTTAAAATTTTAATTATAAGATAATTTCTTTATAAAAATTCTATTAAGTTAGATTTTAACTATAGTAAACTTTTCTTTTTTACTAAAATTATTATTATGTAACTAAATTAGTCCGAATAGATTTTTATGAAAAAAATAAAGAGAGCAATCATAAGCGTCTTTGATAAAACCGGAATTCTCGAGTTCGCAAAAGTATTGGTTAATGAGTTTGAAGTAGAAATTTTATCTACTGGAGGCACTGGAATAATTTTAGAAAAAAGTGGAATTTCTTATACCAAAATCTCAGATTTTACTGAAACTCCTGAGATGTTTAATGGTAGGATTAAAACGCTACATCCGAGAATTGAAGGTGGTATATTATTTCGTAGAGGATTAAAGAAGGATATCGATGAGGCTGAGAAATATAATATTAAACCAATTGATATGGTTGTATGCAATTTATATCAATTTAAAGAAGCAATTGAGAAACCCGGTATAGAGCTCGATGATGCATTGGAGATGATAGATATTGGTGGACCAACAATGATTCGAGCAGCGGCAAAAAACTTTCCAGATGTTATAGTAGTCCCTAGCCCAGAATATTATAATGAAATTATCAGTGAGATGAGAAAAAATAAAGGAGCTATCACTGAAAATACCCGACTCCTACTCGCTCAAGATGTTTTTTCAATTATGGCAGATTATAATGCCGCAATTGCGAACTTTTTACAAAAATTTTACAATCCAAGCTCCATTTTTCCTAATACTTTAATAAAGGTCTATGAAAAAGTACAAAATTGCAGATATGGAGAAAATTGGGATCAAGAAGCGGCTTATTATAAAGATACTTCTTCTAATTACGGACTTCATCAGTTGAAACAACTTGGAGGGAAAGAAATCTCTTTTAACAACTATTTAGATATCGATTCTTGTATGCGAATTCTTTTGGATTTTGGCACTCAGCATAATGTGACGGCAATTTTAAAGCATACAAATCCAAATGGTGTAGCTATTGATAAAAAAGATCAATTAACAGCAATAAAAAAAGCCTTTAGTACAGATCCTTTATCCGTATTTGGAGGAATTTGGGGAGTTAACAAAGAATTAACAAAAGAAGTAGCAGATTTTATTGTAAACAAAGAAAAAATATTCTTAGAAGTTTTATTGGCACCATCTTTTGAAAAGGAGGCTTTAGAAATATTAAAACAAAAAAGAAATTTAATAATTATTGAGTTTAAAGAATTTCTTACAAAAAGAAATAACATATATAAAAATCTTGAAATTAGGGGAGTATTAGGGGGTGCTCTTTTTCAAGAATATGATTATAAACCAGTTATCAAAGAATGGAATGTAGTTAGTAGAAGAAAAATAAACGAAGCTGAAAAAGAAGCATTGATCTTTGCGTATAGAGTTTCTAAATGGGCTAAATCAAATTCAGCATGTTTTGCTCAAATCTATGATGATGGGATTTATACATTAGGTATTGGTGCTGGACAACTTAGTCGAGTACATGTAGTTAAGATAGCTGCTCAAAAAGCAATAGAATTTGGTCATAAAGAAGAACTTAAAGGATCTTTTATGGGTACAGATTCTTTCTTTCCATTTCCTGATGGGTTAGAGGTTGCGGTCGAAAGCGGTGCCAAAGCAATTATTAATCCCGGAGGTTCTATTAGAGATAAGGAAATAATTAAACGTGCAGATGAATTAGGGTGTGCTTTAATATTTTGCGGGAAAAGAGTATTTCGACATTAGCCAAAACGCTAAAATAACGGATTGCAATAGAACTTTATTCTCTTTCATATTCTATGTTTTAATGAGTTAAAGTTTTGAAGCTTAATCTTTATGAATGCAAAAACTATATAAACTTCTAAAAATAATTTTATTATACTTAAACAAAATCAATTTAACTTTTTTAATTATTATTTTAATTGAGGAGAGTATTAGTAATTAACTTTTAATTTGAGAGTTCGCTTTAAATATGGATTTTTTTCAAAAAAATTTAAAAGAAACTGTAGAAGCGATTAATAAATTAATTGATAACAATGTAACTATTGTAAATACTAAAAGAATAAGAAGATGCAACAATATAAAATCTTCAAACCGTTCAAAAATTAACTTTATTTGGAGGGCTCTGAAATATCTTGAAGATCAAGGAATTTTAAGATTGAATGGTATCAATAATCCAAAAACATATAAAATTATCGCTAATAAAAAAATTCATATCGATGATTTTATTGCTGAAAATGAAAAAAAGAAATAGAAAAATATTACACTAAACATAATTCATCTAATAATTCCTGCAATTTTCTACCAGACTCCGTATCATCTGGATTTTTTATCAATCTTTTTTGATAAAATATTATATTTGGATATTTTAATTCAATTTTATTATATCTCTTTACCCACATTTTAAAATTATTTAAAAGATCATATACTTCAGGATCATCTTCTAATATTTTTATTTCTTCTTTATTATCCTTTAATTGAATCTTTTTATATTGTTTAATGCTAATACCTTGTTCTTTTAACAACTTTTTATCTGTTCTGCGAATAAAAGCTTCCAAACTGCTTCTCCAATTAACATATTTCTCATTAATTTTATCTATAGTTTCTTGAATAATTTTTATTTCTTGTGGAAAAATTGTTTCTTCTTTCTTAATTAAAATCTTCTTAATTTTTTGGAATTCAATTTCAAATTTTTTGATATAGCTATTAACCATCTTTTCAAATTCAAATAAAACTATATTATAGTCTTTGGCAAATAATACCTCATCGCTAGAAAAAGTTAATGTTTCTTCATCAAAATTTCCTTTTAATTTTCGTCTATTAACTAAATCAGCAAAAATCTCTTTTAATAAGTTAATCTCTTCCTGTGATAATTCTTTACCATAAAATAAATCATGGAAAGAGAAAAGAAAGCTATTCTCCAGCATTAAATTACGAATTCCTCTTTCTGTATAAAAAATAATCTCTCCTTCACTTACATGAAAGATTCCGTTTAGCTTTCCATCTCGTAATAAATCATTCATCAACTCTTGAACTAGTGATGACTGGATAAATTTCATAGTTCCTAGTGATATACAATCATCTGATTTAGATTTGTCAATTAACATATATTTGATTTCATTCTTTGCTTCCTCTATTTTCTGTGGTTTGAATATTAATAAATCTGCCTTTCTGAAATATTGAATATCTAAACCATCCAAAAATGTTAGAAAAGCATCCAATTCCATCCCAGTTTTTTGTAGATATTCATTTAATATTATTTGATCTTTATGTTTTATTTCTTCTGCAATCAACTGTAAATTTTCATCGATTTTGGATAAAATATGGTTTTTATCAATATTAAGTTCCTTAGAGATCTTTTCAATTTGCTTTAATTTTTCGCTTTCATCAGAAACTATACTAATTTCATTAATTGCATCGTTTAAATATTTAGAATAGTAAAAAATGTTTTTGTTCTTATTCCAAATCCCACCTCTATAATCTACATATTGATCAAATACATCTAATAGTAGAAGTTCTCCTATATTTAGTTTATCTGAAATTTTAGAAATGTTAAAATAACCTACAATTCTAGAATTTTGAACTTCATTAGCAATTTTTTGTGACCCCAGATTAGTTAACCACTG
>Ga0209427_10009531_pt1 | contig 10826 bp, 10 predicted proteins | sample DeeMarSWOR136_30_FD_187465 | JGI IMG/M metagenome (GOLD analysis project Ga0209427, IMG submission 187465) | Marine sediment microbial communities from White Oak River estuary, North Carolina - WOR-1-36_30 (SPAdes) (version 2) | ecosystem: Environmental > Aquatic > Marine > Intertidal zone >...
AAGATCCTGAAGTTTACGAAAGAATCGTTGGCTCCACCCCGATGAAAAGGGTGGGTGGGGCAGAAGATATAATGGGTGCTGTTGTTTTTTTGTCTTCGGATGCCTCCAATTTCATCACGGGGCAGACCATTTGCATTGATGGTGGAAGAACGGTACTTTGATTTGTTTAACGAGGGCTTTTGGCGTGCAAGAGGACACGAATTGAGTACAGTACTCCGCCCATTTATCCGTAATTTCCGAAGGAAAGCGAGGAGGGAGAATGAGCCCATTTTACCCGGTGGTAGGGGATCTTCTCGATGTCAATGCGGAAAGATCTCCAGATAAAACAGCTTTAATAGACCCGGAAAAGAGTATTTCACTGACGTACTCTGAATGGAAGGTTCGGATAACGAGGTTTGCAAATTCCCTGGTCGAACACGGGATAAAGCCGGGTGATCGAATCGCTGCGTTCTTGAGGGGTGCGGTGGAACTCCCCACATCTCTCTTTGCCGCCTCAAAAATAGGTGGCAATTTTGTCCCCATAAACTATCGACTTTCACCTGAAGAACTGAGATATATCCTTGATGATTGTACGGCAAAAGTGTTGATCTTCGATGAGGACGGACGTGAAATAGTCGAGAGGATTACGAGCAGGCTGAAATATGTCGAAATGTTTATTTATATAGGTTCAGAAAGACCAAATTATGCGGTGCCATTTCAAGAACTAACCGAAGAGGCTAAAATGAGAAATCCCGAGGGCCCTGTTTCAGAGGATGATACAGCCATGATCATGTACACGAGCGGAACGACAGGGAGGCCGAAAGGGACAGTTCATACTCACAGGGGCGTATTAGGTGCTGTGGAAGCATGGGCCCATCCCGCCAGAATCACGCCGCGCGACCGTTCCATAGGTCTAGGCCCCCTTTATCACATAGGGCCTCTGCTCTCAAATTTTATGCCTACGCTGTATATGGGCGGAAGTAACGTTATCCAGAGGCACTTCGATCCAGTTAAGGCCCTCAAGTGGATTAAAGATTATGACATAACCGTGATGTGGGCAACCCCGACCCATTTAAATATGATCGCTTCGGTGGAAGATGCGAAAGAATTGGATACGAGTAACCTCAGAGCAATCCAGTATTCCGGAGCGCCCTTGTCATTGGGGCTTTTCTACAGAATAAGAGACATTTTCGGCAACATAGACTTAATAAATGCGTACGGTATGACGGAGCTTGATGCAGTATCAGCCGCGTATCCGGAAGAGCATGATGAACGCTTAGGATCGGTGGGCAGAGCGCTTCCGAAAACATTTGTCCGAGTTGTAGATCCGGATAAAGGTGATCCAGACGCCGGGATGACGGAAGGTGAAGTGGGCGAAATTATCGTTCGGTCACCCTGCGTGATGAAAGAATATTGGGGGCTGCCTGATAAAACTAAGGAAGCAATAAAGGACGGATGGTATTTTACCGGTGATCTCGGGAGGATGGATGAAGACGGCTATCTCTACTTTGTAGAGCGCGAGGACGATATGATCATTTCGGGCGGGGAGAACATCTATCCCCTTGAAGTGGAGAACGTCCTCTCAAAGCATAAAAAGGTCCGTACTGTTGCTGTAATCGGCACCCCTGATGAAAAATGGGGGGAAGTTGTAACTGCCATCATTGTTAAAGCAGATGAGGCCCTTAGTGCGCAAGAGCTTAATGATTACTGTATGCAAAGCGATGAGCTGGCAAGGTATAAGCGTCCCAAAGAGTATATATTTGTCGATGAACTTCCAACTACCTCCAGTGGTAAGGTGGATAAGAAAGTGTTGAGAGCCCAATGGAAAGCTAAAAAGTGACCCTATTTTCGACATGAGTAAAGGAGTCTGATCCAATTAGGTAATTGAGGAGGAGTGGAAATGTCAAAATCCCTTGGTAGATACACATACAAGGAGAAGAAAGAGATTGTTCTAAAGGTTAAGCAAACCGCTTCAGAGAATGAAAGAGCAATTATGGGATGTGCGCGGTCTGTGCTGCATGCGTTGTACGTCCATTTAGGGATTGGAAGTAAAGAAGCGATTAAGGCAGCGGCCCCGTTCGCCGGAGGCGGAGCACGCAGTGGGAACCTGTGTGGTGCCCTTGTCGGTGGAATTATGGGGGTAGGATTAGCTTATGCCCCAAGTACACTAAGTGGCGCTTTAAAAAGGCCGGACTATGTTAAGTCTATGGATCTTGCCGTAACTCTCTGTGACCGTTTCAAAGAGAAGTTTGGGGCTTTAACCTGCAAAGAGATACAATCTCTGATGTGGGGACGCTCCTGGAATTTGAGGGATCCTCAAGAGCGCGAGGACTTTTTAAAGCCTGAGTTTCACGATAAATGCGGGGACGTGGCGGGCGAGGCCGCGATGATGGCGGCTGAGATAATACTCGGAAATGCTGAGTAGCATTAGAAGGGTTATTGGAGGTTTCAACAAATTGGAGAAAGGGGGACGTAGATGGAACAAGGGGCGTATAAACCGGAGTCAGGACGGGAAAGATCATATTCTAAGGAAGGCGTTTTACGGGAAACCTTTGGCACCGGCCAATGTTGGTGGCAAGAACGCATCAATATGGACCGGTTGAGAAGGGAAAGGAGGGAGAAGACAAGGGAGCAGCTCAGAAAACATGGTTTAGGAGCACTGCTCTGTTTCAGAGACTGTAATTTGATATACGTTGGTTCAACATTACGACTACCTTACTTAACCGAGGCCGAGTCATTTGGGCCTGTCCCGATAGGAATGCGGTATCTTCTCTTTAGTGTAAATGCGGAAAAACCCATACATCATGAGCATGGTGCCATCGCCGAGCAGCAAGCTGCCCATGCACCTTGGCTTGAAGTTAGGCATGCGCTATCCCCACTGATCGAGCATGTTGCTGGAGTGGAAGCTGCTGATACCTGTGCTTCCAGGTTTGTCGAGCAGATAAAAAATGAGTTGAAAGAGATGGATGTTCTCAATGAACCCGTGGGCATTGATCTCTATTCACCTAGGCTGGAAGAAATTCTTGGAAACGCGGGCCTAAAGGTTACTACTAGAGGTATAGATGCTTTAAACGATGCCAAAGAGATAAAGACCCAAGATGAGATAGAGTGTTTGAGGATAGCGTGTTCCATAGCAGAGGCAGCTCTGTATGGAGTGCGAAAGGCTATAGCTCCCGGTGTTAAAGAGAGCGACCTCGTCAGAATAATGAATGACGCTGCCTACAGGTGCGGAGGCACGTCCTACGGTGATGGTTTCGTGGTGGCTTCGGGGCCAAATTCATGGCCTAATATCCGGTGGTTTACAGATAGAATGATCAGACCAGGGGATGTTGTCTTTGCAGACGCATATGGTTGTCGCTACCAGCAGTATCATGCCTGCTACTACCGCACCTTTGTTTGCGGTAAAGCATGGCCCGAGATCAAGGAGGCGTTCAAGAAGGTTGCCCGTTGGCAACGGGAGCCCTTGGATAAAGCGTGTAAGGCAGGAAATACTACAGCAGATATAGCTAAATGGTTTCCTTCAGCCGATGAATGGGGGACAAAAGACGAATCGGCTGTCTCCGGCAACGCACTGTGTCACGGCATGGGACTAACCCACTTTGAGCGGCCCCTTATATCCCGTGAGTGGAGTCTCGAACACCCTATTCCTCTAAAAGAAAATCAGGTGTTTCTTATTGAGACTCAGGTTGGAGACGGATTAGGACAAGGTGTCCGTCTGGAAGATATGATTCGTGTCACGAAGACGGGCTATGAACTGCTTAGCCGGTGGCCAATTGATGAGATAATCGAGTGCCCTTATTAAAGTATGGGTAACAGAGCGCGGAGTGAATTAAAGGCAGATAAATGGGCATGAAGGCTTTTGAGCTGAGAAAACCCAGTTTTTGCGATGTCGTAGATACCTGGGCGAGGGGAAAGATCGATTAGAGGTTCGGTATGTCCAATACAGGCCGAACACAGTTGGGCAGGAGAATTTCCTAAAACATGGGAATAAAGAAGGTACCGTAGAATCGGAAAGCTTACCCCCCTATATTGAGAGTAGATTATGGATCTTATGCTTTCCCTGGATGAGAAGAAATTTAAGGAATATTGCCGAAACTTTGCCAAAGAGAAACTTGTCCCCATATCGGAAAGGTATGGAGAGACCGATGATGTTCCTGAAGAGTTGGTTAAGGCCATGGCAGATGCTGGACTTTTTAAGCTCTTTCTTTCTGAGGATTTGGGAGGTAAAGGTGTTAAGGCCCTGCCTATATGCTTGGCTAGGGAAGAGTTAGCAGGGGTTTATTGTCTTGCTGATGTGACCCTTGCTATGCAGGGGCTGGGAAGTTATCCACTATTTCTCGTTGGCAATAGAGAGCAGAAGAATAGATATCTAACGAGGATCGGTTTCGGGGAATTGTTAACTACCTATGCCCTTACTGAACCCGAGGCTGGGAGTGATGTTAACGCGATGAAAAGTGAAGCTCAGGAAACCTCGGGCGGGTTTACTCTCAATGGAAAGAAAAGATTTATTTCCAACGGCTATGCGGCAGATATTGTGGTTGTTTTTGCCAAGACTCCCCTTCCGGATAATCCTCGGGCAATTTCGGCCTTCCTCTTGGAAAAAGGGATGCCCGGTTTTACTGTGAGTGAAAGGATGAAATTGATCGCCTCCCACGATATTGCGGAGTTGAAGTTTGATGACTGCCACATACCCAGGGACAATCTCTTGGGGAAAATGGGTGAGGGTTACAGCATCGCCATGAGGACCCTCGAGGTTTTTCGCATGTCTGTGGGCGCGGCAGCAGTTGGGATAGCCCGGACTGCTTTTGACGCGGCGTTGAGTTATGCCAAGAAAAGGGTACAGTTTGGGAGGCCTATTGCCGAGTACCAGGCGATACAGTTCAAATTAGCGGAAATGGCCACCGAGTTAGATGCTGCAAGAGCACTAGTTTACAGGGCCGCCATACGAAAAGATCAAGGGGGGGCTGATGTCTCCAGGGCGGCTTCCATGGCAAAATATTATGCCACTGAGGTAGCGTTTCGTGCAGTGGATCAGGGACTTCAAATCCATGGTGGGCTGGGAGTCACGAAGGGATCGATTGTTGAGCGTCTCTATCGTGAGGTGAGGGCACTCAGGATTTATGAAGGGACTTCTGAAATACAACGATTGATTATTGCAAATAGTCTCTTAAAAGATTGATGGCTTCGTAAAAAGTCCAACTTCTGCGTTGCGCTGCATCCTTCGTCACTGCAGCGTACTGTAAGTACGCCTCATTCCTCAGGATTTGCACGCCTTGAATTTGGAGTTTTTTACTTTGCCATCGAATTTTGACTTTTTACGAGATCAGCAAAAAGATTGATCACAGAAAAAGTTTGGAGGAGGGTTTATGTTAGCCGCATATCTTGATGAATTGCTTAAAAAGGGGCGGGTTTTTGATTTGGGACAACCTTACTATACGGGCATGCCTCACCATCCGAATCAACCTCCCTTCGCTTACACATTAACAAAAAAACATGGGGATGTTACCCTCGAGAAGGAGAGAATCAGTTTTTGCAATGACCTCTTTGCAATGGGGGGACATACCGGGACTCATCTGGATGCCAAACCGCATGTGGCTCGGAACAATCGGGTGACCAATAACGTTGACATATCTGACTTACAGGATTATCAGAATGGACTTAAAGTCATGGGGATAGATACTACTCCCCCTATTGTGAGAAGGGGAGTCCTTTTGGATATACCTCGACTTCTCAATGTAGAGGTTTTACCCAATGATTTCGGTATCGGTGAAAAAGAAATCCAAAAGGCCGCTGAAAGGGAAGAAATAGGGATCGAAGAGGGAGATGTCGTTCTGGTGAGGACCGGATGGATGAAATTTTGGGCCGATCGCCAAAAATACCTATCTCTCGAGAAAGGGGTTCCAGGGATAGTAGAGGATGGGGCCAGATTCTTGGCGAAAAAGAGAATCTCTTTTACCGGCACAGATACAACAGCCTATGATAAGGTACCGCCACATTATTTACCCTGTCATGTTATCCTGTTGTTAGATAACGGAATACAGATAATGGAGATGCTCAATCTGGAAGAGTTATCTAAGGAAGGCTTTTACACCTTTTTATTCATAGCGCTTCCGCTCAAGATAAGGGGTGGTACCGGTTCACCAATAAGGCCTATAGCAATCGTGTAGGAGAAATGAGCGTATAATGTCATTACAAGAAGATATTTACGATAGACTCAAGAAGTCAATTTTTTAGGCGAAAATCCCGGCCTCTGAGATTACGGTCAATCAGTCTGGGGAAATCAAACGAGGAGGGAAGATATCAGAGGAAGACTGCGAGGTCTCTTCCCTCTTGAAGTCCGAGGAATCAGTGAAGAGGTGGGTTATTGAAGAGGATCTCATGCTGGTTGAACGGACCCGGAACTATTTCTTTGAAGATTCTCCTACGGTTGAGACGGGTATCCCTATTACACAGTGTGCAATGCACAGAGAACTTGTCGTAGAAGCAGGATTCTGATTGGTATTGACAAATAAACTCTACCAACCTTTTTCGCAATAAATGCAAAGGAGGAATGCAAGCATGGAAAAACCTTACATTATTCCTATTGATGTTGGGAACATGGAGTGGGACCACAGTGAGGCTGTGCTCCGCCGAGGTATGGGCACCAAGGTAAAAGGCAATTTTATCTGTTGGTACATTGGGGGAACGGACGTGCCCATTCTTGTGGATTCGGGGCTTCCAAGCGAGGAAAGGGCTCAGAGGTGGCATAGTTATACCAATCCCACTGTGAGTGTTGAACAACGGATGGAAAATGCACTCAAGAAGAAAGATATTGATCCTGAGAGTATCAAGGTCATTATTCAGACCCATCTCCATTGGGATCATGTTGGAAATCTTGATCTTTTCCCTAATGCCCAAGTTATTGTGTCTGATACAGAACTCACGTATGCGCTCAATCCTCTCCCTATTCATTTTGCCGCTTACGAGGCTTTCGCATTGGGGCTAGAACCCATGTGGATTAAAGTATTAGGTCGGTTTAAGATTGTGCGCATGGCGGAGCAAGAAGTCGCAACAGGGGTTAGGATCATTCCCACACCTGGACACACTCTGGGCTTCATGTCGGTAGTGCTGGAGACGGCTGAAGGTCCCTACGTGATAGCTGGTGACACTGTCATGCAGGTAGAAGCATTAAATCCGGAGCCGGACAAGAAACTACCTTTTAATGTCCCAGGTGTATATATTGATTTGATTGCGCTTTGGGAAAGCACCGAAAGAATACTTGACGTCGTTGGCGGGGAGAGAAAAAAGGTTTTACCGGGACATGATCGTCTCGTCTTTCAACAGGAAAGATATCCTAAGTGACGATGGAGAGAACTTATGAAACTGATAAATATTCCGCCATACAGGTCAGTAAATTACACTCCAGAAAGAGGGCATTACTTGGTAACTGAAATTGTGGAAAATATGAGGAAAAAGGGACAACTGGAAGGGGTTGAGATTGATATTGATGATGGCTATCCAACAGAACATGCTGGGGAAAACCGTGATGAAGAGGTTTTGGCTAACATAACTGTAGGGTTCCTCAAAAGGGTTAGGGAGATCTCCGAAACGGGTAAGTATGATGCGATTGTTACTTCAGGCTCGATAGAACCAGGTTTTTTTGCCGGACGGATGGTTTCTAGAATTCCGATTGCGTTCTGTTTGCACTCTGCTATTCATGTCGCTTCTCTCATCGGAGACAGGTTTGCGATAATAGAGCAGACTGACCCAATGGGGCAGATAATAAGGCACTACGTGCAGCTCTATGGCCTCGGCCACAAATTGGCGAGCGTGAGGACGATATCAAGATCGTCAACGTATACAATGGGATTTATCGGTAAGTATAAGAAGGAGGAGAGAATGAAGGTCCCCGAGGTACGGAAGCTCATCGATGACTCCGTGGCTCAATGCGTAGCAGCGATTGAAAAGGAAATGGTGGATTCATTAATACTCGGATGCCCACCGCTGCAGTGTTTTGAGGAAGAGATTAGGCAGGCGCTCGACGAAGCGGGATATGACGAGATACAGCTCATATGTGAGCTTCCCGCAGCTATTGAGATGGCAAAGGCTATGGTAAACATGAAGCTGATTCAAGCTCCCAGAGCATATCCGAGTGATGCATTAAAGGTAAAACCGATGTTTCGATAAAATCTGTTAAGATTCTGTTTAAGGGGAGGAGAGGACAGAGGAACTGGCAAAAGTTCAAGGGGAAAATACTATGAATCTCATTTTTCCTTTCTTTTTCGGGTTTATTTGGAGAACGAGACGGTAGTTGAGCTTATCTGAGCATTCGATCTGGAAGGGAGATTCAGATGGAAGCAATGGTCTTAGAGGAATTCGGAACTCCTCTAAAGATGCGGCAAATTCCTGAGCCCGTCCTGGGCCCTCAAGAAATTCTTGTTAAAGTGAAAGCGTGCGGCGTGTGCCGAACAGATATAAAAATATCGAAGGGAAAGATGTCCCACGTGAATATTTCACTTCCTCACATCATGGGACATGAGGTAGTGGGAGAAGTTGTTGAGGTCGGCAAAGCGGTCGATGGCATTTCATCTGGGGATAAGGGAGTTGTCTATTTCTATAAGGCTTGCCGAAACTGCGAGATCTGCTTGCGTGGTCAAGAGAATATATGCCCCAGCGTGAAAAGGTTCGGTTTCGAACTTCCAGGAGGTTTTGCTGAATATATGAAGGTTCCAGCTTACAATTTTTGTTCCTTTCACGGTGATACACCATTTCCCCAAATGGCTGTGGTTGCCGATGCTATCAACACAGGCTATCATGCCATCAAAACGCTCGCCCATGTCAACGTTGGTGACATTGTTCTCGTTGTTGGCGTCGGAGGATTGGGTATCCACGCGGTCCAAATAGCACATCTCTGTGGTGCTCATGTTATAGCTGCAGATGTAAATCCCAAGGCACTCAATCTGGCACAGGAATTTGGAGTAGAACATGTCATCAATTGTGAGGAAAATGACCCCTTAAAAGCACTCCAAAACATAACGAATGATCGGGGGGTAGACGTGGTTTTGGAGTTCGTTGGGTCTTCGCAATCTTTGGGGTGGAGTTTGCCTGGCCTTTGTCCAGGGGGTCGGTTGGTTGTAGTTGGCTATTCGCCTGGAGATTCCTGGTCTGTGGATACGGTTCCCTTTCACTTCTATGAGTGGAATGCCATTGGATGCCGTGCCTCTACGAGAAGAGAGCTGTCAGAGGTGGTTAAACTGGTTGAGGCAAGAAAAATCAAGCCCGTTGTAAGCAAGACATACTCGTTGGATCAGGCCAACGAAGCCTTGAAAGAACTGAGCAAGGGGGATATTATCGGGAGAATAGTTTTGGTTCAGGATTAGTGAAAAAATCCAGCTCACTACTGATCCAGAGAGTAATTTCAACAAAAGATTCTTGAAGCTGTCAAAACAGAATCGTAATTTCCAAGATGGAGGCGAGAAAGATGAGCGGTGAAAAAAAACGCGCAAAATCAGAGAGATTAATTGAGGAGGCCATTAAGGCAAGGGGATACATTTTTCCAGAATGGGAATTCGTCTGCAGATTAGATCCGGATTTTTTTGAGAGCTACAACAATTTATATACTTCTTCGCTGGGGAAGAGTGGGGAACTGAGTATTAAGGTTAAGGAATTTATCGCTCTGGCACTTCTCGCCTTCAGAGGATCCTCAACGGATGTTCTCGTATCCCACATGAAAAGAGCTATGGATGATGGCGCCACGAAAGAGGAATTGTTAGAAGCTTTTGAAGCAGCGCTCCCTGCGGGAGGGGCCCCCACTTTTTTTAATGGATTGAAGGCCCTTTTGAGCTTGGAAGAGAAATCATCAGACTAAAGAATCCGTACTATTTTCGATGAATGCACGTGTCTCAGTACGGTTGAAGGAGGGAGTTATGACCTTTAAGGTTCTCTCAACCTCTCCGACATTTGGGCATTACGTTTCCGAACCCTCAGAGTATTTGGAGAACCATGGTTGTGAAGTGGATCTTTTCCCCCAGGGTAAAGAAATTTCCCAAGAAGAACTCGTGCAGGGTGTTGCAGAATATGATGCGATAATTGTCGGTATAGAGAAATTCACCAAGGCGGTCATCCAGGCCTCGAAAAGGCTGAAAATTCTCGCCAAGCATGGGATTGGTGTCGATAATATTGACGTAGATGCTGCTTCCGCCAAAGGGATCGTGGTTACCAATGCTCCAGGAACCAATAGCGATGCGGTGGCCGATCTCACCATCGGTCTCTTCCTATCCCTGGCCAGGAGCATCCCCTTTGCCGATCGCTCTGTGAAGGGGGGTGAATGGCCTCGGATTGTTGGAGTTCAGATCAACGGAAAAGTTCTCGGGATCATCGGCCTCGGACAGATTGGTAAGAAGGTTGCAAAACGTGCCCTGGGATTTGACATGCGGGTTCTTGCCTACGATGTTTTCAAAGACGAGGCTTTTGCCAAGAAGTGGGGGATTACGTACCTCTCTTTGCATGAGGTTCTCGCCGAATCCGATTTCATCTCGATCCATGTTCCTATCAGCCCTTCCACGCGCGGGCTAATCGGAGAAAGGGAATTGAGCCTTATGAAAAAAGAGGCGTTTTTGGTCAATATCTCCCGCGGGGGGATCGTTGATGAAGAGGCCCTTTATCGAGTTGTAAGGGAGGGAGGAATTAAGGGAGTTGCCTTGGATGTCTTTGCCGCAGAACCGCCCACTGGGAGCCCCTTGCTGGATTTGGACAACGTAATTGCAACACCCCACATGGGTGGATACAGCTTCGAGGCCTTGAGGGAGACTGGAATGGCATGTGCTCAAAGCATAATCGACGTTTTTGAGGGGAAGCGGCCGGAATTT
>Ga0209427_10009532_pt1 | contig 10826 bp, 8 predicted proteins | sample DeeMarSWOR136_30_FD_187465 | JGI IMG/M metagenome (GOLD analysis project Ga0209427, IMG submission 187465) | Marine sediment microbial communities from White Oak River estuary, North Carolina - WOR-1-36_30 (SPAdes) (version 2) | ecosystem: Environmental > Aquatic > Marine > Intertidal zone >...
CCAGGACGTAGCCCAGAATCCCGAAGAACAGGGCCACTCCCACCTCGAAGGTGGCTCCCGACATGGCAAAGGCGCCCACGATGCCGAAAATCGCCACGATGGGAACCAGGACCTCCTTTTCCACGTACGCGATGGCGGAGGTGAATGGAAGCAGCGCAAGGCCCATGGCCAACATCATCAGGTTGGAGAGGATCATCCCGGCAAAAATGGGGTAGACGATGTCCATGTGGTCCCTGAAGAGCAGGGGGCCCGGCATGAGACCCTGGACGATAAAGGCAGCCAGCAACACAGCCGTTACCGCATCCCCGGGAATCCCCAGGGTCATCATGGGGATCATGGCGCCTCCCGTGACCGCATTGTTCGCTGCCTCCGGCGAGGCAACTCCATTCAGTTCACCGGTTCCATAGCGTTCGGGGTGTTTAGATGTTCGCTTGGTCTCACTGTATGCAATGAAGGCGCACATGGTCGCCCCGGCTCCCGGGAGCATGCCAACCAGGGTCCCAATAACGCTCCCCCTGAAGGTCTCCTTGAGAGTCCCCTTGAACTCCGCCCAGGTCGGAAAGATGGTCTCGATCTTCGCGGTGATCTTGGTGAGGACTCCGCCCTTTTCCACCAACCGAAATGCCTCGGACAACGCAAAGAGCCCGATTACTGCCGGGACAAAGGGCAAGCCCCCTTGTAAGGCTGAGATCCCCAGGGTAAACCTTGGGACCGGGAGGTGGACATCAATGCCCACCGTGCTTAGGATTAACCCCAGGGTACCCGCTATCATCCCCTTGATAAGGGATTTCCCGGAAACCGCGAAGATGGTGGATAACCCAAAGAGGGCAACGGAGAAATATTCGACGGGCGAGAACTTCAGCGCAATTCTGGAGAGAGGGGGGGAGAGAAAGATCATCACCCCTACGCTGAACAACCCCCCTATTGTTCCCGCGATACAGGAGATGCTGATGGCCGTACCCGCCTTTCCTTTAAGGGCGAGCGCGTAACCGTCCAGCACGGTTACAGCCGATGCTGGGGCACCCGGAGTTCGGATAGTGATGGCGGTGACGGAGCTTCCATACATTCCCCCGTTATAGATCGAAAGGAGCAGGATGAGGGAGGGAATGGGTGGCAAACCAAAGGTGAAGGGGATGAGCAGGGCGATGGCAAGGGTCGCCGTGAGGCCGGGGATGGATCCGAACAATATCCCGATGAACATGCCCCCCGCCATCATGAGGATATTGATGGGCTGAAATACGATCAAGAATGCGGGAAGAAAACCTTCCATACTATTAGTGATCCTGATAACCTGGGCGTTATCTGAATATGACCCCGATGGGTAAGCTTGCCTTCAGTAACATCGCGAATATACCGTAGGTGATGCCGGTCACCATGATGGCAAAGGAAACTGCTTTCAGGATCTTCCTCTGCTCCTGCATGAGCATCATCAGAAAAACGAAGTACAAGAACGTGGAGATGAGAAAGCCGATCTCCTTCATGGCGAAAAGGTAAGCCGTCGAGCCGATGATCGCGCCCAGGACTTTGAAAGACCGAGATCCCTGTGTTAGCAGATTTCCCTCCGGCGCATCCTCGGCGGCGGCAATGTCCCGTTTCGCCAACAGGGAGTGAACCAGCAGAAAGGCGCTCATGCCGCCGAGGAGAAGGGCCAGGATCTGGGGGAAAAACCTGGGCCCCGCCGTGGTAATGGCAAAGGCGGGAAAGTGGAGGCTTCTCCAGTAGGCAAATACGCTGAGGAACAGGCCTATTGCGCCTGCAATCGCGTCTGAAATTTTCATCAGTTAACCGGATTGAAAAAAGTGGGTAGTCTTACGCCGGGCACGGCATAAGACTACCCGCTATAGCTACTTCGCGAAACCCATTTCCTTGAGATTTGTCTTAACCGTGGGATACTGTTTTTTCAGAAACTCCATAATTTCCTTATTTTCCCGATACAACAGGTCGTATTGCGATTTCTTCGCCAGGGCCTGGTATTCGGGGTTGTCATAGGCTTTCTTGAAGGCGGCTCTTAGTTTATTCTGTATGTTTCTGGGGACCCCCTTTGGTACGGCAACAGCCCGCCAGCTTTCGAACCCCACATCGGCGACGCCCAGTTCCTTGATATGGGGGACATCGGGGTAATCCGGGAGCCTCATGTCGCTGAAGGTTACGAGCATCCTGAGGGTACCAACCTTCACATGGGGGGCCTGTTTCGTGGTAGTACTGATGGATGCGTCCACGTGTTTTCCCAGCTGCTGAGTCAGAATCTCGCCCGTACCCTTGAAGGGCACGTAGTTGGGTTTAATCGCGTACTTCTTATCCAGCAAATACCCCGCTTGATGAAGCAAGCCGCCCAGGGATGTCGTGGCAACTGTTATCTTCCCCGGGTTCGCCTTGACCCCCTCAACATAGTCTTGAACGGTTTTGTAAGGGGAATCCTTGTGAACGTACAGGCCCATCGGCTGGTGCGTGAATTGCATGACATAGTAGAGACGGTCATATTTGGCTTCCGAACCCATGACCTGGTTTGTCAAGATATCGAAGGTAACGAGCCCGATGGTATAGCCGTCCGGCTTCGCCTTGACGAGATGCCTCCAGCAAATATCGCCGTTACCCCCCACCATGTTGATGGGGGCGATGGGCTTCCCCAGTTCCTTCTCCGCAAATTTGATGATCATACGGATGGCCATATCGCTGGCCGAACCGGGATTCCATGGGATGGCGCACTCAATGGTCTTCGTTGGATAGTCCGCACAGAGAGCCGGTGAATGTATAATCGGCACCACGACGAGAATTGAGAGGATCAGTGGCGCCACCCACAACGCGGTCCTTTTCTTCAACATAATCGGTCCTCCTTCCTTCAGAGTTTGTGTTTAACGAGAATCTCTGTATATCTCCCCTTTAGAAATGCATCACCTCCTTTCTTCGCGACTTTCCTTCGTGAGCAACCCAAGAGATAGTGCTTCTGCCAATACCCCATCCTTAGAATATCCTTTTTCATAATGGAGACATTTTCATCTTGCCAGCATACCCCGAATAATTTGTCTTGCTGTTTAGCGTTATTTCATATATGATCGCGCGGCAGGATATATATATCAACGAGTTTTTTTTGTCAACAAAAAAAGCGGCTTTTTCCCTCACCGGGAAAGTAAGTTCTTATCGGTTCAAGTCGAAGGGGGCGCAATATTATGGCAAGCGGGATGAAATACGCTGTATTTGGGGAGGGAAAGGGTGGCTTGGCGGCTTTTGATGAAGGGAGCGAAGGTTAATTTCCTTACATTCCGCGAGATGCAAGACTATGTAGCGCCACTGCAACAAGGTGGCGGAATAACGGTCACCGGAATCCGCGGCGAAGGTTTCGTCAGGCTGAACAAGGTCACTATTAACGTAGGAGAGGCCCTCAAGGACGTGGACGTTATAGCTATTGTGGTGGAGGCCCAGCGACAGAAGCGCTGTGCAGAGCTTTGCGCTCCTCATCTGGAGGATGGCCAGATTGTGCTCCTTCAGCCCGGCAACGCCGGAGGAGCCCTGGAGTTTATTCATACCTTGAAACAGTTAGGGGTGGTTAAGGATGTGCCAGTGGCAGAGACGGTGGGACTCTTTTTGAACTATAGGCGCGGGCCGACGGCGGTAGAAATCATTGCCGTCAAGAATGACACAGCGGTGGGGGTTTTTCCGGGAAGCCGAACTCAGGAGATAGTGGATGCACTCAGCCTGGACTTTGACGAGCTGGCACCAGCAGCCAATGTTTTGGAGACCAGCCTGAGCAACATCAACCATATCCTCCATCCCCCCATAGGCATCTTGAATGTGGGGCGCACGGAAGACACCGAGGGTGACTTTGGTCTGTATACCCAGGGGTTCACGACCTCTGTAGCCAAGTTAATGGAAGTCAGTGATGAGGAGAGGGTGGCGGTGGTTAGGGCCTGCGGGCTGGTCCCGGTGAGTCTGAAGAAATTGCTGCTGCAGTTCTACGGCGACCAAGGGGCCTCTGGCCAGTCCCTGTATGAGGTGATCAAGTACAATCCAGCCTATCAGATGTGGCGAGCTCCCCCCACCATACATCATAGATTCTTCACCGAGGATATCCCCTATGGCTTAGTTTTCATTTCATCACTGGGTAAGCTTCTGCGAGTCCCTGCGCCCTCCATCGACGCTATGATAACCTTGGGGTCGATAGTCACGGGGACGGACTACTGGGCCCAAGGGAGAACTGCCGAGAAAGTGGGCCTGGCAGGGATGGATGCGGCCCGGATGAAGGAGTTCGTCATGGAAGGCCGGTAGGGAATTCCAACTGGGATGGCTTTAGGTGCAGTTTTGTAGGCTATTTCCTGAGATTGTAGGGAAGCTTGAAGATAGTGCGGACGTTTGTGGGCTAATGGAAAGAGAACAGAGGAACGGGTCAAGGGAATTGAAAGGAGTGATACCAGATGAAGATCACCGAGGCTAAAACAGAGGCCTACACCTGGGAATTGGATCCCTTTCAGGCTACGGGAGATATTCCGCCCCGTTCGAAGGAAAAAGTCCCAGGTGTAGTTTGGATGGTGAGGATCCTGACCGATGAAGGGATTGAAGGGAATTGCATCGCGATACAATCTCGCCTGGGAGCGTGGGCCCTGCCAGAGAGCATGGCACTGATGGAGGATGTGTTAATGGGAGAAGATCCTCTGAATCGAGAGAAGATTTGGCAGAAGCTGATGCGCTTTGAAAGACATCGGGGTTTTCCCGTCCAGGCCATAGGGGCGGTGGATGTAGCCCTTTGGGACATTGGAGGAAAGGCAGCTAATCTGCCGATCTACAAGCTGTTGGGGGCCTATCAAGACAAGGCGCCAGTCTATGCTGCCTCGCTGTTTCACCCAACCGTGGAGGATTACGTAAAGGAAGCTTTGGAGTGTCGGGCCAAAGGATACATTGCTTACAAGATCCACCCCTTCGGTGAACCCCAAAAGGATATAGAAATAGCCAGGGCAGTGCGCGAAGCGGTGGGAGACAAGATGCATTTAATGCTGAACGGCTGTGGTGCCTACGATCATATAGGCGCTCTCAAAGTTGGGCGAGTACTAGACGAGCTCAACTTCTACTGGTTCCAGAACCCCCTCCGAGACTTCGATATTCGGGGCTATGCCGAGTTGGCCCGGGTACTGGACATTCCCATTGCCGGTACCGAACGGATTAGCTCGCTCACCAACATCGTGGGAGAGTATATTCTCCAGAAGGGGGTGGATATCGTTCGATCTGATGTGAGTATCGGGGGTGGCATCACGGGTGTTAAGAAGGTGGCTATCTTGGCAGAGTCGTTTGGGATGAAGCTGGAAATCCACACGGCGTTAAATCCCCTCATGTGCGTTGCCAATCTCCACGTTCTATGCTCCATTAAGAACAGCGATTTTCACCAGATACTCTTGCCGGAGAATCAGCCTTCGTGCGCCGTGGAGCCTTGGGAGTATATCGACGAAGAGGGTAATATCCGCGCCCCTCAGAAGCCAGGGCTGGGGTTGGAGATCGACTGGGACTATATTAGAAGTCATCCCGCCTAAAGAGTTTGGGAGCAATCCTGCGGATTTTGTAGCCTAAGAATTGCGTCCGGAGAAGAAGTTATAGAGAACCTGGCCCGCTCTATTGTCCGGGTCTTTTTCTCTGGGGAGCGTATGTAACCGCCAAAAGGGCTTGAAGAACACGATGAAATGAATGGAGGATATTGCTGCTTCGCGCGCGGAGGCGGTAGCAAAAACCCTGAAGGAACCAGGGATTAAGAGAATCTTCGGTTTACCCGGGGGGTGAAATCCCTGATCTTACTGTAGCCCGTCGGCGAATGAGGAATTTGATTTGGGCCCGGCAGGAATCAATCGCGGCCCTTATGGCAGATGTGAGGGGCCACATTACAAGGAGGGAGCAGTTTGTCCGTCAACGGCAGGAACTGGAGCGGCCAATCTCATTAGTGTGGGCGCATTTCAAGAAGCGATGGCCGCCCACGGGCCAACGGTTATTGACGTTCCCATCGATTCAGACGACGAGAGATTCACCATGAGATAACCCAGGTGAGCGACGGATGGAGGAGGATCCCTATGGAAGGTTTAGACCTCATAGCGAAATTGATGGCTGTCTCGGCCAAAACCGCCCCAAAGGGCTATGGTGCGGACTACCTGGATATCCAGGTTATTTCCAAAGAGGGGATTCCCCCCTTGGCCGAGGAGATGAAAAAATGCGGCCAGGAAACGGGGAGGCCTGGTTTCCACCTGGATGCCAGCAGCGTGGAGAAGTCCTCCTCCATCGTGCTTATCGGCTTGAAGGAGGCCCCTCCTGCCGGGTTGGATTGTGGTGCATGCGGTTTTGCCAGGTGCCAGGAGATGGAATCGCACCAACCCGCTGAGCGGCATTTCAAAGGGCCCCAATGTGTGGTCCGCCTCACCGATCTGGGCATTGCCCTTGGATCGGCCGTCAGCACGGCTGCCTTTCACCATGCTGACAATCGGGTGATGTTCACCCTCGGCGTGGCCGCCAGGCGCTTGAAGATGACCGATGCGGTCTATGTCCTCGGAATTCCCCTGTCGGCCACGACGAAAAGCCCTTATTTCGACAGACAAAAATAAGGGAAGCGTGGCGGGAAGGTTTTGAGGATTAGTACAGAGGGTCCCTTCTCTTCCCTTTTCATAAATCCTGGATTCGGGTACGGAAAACGTGGGCCTCGATGAGGTCTCGTTTTTATTTTCACGCACGGCGAATCGATGTCTCACCTGGAATTATGTAATGAGCTCCGACATCGGCGACCGGGAATAGAAGAGAGAGGATGAACAAGAAGACCTTTTCTTCTGCCGACCTTCTGCTCATCTGTTTGGTCGTGATCTGGGGGGGTAACTACACCCTTGGCAAGGTCGCCCTCAGGGAATTCAGCCCAACGAGCTTTGCCGCTCTGAGGACCATGCTCTCAGCGCCCATCCTTCTGCTTGCGCTCAGCATCAGGGAAAAGGGCCTTCATATCACCAAAGGGGACATCGTCCCATTTGTCCTCCTCGGTCTCTTGGGTCATTGCTTGAACCGCCTCTGTTGGTCCTACGGCCTGACGTTTACCACTGCTTCCAATGCCTCCCTCCTCATGGCCACCACCCCAATCCACGTCGCCATTATGGCCACCCTCTTCCGAATAGAGAGGATTGGCTGGAAATCCGCGGTGGCAATTGCCGTTGCCCTCTTGGGGGTATTCTTCGTGGTGAAGGGCGATCTCGCAAACGTGCGATTTGGGAGGGCAACGCTGGTTGGAGACCTCTCCATGTTGGGGGCGGGCGTCTCGTGGGCCCTCTTCACCATTTACGCCAAACACCTTCTTGGGGACCACAGTATTTTGAGATTGACCGCATGGAGCGCCAGTTTTGGGGCGACCTTCATGGTGCCCTTTGTCTTGAGGCCTCTTACCACAGGCCTATTCCTCGGGATTTCCTCGAAAGCCTGGCTTTGTTTGCTTGTTGTGAGCATTCTGGGTAATGCGCTGGCCCACCTCTTCTGGATCACGGGGATTTTTCAGATCGGACCCACCAAGACGACCGTATACCAGACCCTTGTGCCCCTGGTGGCGATTTTTATCGCGGTGATGGTCTTAGGGGAAAGCCTGGCATTGGCGCAAATGATCGGGGCCGCTCTGATCCTGGGAGGGGTTTACCTGACGCGGATGGGGTGATGGGCAACCGCCCCTTGCTCACATGTCATCTGCTGGGGAAAAGGCGGTGGCCGATAATGCCACGGCCGACCGCTTCACGGGGAGATTTGGGAAGGTTCCCTTGCAGGGCGTGGCTTGGTATCCTCTGAAAAAGCGTAAAAGGCAGTTGCCGCAGCGATTCCCAAAAGGCATGATAAGAAGGCGGTATGGTAGGCTTGCGGGGGATAAGCCCCTCCCACTTTTGGAAATATCCCGACGATTTTCCCCATTACGTGCATGGAGACCGCTCCCCCCATCATGCTGAAGAAATTGGTGGCCGTCATCGCGGTGGCGGCCATCCGAACGTCGAAGAGTTCCTTGATGTGGGAGAAGCCGACCATCCCAAAGGACGTAAAAAAGCCCAGGGAAAAGAAAAGCCCGTAGTAGAACGCTCCGTGGGTAATCCCGGTCCAGCCGGTGAGGAAGAGGACTCCCACGGCATAGGCGGACATGCCCAAGATCATCACCTTTTTCCTTGAACGAAGTACCTTGTCGGAGAGCCTCCCCCCCAAGGGCCCCCCGATGATGCCGCCCAAGGCCATCATGAACAGGATATTCCCCGTCTTTATGGGGGAGTAACCCAGGATCTCCATCAGGTAAGGGCCTGCCCATAGACCCTGGATGGCAACGAATGTCCCGTACCGGAAGAAACCGGTCGTTGCTATCTGCCAGAACGAGAGGTTCCCGAGGATCATCCTCAAGGAGAGGAGTACGGGTATTTTTTCCTCTTTTCCCGATGGATTTCCCGCAGAGCCCTCCCCGTTGCCTTCTTCAGGACGATCCCTTACGACCTTGAATACCACTATGGATATCAAGATTGTCACTATTCCGATGAGAACAAAGGAGATCCTCCATCCCAAAAGGGAAACCAGGTAGGCCAGGGGCGAGGTGGCCAAAATGGTGCCCAGCGTCCCCACCGAAAAGGTCAAGCCCGTCATGGTGGCAAATTCGTCCGCGGAGAACCATGCGGTGAGGGTCTTAAGGGTGCCCATGAGCACGCACGACATCCCAACCCCAATGAGAAGCCGGGCAATGAAAGCCAAGGCAAGGCTCTGGGAGAAGGCGAAGAGAAATGTTCCCAGGGCAGTCACGAGCGGGAGAACGGTAATCATGATGCGAGGGCCTATCCGGTCGATAGCCGCCCCCATGGGCACCTGAAGAACGGCAAAGGAATAGAAGAACGCGCCCCCCAGGAGGCCCAGGCCTTCCGCGCTCAAGCCCAGATCTCTGACCACCTCGGGGGCAATAACGGCATTGGAAACCCGGTAAAACATGGAGAGGACGAACATCGACCACAATACCGTAAAGATCCGCCAGCGTTTCCCGCCTCCGGCCATGACCTTCTCCTTTGCGCATGTATCTGTTTCGGAGCTATTCGCACGCTGAATAACCTTATTGAACAATGATAGCGATTTTACGTTTTGGGTGGAGACATATCAAGGTCTTTCATGTCAGGGAGGAGTGTTTTCCCTTATTTGACACGGGAAATCTCTCCTGGTAATCTCACCCTTACTCCCAGGGGAAGATGGGTAAATCCCACCAGGCTGCCCAAGGGCAGGGAATGCGAGAGGCTGCGTGGCAAACAGGAAATTCAGCATCTATGCTCCCGAATTTCGAAAGCCCATGGAGCCACAGAGGGAAATACACGATCCCGTTGCGAAGGTCGTCACCGACAGGGCAAAGAATTAAGCCAATAAATCTACACTACAACCGTTACGAAAGGAGGAGAAACATGCCGAAGATAGTGATACCCGATGATGCACCCCCTCAGATGAAAGGTACCAAGGCCCTTGAACAGCTCAATGAACACGGGGAGGTTGCCCTCTATAACACAAAGGCGTCCTCTCAAGAGGAGTTTGTCGGGAGAATGAAGGAAGCCGAGGTGGCGATAAACGTGAGGGCGTACTCGAAATTTACCGAGGAGGTATTCGCTGCCTGTCCATCTTTGAAAATGCTCTCCGTCTTGGGAACGGGAACCGATAATGTCGATTTAGCAGCGGCCTCGAAACGGAATATCCTGGTCACCAACACCCCGGGGTTTGGGGCAGTAGCCGTTGCGGAACACGCCCTCGCCCTGATGTTGGCGGTAGCCCGTCATATCCCCCTCATCGATCGGGAGGTGAGGGAGGCGAAGTGGCCTCGGGGGCTCATGACGCAGCTCCATGGAAGAACCCTCGGCCTGGTTGGCCTGGGGGCTGTCGGCGGGCAGCTTGCCAGGATAGGGAAAGGTATAGGGATGGAAGTCATTTCCTGGACGTTCAACCCGTCGCCGGGGAGGGCCGAGGAGCATGGCCTTGAGTTCGTCTCCCTGGAGGATCTCCTACAAAGGGCAGACGTGGTGTCCATTCACGCACGGCTTAGCCCCGAATCCCGGGATCTTATCGGGGAGAAGGAACTATCCCTTATGAAGCCGAGTGCTATCATCGTAAACACGGCGAGAGGTCCCATCATCAATGACAAGGCACTGGTGGATGCGCTCACGGGGGGCAAAATCGCAGGAGCAGGCCTTGATGTCTTCGAGGAGGAGCCGATTCCCCCGGATCATCCTTTGCTGAAGCTCGACAACGTCGTTCTCACCCCGCACAATGCGGGGATGACCCCGGAAACCATAGAAAGAGGGGCCCAGATGGCCGTGGACAATATCATCAACTACCTCGGGGGAAATCCGACGTATGTGGTGAACAAGTAACTCCGCCTTCGCCGATGCCCAGGATATCGTGCGTGCCTTTTGGGTAGGGACCGGGTTTTGAGACTGTGAGTAGCCCTACTCACACATAGGGCGACTTTTACCGCTCAATTCGCTCAATACAGATGGCAAGCCGTGTAGTGATCCTCTCCCACATCTTTCCAGACAGGCTCGACTTGTGAGCAAATATCCATGGATCGAAAACAACGGGTATGAAAACGACATCCACTTGGTGGCTTCAAGGGGCTGGGGATATCTCCCTTGAGAATAATTCGTTTCCGCTTTTTCCGGACCTGTGGCAGTGGGATAGCAGAGAGAAGTGAGACGGTGTACGGATGTTTCGGGTTATCGTAGAGCTGGTCCTTGGAGGCCAATTCGACGATTTTGCCGAGATACATAACGGCGATGCGGTTGCTGATATATTCCACCACGCTCAAGTCATGAGAAATGAACAGGTAAGAAAGCCGAAAT
>Ga0209427_10009533_pt1 | contig 10825 bp, 11 predicted proteins | sample DeeMarSWOR136_30_FD_187465 | JGI IMG/M metagenome (GOLD analysis project Ga0209427, IMG submission 187465) | Marine sediment microbial communities from White Oak River estuary, North Carolina - WOR-1-36_30 (SPAdes) (version 2) | ecosystem: Environmental > Aquatic > Marine > Intertidal zone >...
TGAAACCAAATCTTCAAAATAAGTCTTAACTTTTAGAAGATATTTTTTATCTACCACGTTTCCATGACCAGGAATTATCTTATCAATAGCTAGAGAAGCCCAATGAGTATAAATTTCTATTGTTTTTTCAGGTGTTCCTGGAAGTTGAGCGTAGCACTCAATTAAGTTATCACCAGCACATAACACTTTTTGAGAGGGAATATAAACATAAGCAGAATCAATACTATGTCCACCAATAATTCTAAATATAACTTCATTACCGGGAGAACCAATTATTAATTCCTCTTTAATTAAAGTATTTGGAGGGAATAGATCTACTTTTTTAACAATGTTAATTATTTCCTCATCATCAATAAGAAATCTAGATGCCCATTTGTCTACTTCGACCTGGTTTATCGTATTTATAAAATTATTAAATTCATTGATCCCTAATTCAGCTGCAACAATATCAACATCTTTAAAGCTTTCTATCGCAAGGAAATGATCCCAGTGTAAATGGGTAAGCAATAGATGAGTTGTTTTTCTGTAAAATTTAGTTTCCATATCTAATCGGAATTTAGATGATAGATTCGGGTATGTTCCGCAATCGACAAATATTAATCCGTCGGGATGTGCAATGCATGTTGTAGGGACTGTGTTAGTTACGCTCTTTTGAAGTTTATTTCCCTGAGTTGGATGCATTATATAAATACTATCAGAGATTTTAGAATATTCCATTTTATTCAAAATTAGGTTAAAAAGGCTTTAATTATAGAGTATATTTTGATTAATAATTTTTATTCATTTCAAGTGCAAGGATATAGAAGATCTGTTCTACTCCAGTACCTAATTTCGCACTCGTTTCTTCATAAGAAGAAGCTTTTATTTTTTGTTTAAAAGTTAAACATTCTTGTTTAGGAATAACTCTTTCACCTGGGTTAATTAAATCTAATTTATTCCCAACTAAAATTCTAGGAACAACACCAATTACATTTTCAACTTCTTTTATCCAAGAATCTAGATGTTTAAAAGTTTCTTTTCGAGATAGATCAAAGACAACTACAATCCCTTTGGCTCCTTTATAAAAAGCCTGTCGAACCCATTTGTAATGATCCTGACCCGCTAAATCCCATATTTGTAATGTTACCAAATTCTTCACTTTAGGGATCTTTAAATGTTTTACAAAGAAATTTGAACCTATCGTGGATTGTATATTAGATATAAACCTCCCCTCCAAATAATGATGCAAGAGAGTGCTTTTTCCTACTCCAAAATCACCCAATATACAGATCTTATAAAATGCAGATTTAATACCCATCGTAATAAATATATTAGATTTTTCTTATGTCACTATTGATTCAATAACTATATACTTATAGATACCTTATGGATTGTGATTATATCTTTTTATTTCTTATATATAATAATACAACTTTTCTCTATTAAGTGTGAGCTAAGAAAGAATTTTTAAACATAACATCCGAGTTTTTTTAAAAATGCCTGACTTTAAGAAAATAATGCAAAATTTTGAACCTTCTGATATTATAGCAAATTTTTTTGTTTTATATAAAGATGAAGATGTTTCAATAGATGGTTGGATTTCTCTTGAAGAAACTTTACCTGAATTTATCTCACTACTACAAGGAGAGATTGAGTATTGTTGGGGGGCAGAATATGCTAATATGAAAAATTATTTAATTTTCTATGTTGATTTAGAAGAAAAGAACAACCTAAAGGAAATAACAAATGAAGAGATTTATCAAAAAGTAAAAAGTTTTAAGGAAATATTTATGGTGATCTTACACAAGGATATTAAATACCGAATAATTGAAAATCTTCCGTTAGTATACGAGTGGTTTATAGAATATTCTCATCAATAATATTTATAGATAATTTTGAAAATTTCAGTTAAGATTTTATATTTTCAATTTAATAGGCTACAATCCCTTACAAAACATTTTTAGAAAACTATATTATGAGGGAATACTTAAGAATCTTGATTGGTACATTTTTAAATTTGTACTAATTTTTATGAAAGTACCTAGGTTATATCAATGGTAAAAGGAACAGTAAAATGGTTTAATAGCAAGAAAGGCTATGGGTTTATTACTCCTGATGATGGTTCCTCAGATGTTTTCGTTCATTATTCCGAGATTAAAGGAGATGAGGATGAATTTAAAATTATCTATGAAGGGGATATCGTAGAATACGAAATCACAGAAGGAAAGAAGGGTCCACAAGCCAGTGGTGTTAGAATTACTCAAAAAGGACCCCGAATGAGCTCACGTGGCCGAAAATCATTTTATTAATAATTTAATTTATTAGTAAAAAGGGTTAGTAAAATTTTTAAGAATTAGGAATTTTGCAAGATAAAAAATATAAAGTAAAGGTGTTTTGAACTTCTTCTCTCGATTATTTTAAATCTTACATATTCCCTTTTTTTTCATTTTTCTTGATTAATAAAATAAAATTATATTTAGTTTTTACAGCAATAATTCAGTAAATGTTTTATTTCCTATCAAATTTTTCTCTGGACGCTCACTATTTCTTACTTTAACCATTTTTAAGGCACCATTTGGACAATTTACTGCACATATACCACATCCAATACATAATTCGTCTTTTAAAACCATTTGTTCATCAGAAGAATCAGTTTCAATTGGAAATCTATGATAAATTGCCTCATTAGGACATTTTTTCATGCAAATCTCACACTTTGTGCATAGTTCATTATTCCATTTAGGTGCATAATTAGATTGGATAGCTCCTATTGTATGAAATAGTTTTGGGGGATATAATACACCACAATGACAACCACAGCAATTACAAACAAAAACTGAAGATTCATTTCCTTTATCAAAAACGGTATTATGTACTAAACCCCTTTTCTCAGTTTCTTTAAGAAATTCGATAGCTTCTTCTTTGTCTTTAAACAGTCTAGCCCCATGAATGCCCATCATAATTTGCATTTGAGCTGCAGGTCCCGCAACAAAACATCCCATTTCTGCAGGAGCAACTTCACAAGGCTCTCCAGATAATTCTCCTATACGTCTACATTGGCAAGTTATAACAGCAAATTGTTCATGTTTATCAATAAGGTTCTTAACTGTTTCATAAGGTAATGCTTGCGATTGCACATCGAAGTTCTTATTGATTTCAATTAATTTTTCATTAGCATCTAATGGAAGTAATGGACTGAATAATCTCCATTCATCTTCTCCTACCTGTTGGGGTAAAATTTCTTTCATAATATCCCTATACAGAATAGCTGCTTTCTTTAAATTCTCTTCAGTATCTTTATTTCTTTGAAAATATTTCTCAAAAATCCCTGGAATTAATGGTTCAAGATTATATTTTGAGCCTATTTTATGAACAGTACCAACTTCAACTGATCGTGATAATATATTCTTGATTTCATCCTTAGATAAACCAGATCTCTCTTCCAATTCTTTTAAGGATATAGTTTTGTCAGCGCTTTCGAAGTGGGAAAGAATTTTAATTTCTTCTTCGTTCCAAAATACTTTCATTAATTTTTTAATTTTTCTATGTTTTGGATATTTTAGTGGACCTAATACCAATTTCTGTCTTACAACTTCATAATCATCTACTTCTGTCATAGAGTATATTATGTTAGTTATTTATTAAAAATTAATCAATACAATAGACATATCTGTCGGTTCTAGCCCATCCATATTTATTTATAATTTGAAAAGAAAAAACGAGATAATGATATATTTAATCAAAAATTGAATCTGATTTGAGATCTTGGATAAAACCTTTGATTTTATCCTTATATTCTCCATTTTTAATATCTTTTTTTGTAATTTCCAAAGTAGAAATTGGTGTTTTTTCGCATAAGTTTGCCATACTCTCAAAAGTTTTTTTTCCACCGCTCCCACCTTCAGTGCAAAAAAAAGCAACATTTTTAATTATATCTTTAAATTTTGTGATATAGGTTCTTATTGCAGGAGTCATCCTCTTATTCCAAATAGGTGTTCCTAATATAATTAAATCATATATTTCTGGATTTTTTTGAACATCTCTAATATTTGTTAACTTCTTTAAAGTGGCGTCTTTACCAGATTTTAAAAATCCTATGAATCCTGTACGTTTTTTGGTATCAATAATTTCCTCGATATCCCAATTTGCTTCAGTTGAGATAATTTCACCAATTTTTCTAGTTCTGCCTGTCCTTGAGTAAAAAACTACTAAAGAGTTCATAATTAATCACTTCGAATCTTATAAGTATATAAATTTATTATCCAATTCTATTAGAAATGATAAAACATGAATATATTTATTCTTTTTTATAATTTTTCCCTATGCTAAAAGCACTTCCTAGAAATTCTCCTATTTTCCAATATTTATTATCAATTGAGAATATAAAGGGTTTCAATTTATTTATATCAGGTATTCCATTTGTAAGATAAAATTCATCTGCATAAGCACCAACAACTTTCCCTATAAAAATCTCATGACCTTTTTCTGCAGCAGTAAATTCCTTAGTATCAATAATTTTTACGACTTTGCATTCAAGATTTACTGGAGCGTGAGTTATCATGGGGGCGGTTTTTAATTCTCCATAAAAAACCTCAAATACTTCTGATTTATCTACTTCCTTACCTGATACAATCCCCACATAATCTGCAACTTCTACCATCCCTTCTGATGGAATATTTACGCTAAAAGTTTGATTCTCTTTTATACCAATGTTCGTATAATGAGATTCATATGAAGCTATGGCGATTAATGGTGGTTTATATTCAACAACATTAATCCATGCTAAAGCCATAAATGTTGGTTTTTCTTTCACATTAGTCCCAATAATTGAAACAGGCATAGGATATATGTATACACCGGGTCGGATTTTATTTTTTATCATTTCATTTCACATATAATATTTGTAAATAAATTATTTAATTATTCTATTTTAACATTCATATTATATTAGTTAAAATAATTAGATTAACTGAATTTTCTTATAAGTTTGATATAAACGGAATTTTCCCTTAATTAAAATTCATAAGTTTGACCATCTTCTAATAAGACTACGTTTTCAAAGTTATCCTCAAACCACTGGGGGTTATCAGTATGAACAGGAATTATAATATCAGGATTAATAGTATCAATCGTCCAAGATAAATCTTTTTTAGAAGCATGTCCGGAAGCATGAAATCCCTTTGTGAATTTTGGCTTTTCTCTACCTCCTTCTTCAACAACTTCAAATCCATATATTTTAAAGTTAAAACGTTTGAGCCAATTGTTTAACCTTACGAAATCAAACTCGGATTCTTCTTCAAATGCTTCACTTGAAGAATAAATATAGGTTCCCGATTGGAGTTTAATATCCAATAAGTTTTTAATATCAAACAGAGAAAAACATATTAAGAAGTTCTCTTGTTCTTTTGCAATATCTTTTGGGTCTATATATTGAATATCAGGTTCTTCTTCTAGAAGAAGATCTTCCCAACCTTTTCTAACGGTTTTAAGAACATTATATACGTATAAATCTTCAATCCTGTTTATCCCATCGGCTTTTTTCAGAGCATTAAGTAAATATGCATCTTTAGGTGTAATAACAAGGGATCTTCCCACCAGATTTGCGATTTTTTTAAATGTCTCAAGCCTTTCAAAATTTCTTGCTGTAAAATCAGCAACAATTAGTCCTTTTGCTAATTCAACAACTCTTCGGCAATTTTCATATACAATATCTTCTGACTCACTAATATCTTCCTTAGCAGATCTAGTTCCTTCTATAATTAAAACTGATGTTCCTTTAGCTTCATTTATAAATTTCTCACTATTTTTCCCTCTTGTTCCATGTAACCTAAAATCACCTGTATATGCAATCGTTGTCTCTCCTGAAACTAGATAAGCTGTTGCCCCAAAAATGGAATGATCGACATCGTATGCGGTTATTTCAAAATTAGAAGAAAAATCTTTCAATTGACTTATATCACCTTCTTCATAGGCTTTCCTCTTTGAAGCACGGGTTAGCATAAAATCTATAAGTTTTTCAGAAAAACTTTCGGTACATATAAAATCTCTCCCGATATCTTTACCTCTTTCAGCTTCTAAGATCCTTCCATCCTTTTTATGTTTTTTAAGTGAATAATATGCTACATCAGAGCCAAGCATAGCAGTAGAACAGTCTAAGATCCCTTTAAGGAACATTAATGTTGATGGAGACGTTATGATTGGATACTTAGGGTTAAGTAATCCAATATTTCCAAAGTGATCCATATGAGCATGGCTTAGTAGAACAGCATCTATTTCTATGTTGGGAAATTTAGACATATCAAAATCTATAGGAACTAAGTCTTCTCGATAAATATTAAGTTTTGGTATTAGATTAAGTTGGATAAGATCATAAATTCCTCGATTACTTCGAGCGGAGAGGAATTCTTGGAAATATTGCCCATATTTTTTAAAGTTCATTCCAAAATCAAAAAACAAACCATTTCCCTTCTCATTTACATAAATTTTGTTCCCTCCAATGGTTTTTGCTCCATCATAAACAGTAATAGAGGTCATGTTTTTCAATTTTACTTATTAGATTAAATTAAAACATTTATTGTTACATATTATAATTAAATGCCTAACCTTTAATTTGATTTTGATCGGTTTATTAATATAGGATTTAACAATTTTATAATAAAAACTACAATTTTTATATAAAAGTATGGTTTTTGTAATATACTGACTAATTTTGAATTTTAGGTATTCAAATTCATTTTATCAAATAAATACCAAAAGAGATGAAATTAAGTGGAATCTTCAGTAAAGTTAACTTTTTACGGAGGATTAAATAAAGTAGGAGGTAACAAAGTTTTATTGGAAGATTATGCATTTAACGTTAAGATATTTATTGATTTTGGGATAAATTCAACTGAATTCTCTCAAACTCGATCAAATACATCTAAACTTACTGAAGTTAAACAATTAACTGAAAGCCATGTATTACCACGAGAAGAGGACGTTCCAATTCAGAATTTATATTCAAAAAATTTCATATACGATCACACCAAACTAAGGTATCGAGAAAAAGTGGACGAATGTGAAAATAAGACAGATCCACCTTCAGATCTTGATGGAATTTTAATTTCTCATCCACATAGGGATCATTATCAAGGGCTTTCTTTTATTAATCGTAATATTCCAATTTACGCAGGTGTAGTGACCAAGAGGATTATAAAAGCCCTATCATTATGCTCTCCACCCAAATTCGAAAATTTTCTACATGGTTTGAAATGGATTCGATATAGAACCGGTAATATGATAAATATTAAGGGATTAGAGATTTATCCCGTTCACGTTGATCATTCTATCCCTGCTGCTTATGGATTCATTATATGTACATCCGCAGGTATAATAGTATATTCTGGAGATTTTCGAATGCATGGACCACTTCGATTAATGACTATGGACTTCATACGAAAAGTTAAAGAAATAAGTGAGAATAAAGAAGAATTAGTGAAAATTCTGATTTGTGAGGGTACACACATTAATAAGGGAGTAATTGAGTCTGAGAGAATGGTAAAACAGCATTTAAGGAAGCTATTTAATTATATGCTATTCGATTATGTTCTTGTTCATTATGATAGAGTAGACTGGGATAGGTTTAGAACATATATAAATATCGCAAAAAAATACAATTGGAAGTTTATTATCACCGAGAAGGATGCATATTTCTATAATCGTCTCAATAAGAAAGCTATTTATGATACTATGAAAGATCCTAATATAGAAATAAATAAGGATATATTAATTTTGTCTCATGATGAAGCAAAATTGCCTTGGAAAAAAGGATTATATGATTTACTAGAGCGAGATGACATGAAACAACGACGAATAACCTTAGAAGATTTAAAAAATCTTGAAGGAAAATTTTTTTTGTATTTTGCCTCAAATTGGGACTATAATAAGATAAAGAATTTCTTACCAACACATCTGAGAGGGATATTCATTTGTTCAAATATCGATCCTTATGCTGAAGATTACAGATTTTACAAAAACAAAATTTCAAACGAACTCTTAGAAAGGGGAATTCCTTCATATCGAATCCATTCTTCAGGTCATGCGAAAGTTCATGATCTAATTAGATATATAAACGAGATAAAACCAGAAAAGTTAATTCCTATACATACCAACTTTCCTGAATTATTTAGGAAGCTTTTTAGAACTGAAAAAATGGAAATAATTTTACCAACTAGAGAAGTACCTGTTAATATCGGTGGATGAAAAACATAATTTTCATTAAAATCTCTTCCCGCTAATATATAAGAATATACTTTAAATAGGAGAAAGCAATAGTAAAAACATGAGTTCATTTACTGAAAATAAAGAATGTAATACTGATAATATCAAATCTTCAATATTTTTAGAATTTGTTATATACTTACTTTTTTTCTTTGGACCTTTAACTGGAAATGTCATATTGGTCTTATTTCACACACTCTCAACTGAATTTAATGTATCTCCCAGTGCCATTCTTATTGCTATTCCCGCTTTCATGTTCCCATTTGCAATTATGCAACTTTTTTCAGGGGTAATTTCAGATATAAAAGGGAGATATCCAGTTTTAATTATTGGATTATTTATATTTGGAGTTGCGATGTTATTAGCAGCTTTATCATTTAATTTAATCTTGTATGCGATTGCTAATATTCTAGGAGGACTAGGATTTGGCTTTATCAATCCTGTTATAATCGCTTTAATGACAGATATCACATCTCCGCGTAATATACCTAATAAAATGGGATACCTTGGAGCTAGTGCCAATCTTGGAGTAGGGCTAGGTCCTTTAATTGCCTCACAAATGATTTCAATAGGATGGCAGTCAATCTATATATTATTTATTATTATTACTGTTTTTGGTTTAATTTTTTTTAGTACTACCGCACGACCATATCAAAAAACACCAGAAGAAGCAGGACTTAAAGTTTTATTGACCCAACTTTCAATTGAATTACGAAGAGGAGTTATTATTTTATTAGTGATAGCTGCTTTCCTCATATCACATACATATCTAGCGATAAATATTTGGACTTCGAAGATTCTTTCAGGACCGCCTCCCATCATAGATGATAAGCTGGTAGGTTTAGTTTTAGGATTAGCGGGTTTTGGCGCTGCTCTAATTGGTATTCTCACTGGTATTGCTATTAATAAAAGAGGAATACAAATTCCTTTAATTTTCGGTTCTATTCTGCTTTTTATATCGTTATTAATCTTGTTATTGATTGGAAATTCTATTAGTAAAACTGAAACCTTTAAAATTTTGGCAATAGGCTGGATAATTGCTGGTCTTGCAGGAGGGACGTTATTTCCGTCGATAACATATTATAGTCAAGTACTTTCACCTGAACGACGAGGTGCCCTAGCAGGTTTACTGACTGCGGGTTATTTCATTGGAATTGCTTTAGTGCCTTTCACATTAGCCCCCATATCTGAAAGGTTTGGGATAACAGGAATATATCTTTCTATACTAGGGATCTCAGTCTTATTTGTTTTTATATTATACTTATTGTATATAATCGCAAATCGTATTATTCACACAGGAGAGGAAACTCTTCATTAAAATGATATTATTACTAAATAATTAGAATTACTAAATTTAGAGTTTAAATTTATCCTTAATTCTTTTTTCTTTAACATCTAAGGATTCTTTTTCTTTTCTTATAATACTGAATACATCTCTTTTACTTTCACCATCCCTAAATGCCTTATCGAGCTCATCTTCTAATTTTTCATCAGATATTTCTTTTTCATTCACAGTTTAATAAGAGTAAAAGAAAAATATAAATTTAGGTAATTTATGATTGAAGTTCTAATATACTACATAATCATAAATGCTTAGGCTTTTACCATAACTAACATCATTTTAAACCTATCTATTGCTTTTAATGCATGTGGCTCATTCGCCGGCATGATTATCATCTGTCCTTTCTTAACAATATAAGCCTGTTTTGATATTGAGATTTCAGCTTCTCCATCAAAAACGTATACAAGGGCATCAAAGGGAGTAGTATGTTCACTTAATCCTTCATCCTTATCAAAAGAAAAAAGTGTAACTGTTCCAATTTCTTTATTTATTATAGTTCTACTGACTACTGAGCCTTCTTGATAATCCAACATGTCTTTTAATTCAAAAACTTGTGCTAAAATTTCTTTCTCACTTATAGTTTCCTCAACTCATTGAAATTATAATCTTATAGTCTTTTAAAAGGAATAATTCTATATAATATTAAATTCGAACATGTTTAAGAAATAATTCTATTTTCATATCTTAAGAAATTCGACTATTTTCATTAGCTTACAAGATCTAAAGTAATATGCATACATTTAAAAAGAGAAAATATCTTTTGAAATTCCCTTTATGTTAGAGATTTGAGAACTCTACTCATTTTTAACGATCCAATAAGTCCCACATTTTCCACACTTATATTTTTTTCCATAAATGCGTGGATATGCCATAATTATGTTTGTTTTGTCGATTTCTTCATGAATAAACATATGTCGGTCATTATGACAGTGAGGACACTTACGTCTTGAATAACCTTCAACAATTCGCTTATTTGAACTACTTATAGTTGGTACAGGAGTTTCTAAATCAGAGAAGATATCTAGTTCTGGTTTTACTAAAGGCTCAGAAGATTCATTTATCTCTACCTGGATCGGCTCAAGAGATTCTGGTTTATCTTTTTTAATTATTTTTTTAAATAATTTCAATGGTTTTTTGGCTTCTTTCTCAATAGGTGGTGGTATTGGCTCATTATAAGAATAATCTATATGTTTGAGGCAATGATTTTCCTCCTCTAACTCAGAAATTCGTTTTTTTAACGTCTCA
>Ga0209427_10009535_pt1 | contig 10824 bp, 14 predicted proteins | sample DeeMarSWOR136_30_FD_187465 | JGI IMG/M metagenome (GOLD analysis project Ga0209427, IMG submission 187465) | Marine sediment microbial communities from White Oak River estuary, North Carolina - WOR-1-36_30 (SPAdes) (version 2) | ecosystem: Environmental > Aquatic > Marine > Intertidal zone >...
TAATTGAAAGGGGTTGGACAAAATACATAAGCGTTTCTATAAATAATACTGGAAATAGTGACTTATACAATGTTAATGTTTTTATAGAAGGCATACATGCTGACTGGTTTGAATTTCAAAACGATGAAGCTAGTGTTATTCAGAGAGATGAAAAAATAGAGTTTGTGACCAAAATTTCTGTTCCTTATGAAACAGCAGTTGAAAATTATGAATTTTTTTTGAATATTAACTCTGATGAAATCAATTATAAAACAGATTTCACAATAAGGGTTTTTGCTTCAAGAGAAGACCTCCTCCTATACGAAGTCCAAGTTTTAAAAGGTGACTTAAACGAATTAGAAAATGAGGCTAATAAAATTGAGGCCGGAGGCTTAAATTTAACTGGCGCTAGAGATATATTCTATGAAATAAGGCTTGCACTAGATTTAGTTGAAAATCAAATTCTAAACAAAATGTATAATCAAGTAACAGAATCTATGAGAGAAATTGAAAAATTATTTATAAAAGCCAGATTTGAGGTAGAAAACCCGTCACAGTTGCTCTTTGGGGAATTTGAAGAAGAAGGTTTAACAGAAAAAGATCTCTTGCTTTATCTAGCTGGAATTGGAATTATCATACTCTCTACATCATTAATCCTTTTAGTTAGAAAAGTTAAAAGAGAGAATAAGGTTAGGCTACCTAATCTAAGATTAAAAGAACGTCTGGTTGAGAATAGAAAATTAAAAGAATTAGAGCTGGAAATTGGAAAAGTAATAGAATCACAAAAAATAATTGAAGATGAGTACAGACAAAAAATGATAACAGAAGAAAGTTACAAAGAGCTAAGATTGAAATACCAAGAAAAGTTATTAGAATTAGAGGCTAAAAGGAAAAAATTGAGAGGATATTGATGACTAGAACTATTGGTGTTATATCTGGTAAAGGCGGTGTTGGAAAAACCACTATTGTTGCTAATCTAGGAGCAGCCCTAGCTCATAGATTTAAAAAAGATGTTACCATAGTTGATTGTAACTTAACTGCCTCTCATTTAAGCCTTTTACTTGGAATGCACTATCATCCTGTAACATTAAACCACGTGCTCAGAAGAGAAAAACATATTAATGAAGCTATTTATGATCATCCAAGTGGAATGAAAATAATACCAGCATCTTTACAACTAAAAGACTTAATAAAAACAGACATATCTAAATTAAATCGTCGTTTAAAAAAGCTTAAAGGCAAAACAGAAATAATTTTCTTAGACTCTTCTCCTGGGTTAGGAAAAGAAGCTGTTGCAGCAATTAAAGCAAGTGATGAAATACTTTTTGTTACAAAACCTGATATAATGTCTGTTTCTGATGTTATTAGAGGTAAAGAGTTTATTGGTAAAATAAAAAAAGAGCCAATGGGAATTGTTTTGAACATGGTAACTAGAGGAGGTCATGAATTAACCCAAAAAGAGGTTGAAATAATGACTGAACTTCCTGTGATAGCTATCATACCTCATGATAAGAATGTTCTAAAAAGCCTAGCAAAAAAAATACCTGTTGTTTTACACAAACCAAGGTCATCAGCAAGTAAAGAGTTAAGGAAACTTGCTGGTTTTATTATAGGAGAGAAAGAAATAGGATTTTGGGACAAATTGATTAGATTTCTAAAAACATAATTAAAAGTTTTTAAAACTATAAATATAATTTATTTATATGGCTATTGAAGTTACATTAACAACTATTTTAATATTTATTGGCTTTATAATAACAGTCTTCATTCTATACAAGCTTTTAAAGTTCTTCTTTAGAGCTTCTTTGGTGGTGGCTGCTTCCTTTGTTTTTCCTTGGGTTGCAAAATATTTGGGATTATCTATAACAGCAAACTTAGAAACTGGTATAATGTTTGCTATAGCTGGATTTACATTATTTTGTATATATGAATTCTTTCATTTTATAGTACAAATTTTCAAAATAATAACATGGCCGTTTAGAAGAAAAAAGAGGTAAAAAAATGTTAGAAATAAAAAGGAAAGTTGTACATGCTGCTGGTATTTTCACCGTTTTTTTAATATTGTGGACGGGAAAATGGAATGCGGCTTTAATTATTCTTTTAATAACTTTAGCACTTTTTCTGCTTGGAAAATATAGAGAAAATAGAAACAAGTATAAAATAATAAAATCCGAAAAATTGGATGAATTTGAAGAATTCATTGAAAACAGTTTTAATGGGTATGAAAGACCAAACACCTCACCATTCAAGGGAGCTACAGAATTTTTTGTTGGCTGTTTTTTTGCTACAATATTATTTGAGCCATTTGTAGCAATTGCAGCTATTTCTGTTCTATCATTGGCAGATGCCATGTCAACTTTAATAGGAAGTTATTATGGAAAACATAAACTTCCTATAAACAAGAAAAAGAGTTTTGAAGGAAGCATATCATTTTTTATAACAGCTATTTTTGTTTTGTTATTTTTTGTAGATCCATTAAAGGCCTTTATAATAGCTATCTTTACAATGTTTGCTGAAATGATACCTAAAGTAGATGATAATCTTATAATTCCATTAGTAGTTGGAATCATCATGATAATTAGTTAAATATAGAAAAAACCAAAATTCTATAATGAGAGATATAACAATTTTAATAATTATTATAATAATTTTAGCTTTATACTTTCTCTATTTTAAAAATAATACTGAAAACAATCAAAGTTATACAGTACCTCCAGAATATAGGGGATCAGAAGGATTAGATTATATAAGAGAGCATTACGCATCAGAACTAGCTCAAGCAAGAAGTCTTTGTATAAATCAATTTAAGGGGGATTGGATAGACACTTCAAATGATTTAGGTTGTTATAATATGCAAGGTTTTTCTTCATCTTATTGTAATATGGACATTATAAATAACCTTGTGAATTTGTGTAAATCAATAGGAGGAAATCCCTCTTGTTCTTCAACTCAAGCAAGCTGTAGCGTCTAATTATGAGTTAAATATTTAAATTGTAATTACAATTAATAACTATGATTTATACTTTGGCTCAGTTTGGAACAGACTGGGTATCTTTAATACTATGGTTTATAATAGCAATAATATTTTTTCTGTTTGGACCAAGATTAATGGTAACTCAAACCATAATCAAAATAGAAAAAGAAGTAGCAGAACTAGAAGAAATGGCAGAAAAATCTAAAAATTATGTAATAAATTCAATTTCAAAAAAACCAAACCCAAAATTAAAAAACTCTGTTAAAAATTTTATGGAATTTTTTGCTGTAGCTCCTATTTCCATAGACCCGTACGGAGTCATTAAAAAATTGGACCATATAATAAAAAACGCTGATGAAAAATTCAAATACTTTGTAAGAGAAATAGCACCTGGTACTTCAAAGGAAAAGCAGAAAAACATAAAAAATGCCCTAGAAGGTGCTATAACAACACATCAAATAGCAAAAATAATTAGACATTATTTAGAGCTCATAAAAAAATATAAAATGTTTCAATTAGCAATGATCATACAAATGCAAATTCCATTAATATCAAGTATTGCGAAAGCTGCAATGAAGGCAACTAGAGCTTTTACTGAAGGTGTACCAATAGGAGACAGTATTGGACCTTTAGTAGCAGCAAACCTTATTAAGAAGGATAAGCTAAAAACCTTTGAAGAATATGAATTTGTGGTTGCTAAATCAAAAATAGATGGAAGAGATGTTTGGATTTCAAAGTCTGAAGGTCCTGGAGCATCTACTGGTTATCCTGGAAAGTTTTTGATAAAATTCTTAAAAAAACAAAAAATTGATAGAATAATAACAGTTGATGCTGCTCTAAGATTAGAGGGCGAGAAAACAGGAACAGTAGCAGAAGGTGTTGGAGTAGCAATGGGAGGAAGCGGTGTTGATAGATATGAAATAGAAGAGATTGTTGTTAAAAGAAATATTCCTCTTGATGCTGTTGCAGTAAAGGTTTCTCAAGAAGAGGCTTTGGAACCAATGAAAAAAGAAATTTTTGATGCTGTTCCAAATGTTATAGAAAATATTAAAGATATATTAAAAAGATCTAGAAAGAAAGAAAGAGTATTAATAATTGGTGTTGGAAACACATGTGGTATAGGAAACAGTATTGAAGATATTAAAGTTCTGGAAAAAAAGTTGAAATCTCATCTTAAGAAAACCGAAGAAAAGAAAAAGAAAAGTGTATTATGAAAAAGTTTATAAGCTTCCAAAACTTATTTCTCAACGTGATTTTATGGGATTAAGACCAGGAAGATGTTATCATAAACTTAAGAAAAGACCTTATACGAGAATAGCTATAAGAAAACCTAGAAAGAGTTTTGTTAAAGGTGTTCCTGCATCAAAAATTCATCAGTTTGAAATGGGAAAAAATAAAGATTATCCTTTAAAATTCTTCTTGCAAAGCAAAGAAAATATTCAAATAAGATCAAACGCATTGGAATCTGCAAGGATTACTGTAACAAAACATTTAAACAAAAATTTAGGTCCCGAGAACTTTTTCTTTAAAGTGTTAATATATCCTCATCATATATTGAGAGAAAATCCAATGGCAACTGGGGCAGGAGCAGACAGATTTTCTGAAGGTATGAGAAGAAGTTTTGGAAAGCCAATTGGTCAAGCAGCCAGAGTTAAAATTAATCAAAAAATTTTTATGACTAAAGTACCAAATAATTCTGAGAAAATTGTGAAGATAGCTTTTGAAAAAGCTTCAAAAAAATTGCCTGGTACTTACAGGATAATAGCTGGGTGATTGTATAATACTTGTAACAGGTGCAACTGGAAGAGTAGGAAAACATCTTGTCAATGCTTTGTTAAGTAAAGGAGAAAAAATAAGAGTTCTCATAAGAAATAGAATGACTGAATTTGAAAACGTTGAAACTTTTTATGGAGACTTGCTTGATAAAGAATCCTTAAAAAAGGCTGTTGAAGATATTGACACAATATTTCATTTAGGAGCTGTTGTTGATTATACAGCACCTGAAGATTTAATGTTTAAAGTAAATGTTATAGGAACGAAAAATTTATTAGATGTTTTTAAAGGAGATAAATTCATTTATCTAAGTTCTACAGCGGTTTTAGGTAAAAAAATAAAAGGTTTAACAGCAGATGAAAACACTCCTTATAACCCATCGAATTTTTATGGTAGAACTAAGATGGAAGCAGAGAAACTTGTAAAAGAAAAAAATGGAATAATAATAAGATCTGCAGATGTGTATGGGCCAGAATTTGAAGAAGGTTACTATTATTTATTTAATAAACTTGAAAATGGGGAAATGCCTATTTTTGGTGATGGAAAAAATATAATCCAATATATTCATGTTAATGACCTGATAAAAGCTTTGCTCTTAACATTAGAAAAAGGGGAATTGGGAGAAATTTATACTGTAGCTGGAAAGGATATGAAAACACAAAGAGAACTTTATGAAATTGTGTGCAAATACCTTGATGTTCCTTTTGTAGAAAAATATAAGTCAGTAGGTCTTGCAAAATTTTTATTAAAACTAAGGGTCAGAAAACCAAAATTTATGTTAGAATATATAGAAAAACTTTCTGTAAACAGGATATTTAATTTAACTAAAGTAAAAAATGAATTGGGATTTGAACCTCAGATTGATTATGAAAATGGAATTTCAGAAATGGTAGAAAATTATAAAAAATTAAAAGAAGAGCAAGAAAAAATCTCCGAAGAGCAAAGTGAACAACAAAGCTAATGGAAAAACAATACCATATCTTACTCCTTCTTTTATTATAACATAATTTCTAAGTCTTTTAATTTTCTTAACTTGTTCCTTTGTTAAACCTCTTATATATTTTTTATAAAGCTTTAATTTGCGTATATCTTCTCCAAGCATGTCATCAACTTTTAATTTACTAACTGGAATCCTTCTATAAAATCCTTTTTCAATAACTTTAGAGAATTTATAAAATATGAATAAAATGAAAATCAGAAAAAATAGCAAAGAAAATAAATAATTAAAATTTAACAGAATCAGTGAAATAAGTAATGGAATTAAAGTAATTGAAAATGTTACTGTATCTTTAAAACCATCAAAGAATTTTTTACTTAATTTTTGATTTCTATAAACAAAATAAAGAGAAAAAATAACAGACCAAAAAGCACCAATGAAAAATGTATTTATGAAAAAACTGATTGCAAATGGAAAATAAGTTTTAAATAAATATAAATTAGGTAATAATACTGCTATTGCAACTAAAAGTTCGCCATCACCTCCTCCCCATTGTCCAGTATAGTACATTAACAGACCAAATCCTAAAAACAAGCCACCAAACAAAAGAGAATTTATAAAATATGAAAAATCTTTAGTAAAAATTCCTGTTAAAACATGTAATATTAATCCTGATATTATCATAGTTATACAAACTTTGTCTGGAACATTGGTTGTTTTTAAATCATACAGACCTGCAGCAAAACTTCCAATCAATGCAATTGTAATCAACAACAACTCGAGCATAATTTATATTTTGAGCATTAATATATAAAAGTGAAAAAATTATGAAAATAACTAAAAAAAGTTTAATTTTGTTGCTTGGAAAGAAGAATTACTTGGTTAAACCAATTAAATTTAGCTGTGGTTTTGGAACAATAGATCTAAAAAAATTAATAGGCAAAAGATTTGGAAGAAAAATAAAAATTGGTAAAGAAAGTTTTACTGTTGTTAATCCCAATATAATTGATTTTCTAAAAAAAGCAAAAAGGGGACCACAAATAATACTTCCTAAAGATTTAGGTTTGATAATATCAATAACCGGATGTTCTCTAGGTTGGAAAGTTGTTGATGCAGGAACTGGTTCAGGTTTTTTAACATTGTTCTTAGGGAATTTAGGTTGCAAAATTTATAGTTATGAGAAAAATGAAAAATTTTATGAAATTGCAAAAAAGAATTTGAAAAATTCTGGTCTAAAGAATATTAAAATAAAGAATTCTGATATAACTAAAGGTATAAAAGAAAAAAATGTTGATCTCATAACTCTGGATATGAAAAATCCAGAAAAAGTTATAAAAAATGCTTTCAAAGCTTTAAAACCTGGTGGGTGGGTTGCAATTTATTCTATGCATATAGAAGAAGTAAAAAAAGTTTTTAAAGAATTGAAAAAATATGATTTTACTGATTTAAGAATTGTAGAAAATTTACAAAGAGAATGGCAATCAATAAAACAATTTACTAGACCTAAAACCTATATGCTTGCACATACTGGTTTCTTAACATTTGCAAGAAAAATGTGAATGGGCCCGGCCAGATTTGAACTGGCGTCGCCGGCTCCCAAAGCCGGAATACTAGACCAAGCTATACTACGGACCCGTATGAAAAATTATAGAACTAGATTATTTAAATATTAAGAAAAAAAGCCTCGAGCGGGATCGAACTTATAAAAAATAATGGAGCCCTGGGCGTGGCTTGAACACGCGACCTTTTGCTTACCAAGCATTCGCGGAAAAATCTAACGCTCTACCAACTGAGCTACCAGGGCATAGTTGATTAATAAAACTTATTTTTTCTTTATTTTTAAATGGAACTATATTTAAAATTTTTACTGAGTTTTCCTTATTTAAGTAAATCTGATGATAAATGTGATCTTTAAATTTCCAAGGACAATAATGATAGTTTAATTTTAAATTAGAAAACATTTTTTCAATGAAATTTGATAGTTTTTTACTTGCAGTTGAAATTCCAAAACCAGAACCTTTTTTACCACCATCAGTATCTAATAATCCAGCTAAGAAATGTATTTTGTATTTATTAGGCATTTTAGGAATGTAGACTATTCTTGCTTTTCTTCCTGACAATATACCTAATTTCTTAGTTAAAAAATTATAGAGCATTTTAGATTCTACCCTACAATAAAATAATTCTTTTCTTCTACGTTTATCTTTCCATCTTACAATATAAGGTTTAATGCCAAATAATTTTTCAAATAATGGTTGATAAATATTAATTATAAAGTCTAGAGATGTAGTTACAAAGGATATTTCATGACGTTTTTGAATCTTACCATTAGGTCTTCTAGAAAATCCTTTAGGTAAGCTACCATCTCCAATTAATAATCCACAAAAATATGCCAAATCATTACTCCATTTTGGTAGATTTATATTATACATCATTTTTTTCATCTATCAACTAATATAGAATGATAATATAATAAAATGATAATATAAATTTATTTTTTACCCTTTAATTTTGCAAGTTTTACAAGCTTTCCACATTTAGGACAATTTAGTTTGAATCTATATTTTGATCCTTTAGAAACTTTTCCCCATTCTTGTATTACATAACTGTAAGCACCACAAAAAGGGCAAATTATTTCTATATGAACTATATCCTCTCCCTTTACAACCAAAGCTCTAATTTTTCCATTGTTTTCTAAAGTCCTTATAGTATGATAGCCACAATTTGAAGGTGTTAGTTTTTTCTCTCTTATTATCTCATTGATTTTATTGAACATACTAAATCTTTAAATAGTTAAACTTAAATATCTTACTTTTCTTATTACTTTTAAGTGATAAAATGATAACAAAACTAACTGGTACAGTGGCAAAACGCATGAAAAAATCTCGAGTGATTGTAACAGACGTAAATAGAACAATCTCTAAAAATAAATTGTGTAATCCATTTAATGGTTTTCTTCCAATAGTAAGGGAAGATATTAGAGAATGCGATTTAAAAATATCAAGAGTTTATTTAACTGTTTTTGCTTTAGGGGCGCTGAATAAATTAAATGTTAGGGATTCTCTAAAAAATTTTGTATTAAAAACTTATCATAAAAGCCTTAATGGTGTTGATGGAAGAGTTGATGAAGGAGTAGAAAAAATTATGAAAGCACATTTGTCTCCTGGAGTAAAAGAATTTTTTGATGTTGCTAAAGATTTTGGTGAACCTAAAAAGGTAGTGGTTTTAACAAGGAACTTTGATTTTGTAGCAAAAGCTGCAGCAAAAATTTTAGGTGCTACTGACTATGTTTCAAATGATATAGAATATGATGAAAATGGTGTAGCTAAACTCTTAATGAGAAATGCTGAAGATAGAAAGAGATTGATCAAAGAAAAATTAAAACAAAGATACGATATTGGTATTGAAGATAGTACTTTTTTAGGTGATAAATATGAAGATGACTTTGTTCCTTTTAAAGGTTCAAGAGTTTTTATAGCAAGTCCATATGCTGAAAAAATTGTTAAAGAAAGTGCGGACTTTGCACCACTTAGTTATTTACATGCTAGAAATCAAATTCTAGCATATTAGATAATTCCTATTAAAAAAGCGAAAATAGCCACAAACATGGCAATTTTCATTATCTTCTGTGATTTTTTTGGATTAAACAATAAAACAAAACATGAAAAAGCAAATATTAAGTCAGCTAAGATTACTAAAAATAAATAATTTAGACCAAGAAAGTTTAAAAAATAAGGTATCGGGCTTATTATAATAGCAAAAATTATGAAAAAGATTGCAACCCATGAAGAAAAAATCTTTCCTGTAACAACTGGAATGGTCTTTGCACCAATTTTCTTATCACCTTTCATGTCTTCTATTCCTTTAGCAATTTCTCTGCCTAAATTAGCTAAATAAGCTAAAGAAAACAAGAAAATAATTGTTATGCTTATTTTAACAAACAAAGCCCCAAAAATAAAAGAGGATGCTGCTAACCAACTATCTACAAAATGTCCAAATGGAGTTCTTTTAATTTTCCAAGCATAGACAAAAGCAATAAAAGTATTAAACAAAGCTAGTAGAATCATATAGTAATTTAAAAATAATATAGCCAATAGATTTGCTAATAAATATAATATAACAGCATAAGAGGCTGCATTTTTTCTTTTTATTCTTCCTAAAGGTATAAATCTTTTAGGTTTGTTTATTCTATCAATCTCATAATCATAATAATCGTTTGTTACATTTCCTGCACCAGCAACTAAAGAAGCCACTAAAATTGCTATAAAAATTTGAAATGGCTGATAATATCCTACAATTAAGGTTCCAACTAAAACAGCAAAAGCTGCTAGAAAAACAACTGATGGTCTCAATATCTTTAAATAAGAAATCATTATATCTTCCTTTCTTTAGATTTAGGTCTAAGTTGTTTTGAGTAACATTTTCTACATTTTACCTTTCCTGCTTTAACTTTTCTAGCATCTGCCCTAATTTTAGCATTACACTTCATACAAACAAAAACTCTACTGTATATTCTTTTTGTTACTGCTTCAACCTTTGTTTTTGGCATAAAATCACTTTATATTATATTAATAAAATTTATAAATTTACCCAAATAAAGAAAAAAGCCAGTTAAAGAAATCTATAATTGATTTGAAAAAATCTTCAAAAATATTTTTCTGTCCTATAACAGTTATTATTTTTGATACAGATGTGGAAAAATCTGGGGTATTTACAAAAACCTGTATAAGATTATCATCGATACTCTGCGGAACAAAATCAAAAGTAAAATTCTTTGAATCTGTCAAGGTTTCTGAAACAGAATTCTTTTTAAAAACAACTGTTATTTCTTGAGGTTCATCAGCAAGATTTACAACTTTGACATTAACTAAAATTGTTTTTCCTACAAAGGCTGTTTCATTCGCATCTAGATAAACCTCTATTGGTTTTTCTAAAACAACGGAAATACTCTTCTGGTCTAAATATCCAGCATTATAAGAATAAACTTTAAAATCATAGTTTGGAGCTGTAAATTCTGCTTTTTTATATCCATATTCACCATAATCTGTAAAAATGTGAGAATCTGTAGCTGTAACCAAGAATTTCTCTCCTGGTTTTAAAACACTTTTTTCAACTGATAACTTAGAATAGCCATAACCTTTAGGATTTAAAACTAATTGAG
>Ga0209427_10009536_pt1 | contig 10824 bp, 10 predicted proteins | sample DeeMarSWOR136_30_FD_187465 | JGI IMG/M metagenome (GOLD analysis project Ga0209427, IMG submission 187465) | Marine sediment microbial communities from White Oak River estuary, North Carolina - WOR-1-36_30 (SPAdes) (version 2) | ecosystem: Environmental > Aquatic > Marine > Intertidal zone >...
TCTTCCTTCTTGATATTAAAGCGGGCGGGGTCGGTTTGTTCGAGAAAACCCGAAGATCAAACAAAGGATTCTTTCGTCAATTGCCAATAGTAAGTGATGTCCTCTATTCTACATTCCTCACAAATATTTGATGGCTTGCTGCCTCCCAGTACGCCCTGTCTCACCCTCTTCAGACCTTCTATTTGATTGGCCACTCCCCTCTTTCTTTCAGGACGTCCCGGTAGACCTGAAGAGCTTCGTTCACAGCAGGCATTCCCGCATAAGGAGCCAGCTGGAAAAAGACCTCGGTCATTTTTCTTGGGTCGCAGCCAACATTCAAAGCAGCGTTTAAGTGGAGCTTCAATTCATCCGTGGCGCGCAGCGCCGCCAACATAGCACACGCAACCATCTGCCTCTCTGGCAGGGTCAACACCGTTCTAGAATAGAGCTTGCCGGTGATAAACAGGGAAAAATCGTTGGCAAGGTCCCTGTCAAATTCTTTCCACATCAGATAAGGGGGATCCATCTTGATCCCTTTCCCGAATAGTTGATTCGCTGTCTCCTGAGTCTTTTTCCTCAATTCGTCATTCATGATAGGAGTCCTCCCTCAATCGTTGACCTTTGCAAGTTGTCTTCCGGAATAGTCATTTTTTCACCAAGTCTTCCGGAGAGAGTCTAGTCCTTTCAAATAGTCCTCATGTTGAAGATTCACCTCGACGCTATGCTCATTGAGTCTATGCATCATCTTTGAAACCGAAACTCCAGCTATTCGAGCAGTTCTTTCTATGGAAGCTTCTGATTTCTTGTGGAGCATAAGGGTCAGGTCTATTTTCTTAGCGTCCTCTTCCGCATGATCCGATGGCAATCAGGTTAATACATAGAAACAATTGGGTACGAGATTGACTAAATTAAATAACTTTGAGAGAGTCCAGATAAGAACGTTCCCGACTCCTCATCGGAGAGATCTTATCACCAAGATGGGACATTGGGCCTTGGAGCCGAAGACGAAAGTCTGCGCATGGGTCTAAGTCTAGATGGGGGACCATGTCCATACCCTTTTTTGAAGCAGTGAAAAGAATTATTCAACGGAATTAACCCCCTTCCCTTGATTTATGCTGAGAAGCTCAGCCATTTCCATATACTTCGGCCGCATCTCCACCTCTTCCTTAAGAAAATGCTTCATAGGGATGCCCCAGTTGTTCTTTTCCAGCACATCAATTCCCTCCGTGAAATCAGGCAACATTTCCGGGACCAGCGAAAAAAACAATTCATCGTCCTGTGCCATGGCCACCTGTCTGTCCCCTCGACAGGGTATGGCCACGTTGCAGTCCTGTTTTAAAATAGTCGGGACAATAGCATAAACGCACCCTGCATGTCCGGACAACTGACAATGGATATCCTTCCCATCAATCCAGTTTTTTATGATCATAAGCTGGCTCGCCATCATACCGTTCACGTGCATGACGATGATATCGGGCATAAAATTGCAGGTATCAATCGGAGCCAGGACCAGACCCGTATAGACGCCATATTCGAGGTGCGGCATGTTCCGACACCACTCCTCAGCCGCCTTCATATCGCGGACGCTGTCAGGAAAACGATGATATCCTGATAAGAATTTTGGAATGCGTTCTGCGAAGCCGAGTCCAATAACCGGCTCAAAACACCAGTTATCCTCTTTGAACATGGCCACGGTTTCGCCATTGCGCTGGGCTATAGAAAAGGCCTGGCATAGATTGAGCCGTTTCCCCTGGTCGCGCAAGGGGATCATCGCCCCTTGAGGCACATCCTGCCGATTCTTGAGCAACTTGACAGCAATGGGATGGACGCGCATCCTCAACCAGCGCTCCAGTCTAGTGCCCATCTCATGAAGCTCTTCCAGATTCATAAGCCATTCCCTCCTTTAGTATTTTATTATGAATGACCCTTCCGCGGAACAGATTGCGTTTTACAAGACTTAACATTGTTTGCCCTTTCCCGCAAAGATAAAGCTTCGTCTTAAAGTCCGCGGACCTCAATAATAGGACACAGAGTCACATCTTCAGATGTCATGAATTCATCTGGACAAAGAGGGGCCAAATCTTCATTCTTGAGTTTGAGAAAGGAACGATTAATTCGGTTTCAAAGATCGAGTCCGAACACACAAAAAAGGCGGCCTATGGAGCCGCCTTTTAACTGTCACAAGGGTCCTTATCAGTCGAAGATCACTTCAGCCGACCCTCTATAACTTCCCACTTAATATTCTTAAAGAAGGCTGAAATATAGTCCGCCCGCTTCAGCCCATAGTCGATCATGAAGGCATGCTCAAAAACATCAAGGATTAAAAGGGGATTACATCCAGCTGGATGACCGACATCATGTTCGTTAATCCACTGGTTGAACAACCTTCCACTCACATTGTCTTGATAGAGGATAGCCCATCCAATGCCTCGCATGGCCCCCACCCCTTTGAAGTCGGCCTCCCAATTTTCATAGCTTCCAAATTCCTCAGCCAATTTCTTTCCGAGTTTCCCTCCCTTATTCAGTGCTCCCTTTCCACCCAGGTTTTCAAAGTAGAGCTCATGGAGTCTCATCCCGTTGAACTCCCACCCCAATCGGCGCTTAAACTCGGCGTATTCAGGGGTCCCAATCTTCCCTCCTTTTGCCATCTCAGCAAGGGTATCCATAACTTTATTCGTATTGGTCACATATCCCTGATAAAGTGTAAAATGATTTTTCAGGAGGGTTTCGCTGAACCCTTCCATTCCGATGAGATTGTTATAATCCTTTGCTGTGTAGGCCATCCTTCATTTCCTCCTTTCATAAATATTAATTCAATCTTAACAAATTAATTCGTAGTTTCAAGGAATTTTTGGGTTAGCAAACTTGACAATTAAAAAAGAGTGATTACTTTTTGCTTAGGAATTAAGATTGTAAATAAGGAGGTGTTTAATATGGTATGGGAAATAACAACTTGGAGACCCTTTAGAGAATTAGACAGGATGAGGACCGAAATGGATCAGCTTTGGGACAGTTTCTTCGAAGGAAAGCCAAGAATTAGGGAATTTGGCAAATGGTTTCCTTCTGTGGATGTCTCGGAGACGAAAAATGATCTTGTTGTGAAGGCTGAACTTCCCGGCATAGATCCGAAAGATATTGATATCTCCTTGAACGATGGTTACCTCACCATTAAAGGGGAGAAGAAACAGGAAAAAGAGGAAAAGGAAGAGAACTATCACTTCATTGAAAGAAGTTATGGGTCTTTCACTCGGTCGGTTCGACTTCCCAATGAAGTTCAGAGGGATAAAATCTCTGCTTCTTACAAGAATGGGATTTTGAAGGTCACGCTTCCAAAATCTGAAGAGGCAAAAAAGAAAGAGGTAAAAATCAAGGTCGAGTAGAAATATCTCTCAAAATCAATGGTAACGCAGAAAGGCGTCCCTTCGGACGCCTTTTTTGTCTCTTCTAAGACGTCTCCACGCTTGATAATCTTATTGATATAATTGCAGAGGTGTGCTATTCAATTCCATATTTTTAGGGGTTGGATATCCAGATTGTTACCCAAAGTTTGATTCTCTGAAAAAGGAGGGTTTCCAATGAAAGGAAAGAAAAGCATAGCAGTTTTAGCATCTTTTCTAATTCTGATTTGTGTGGCCTGGGCCACCCCAGCTTTCGTGGCAGAGAAATCTCCTTACAAGATCGGAGTGAACCTTGAATTAACTGGCCCGTGGGCAGAGGTGACTAAGACTGTAAGGATGGCCATGGAGCTGGAGAAGGATAAGATCAACTCCGCGGGAGGCATTAACGGGCACCCCCTCGAACTGATCTACGAGGACAATGGTTTCGATCTGAGCAGGGCGGCAGCCAATATGACCAAATTTACACGGGACAAAGAAATCATTGCTGTGGTCGGTCCCTTTGAAGACAATCTACAAGCAACAACCCGGGCCCTCGCTGAAAGGGAGAAGATCACCAATATCATTATTTGTCCCTCCAATCCCATGGTCCGGGGTTTAAAGCAGAAGTGGGCCTTCAATATCGCTCAGAGCGATATCATCGTTTCTCAAAAACTGGTGGACCTCTCTCTTGCAAGGAAGTACAAAAAGGTCCTTGTCTTCCATGCTGCCCATCCTTTGGCCCAGAGCTTAGCTGAATATTATAAGCGCTTCGGAGAAGCAAAAGGGATGAAAGTCCTAATCGCCAAGGAGACCCATAGGCCAACCGATATCGACATGACCCCTCAGCTCGTTAAGCTAAAACCGATCATCGAACAGGAGAAGGTGGATGCCTTCTATGCCGCTACAGCTGGCCCTCCGGGCCCCATCCTCTGCAAGAACCTGAGGACTCTCGGGGTTAAGATACCGATTCTCGGAACCCACGCCTTCGGATTCCATTTCATCATTGCTCTTGGCGGAGAGGCCATGGAAGGAGTCGAGTTCGGTGCTGGAAAGCCTGTGGTTCCGTACCAACTCGATGAGAATGACCCGGTGCGTCCCATCATCACCGATTTCGATAAGCGGATGAAGGCCCGCTACGATATGGGCATTGATCAAATCGCTGGCCATGCCCATGACGCGATGGCGCTCATCTACGATGCCTTGAAGCGGGTTCAGGGAAAAGTTACCAGGGCCAATTTCAGGGATGCTATGGAAAATACCAAGGGACTGAAGAGCTGTCACGGAATCTATAATTATAGCCCTTCGGACCACGATGGATTGAGTAAGAAGGATATGGTTTTCATCAGGATCGAAGGAGGTAAGTTCAAGCGAGTCAAGTTCCCCGGACTCGAATAAAGCTTGAAGCAAAAACAGCTTATCTTGTAAGATGATGGGGTGGGCAGCGAAATGAAATAGCCTCGCCCCTTTTTTTTAGCAAAAGATGGACCTCTGGGCACATATTCCACAACTTCTTACTTCGGGTGTCACCCTAGGAGCCATTTATGCTCTGGTGGCATTGGGTTTTGTGACAATCATTAGGGCCTCGCAGATCATTAACTTTGCTCAGGGGGAGTTTGTTATGTTAGGAGGCGTGGTCACCTTCTACCTCTTAAAGGGGTTGAACCTGCCCTATCCCCTGGCAGCTCTGGTGGCTACAGGCATTGTCATCACGGTCGGTTTTCTCTTGTACATATCCGTGATCTACCCATTGCGGAAGGCACCCACTCTCATTGTCCTCATTTCGACCCTGGGAGCTTCCATTTTCCTGAGTAATACGAGTAGCCTTCTCTTTGGGACACTGCCCAAAGCGCTTCCTCCCTTCTCGGGTGAACGACCTCTTACGATAGGAGGGGTTTCAATAGTGCCTCAGAACCTCTGGGTCTTAGGGACCACCGTTTTACTGCTCATCTTTCTCTATCTCCTCTCCCACCGGACGTTATCGGGAAAGGCCATGGAGGCAAGCTCGACTGACCCGTTGGGCGCTGATCTTCTCGGAATATCGAGAACCCTCATGGTTTTTTTGGCCTTTGGGCTGAGCGCAGGAATAGGAGCCGTTGCTGGAATCTTGGTTACGCCCATTTTTTTTACCAGTTATAACTCTGGGACAATCCTTGGGTTGAAAGGCTTTATCGCTGCTGTCCTGGGGGGTTGGGGAAAGAATACCGGTGCCATTCTCGGAGGTTTTGTCTTGGGGGTTGTAGAATCCATGAGTTTGGCCTTTATCCCTTCGGGTTATAAGGATGGGGTAGCCTTTGCCATTCTCTTGTGCATCCTTTATTTCAGGCCCAAAGGAATCCTGGGTTCCCCCTTTGTCGATAGTCGCCGATGGTAGACTCGAACAATAAAGAATTTAGAAAAAGAGACTTCTTTTACGTCGTGCCTTTGTGGCTCCTTTCCCTCATCGTGCCCGATGCGGATGATCTCTACTCTTATCGGAGCAAGGAGTTCAAGGGAAGGGAGCTCTTTTATTTAGCGGCTGTATTGGTTCTGCCCTTGGTCTGGCGTGATCCACACTTCCATCACCTGATGGTCTTGGCTGGGATCAATGCGATTTTGGCTCTTGGGTTGAGCCTCTTTCTGGGCTATGCCGGTCAGATCTCTTTGGGGCACGCTGCCTTCTTCGGCATTGGGGCCTATACCACGGCCATCCTCACCACCCGGTATGCCTTCCCCACCTTTGGGGCTTTCTGGGCCTCTGCTTTCACAGCGGCACTTGCTGCCTATCTCATTGGAAAGCCCATCCTCAAACTGAAGGGGTTTTTCCTCGCCTTAGCGACCCTTGGCTTTGGAGAAATGTTTTTAGTCATCATCAGGGAGTCCACCGATCTTACGGGCGGAGTGATCGGAATCTTCAATATCCCCTGGTTTTCCATTGCCGGATTCTCCTTTGACACCTATCTCAAGCAGTACTATCTCACGTGGGGGGTCCTCCTGGGATTATTTCTTTATTCGAAAAACCTGGTCCGCTCTAAAATGGGCCGAGCCTTCTTATCTGTAGCAGCCAGTGAAGAGGCTGCCTTTACGGTTGGAATAAAGGTAGCTCAGATCAAGATAGGGGTCTTTGTCCTTGGTGCAGCCTTTGCAGGATTTGCTGGAAGCCTCTTTGCCTGCATCATGTCCACGGCCAATGCTGATGCTTTTGGCCTTAATCTCTCTGTGCTCCTCGTCATGATGGTCATTGTGGGGGGAATGGGAAACCTTTATGGACCAATTTTCGGATCGATCCTTCTCACCTGGCTCATCGATATCCTGGGAAAATATCAGGAGTGGAGCCTATCCATCTATGGGGTCATCTTGATTATTCTGCTTATTTTTTTCCCAGACGGTATCGGAACCCGTCTCGGAATGAGGTTGATCTACCTGATCGGTTACTGGGCAAAAAAGAAGAGGAGGGACGAAGGGAAGCTCTGATGTCGATACTCGTCGTTAAGGAGATCACCAAAGCGTACGGTGGCCTAAGGGCCCTCGATTGCGTCTCCATGAAGGTTGAGAAGGGGATGATCAAGGGGCTCATCGGTCCCAATGGAGCGGGAAAGAGTACCCTCTTCCATCTGATCAGTGGAGTGGAGAGGCCTGATTCTGGAAAGATCTTCTTCAGAAATCACGAAATAACAAACCTCGAACCTCATGAGATATCGGCCCTCGGAGTGGGAAGAACTTTCCAGACCGTTCAGACCTTAGGGAACATGACCGTAGTCGAAAACGTTCTGGCAGGTATGTACCTGAGATTGAAAGGAGATCTGATCTCCTCTGGGCTCTGGTTTCCATCGATCAGAAAGGCTGAGAGAGAGGCTTTGCAAGAGGCAAAGGACATTTTAGATGATCTCGGTCTCTTAGGTCGCTGGAAATCGCCCGCTTCTCAGCTTCCCCTTGGAAAACAGAAACTCCTCGAACTCGGCCGGGCCCTTGCCATGAAACCGGAACTGATCCTCTTAGATGAACCAGCGTCTGGGTTAACTCCAGCAGAGTCAGAGCAGTTTTCGGAAAGAATCTGCCAGTTCAAGAAAGAGGGGATTACTTTCTTTATCGTTGAGCATCAACGGGGGATGGTTATGGAGATCGCCGATGAGGTTGTGGTGCTCGACAGTGGCAAGGTCACGGCTGAAGGACCTCCGGATGTCTTGGAGAGGAGTTCGAAGGGTATCGGGGGTTACCTGAAAGGCAAAAGGGTAGATGCTTAATATAAGAAAATTGGATGTCCATTATGGTCCTCTGGCAGCTCTTCAGGAGATCTCTCTGGAGGTCAAGAAGGGAGAGTTTGTCTCCCTCTTGGGTCCCAATGGGGCGGGAAAGACAACCCTCCTTCTCACCATATCGGGAATCCTTAAGACCACTGAAGGAAGGATTCTCTTCGAGGAACAGGATGTCACAAACCTAGATCCCCACAAAATTGTCTCCCTCGGGATTGGCCACGTTCCTCAGGGACGCCATACCTTCCCAACTCTTTCCGTGATCGACAACCTCATGTTGGGAAGGTACGTTCAGAGGAAGACGAAAAAAGATTTGAAAGAAGACTTCGAGTGGATCTATCAACTCTTTCCCATATTGAAAGAGAGAAGTCACCAAAGGGCAGGGACGTTGAGCGGTGGTGAGCAGCAGATGTTAACCATCGCAAGGGCTATGGTAGGAAGGCCCAAACTCCTGATGCTCGATGAGCCCTCTACAGGGCTTGCCTCACATCTCAAGGACGAGATTTTTTCGGCATTCAAGGCGATGAATCAAAAGGGGCTTACCCTTTTTATAATTGAACAAGAGATTTACCTCTCCCTGACGATCTCCCATCGGGGATATCTTCTAAGAAATGGCCGACTGATTAAAGAAGGAGCGGCATCGTCCCTCTTAGTAAGCAACGATGTTAAGGCCCTCTTTTTGGGCCCTGAACTGGATATGGCGTGATCGAACCTTGATAACTCGGAGATATTTGTGTTAAAGATAACCATTCAAGAAGAGTATGAAAATCCGTCTGGGAGCCAATTGGGATTTATCATCTCTTGACGCCTTGAAGGACACAGCTGTTGATGTCCTCTTCGGCAAACTACCTTTTGACGCGGTCGGGGGGGCAAGGCCTGGCTTTGTCCTTCCGCAAGTCGATCGAAAATATGTAGAGCGATACATTCAAGACTGCCACGAACGGGGATTGGAATTCAGCTACCTTCTCAATGCTCCCTGTCTTGGAAACCTCCAGTATTCCCGAAAAGGCTATGGCCAACTGATCGAGCTTCTCGAATGGGTGGATCAATCAGGGGCTGATTCTGTCGTGATCGGCATTCCCTATCTCCTCCACCTTGTAAGAAAACGCTTTCCGCGCCTTAAACTGAAGGTCTCGACCACAGCCCGGGTGAACACGGTGAGGAAGGCTCTTCAATATGAAGACATGGGGGTGGAGGAGATCATTGTCGATGAACATATCAACCGCGAGTTTAAAACCTTAGAGGCCATCCGAAAAGCTGTAAAGTGTAACCTAGAGTTGATCGTCAACAATATCTGCCTCTGGCAATGCCCATACAATTATGAGCATGTGAATCATGATGGCCATGCCTCAAGGAAAGAAGAAGAAGACGATTACTGCTATCTTCAGTACCCCGGGTACCTATGCCTTTACAGAAAATTGACCGATCCTGTCGAGCTTTTGAAATCCCCATGGATCCGCCCAGAAGATATCCCCTCTTATGAAGATATGGGTTATGACCATTTCAAGATCACGGAGCGGTTCAAGAGGACTTCCCTTCTCCTTGAACATGTCAGAGCTTATGAGAATCGGCGCTATGATGGCAATCTTCTGGATCTCTTTACCCTTCCGAGAAAAGGAGCCTTCACGCCTGTCCATTTGGAATACTTTATCAAGCCTGAACATGTGAACATCCTAAAGATCTCTGAATTGGAGAAGGTCTTTGACCTCGAGGTTCGTGAACTCATCCAATTGGATAACCGGAAGCTCGATGGCTTCATCGAATATTTCAAGGAGAACGATTGCAATCAAACCTCCTGCTCGGACTGTCGCTATTGTGAAACCTTTTTCGAAAAGATGGCCGTGGTTAATGAGGACGGGTTAAAAAAAGCCGCCCAGAGGGTGAAAGATTTTTCTGAAAAGCTTCTTTCGGGAGAGATTTTTGAAATCCCCCGTTCCCATTTGATCTTTCGTGTTCCATTTTTCAAATCCTATCTTAAGCATCTCGTCAAAGGGCGTCTGAGAAAAGAAAAAAGCGATTGATCCTTTGCAACGTTGCGTCATGAGATTCTTACTGGTTGACCCGCCTCATAAAATCTGGACGATCCTTAGGGCCTGGGTTCCCTCGCCAGGATGCCTTCAGCTATTGGCTTACTTGGAGAAAGAAGGATTTGATGTCGACTACATGGATTGCACCCTCAACGAAGCCCCCTGGCGGGATCTGGAGGAAAAGGTTCGAAGGGAGAAACCGGATGTCGTTGGCATCTCGGTCATGTGCACCACTTTCATCTACGATGGGATGGATGCGGCGAATCTGATCAAAGCGGTAAGCCCGCAATCGATCATCATCATGGGAGGGGAACATCCTTCCTTCATGCCCGAGGAGACACTCAGGGACTGTCCTGCCATTGAGTACATCTGTGTGGGCGAAGGAGAAGTGACCTTGACGGAATTTCTTCGGGCTGTCGATAGAAAGGAACAAGACTTCGCAGAGATTTCAGGCTTAGCCTACTTGAATGAGAATGGAGAATTCGTCTATACAGGGGATCGTCCTTTCATTGAAGACCTCGACACCCTTCCCATGCCCGCTTACCATCGCGCGAAGATGGATCATCCCTATGTGGATCTTCCTTCTGAAGGCCATCGGGGGCTGGTCGTCAATTTCTCAAGGGGATGCACATGGGATTGTACCTTCTGCTCAGAATCGGCCTTTTACAAGAGGACCTGGAGAAGGCGAAGTCCAAAACTGGTTGCCGATGAACTGGAGCTTCTGAAAGAAAAATATAACCGGACGATCTTTTATGTGGGTGACAACACATTCAACGTGGCTCGGCAGCAGGGGGTGGGTTTTATAGAGGAGATGCTCAAGCGAAAAACGGGGCAGCATTTCTGGCTCCAATCGAGGGCAGATCTGATCATCCGCGATGAGGATCTCCTCGATGGTTTCCGGGAGGCGGGCGTTTACCAGTTCATGATGGGGCTTGAATATCATAAGGAAGCGGTGCTTAAGGACATCCGGAAACGTCATTCGGCAGAGCAAGCCCGAAAGGCCATGGAACTCGTAAAGAAGCACAAAATGATGGTCATGGCCACGTTGCTCATCGGTCACTGGGAAGAGACAGAAGAGGATCGAAAGGATTTCTTAGAATTCTTTGGTAAATATGTCGATCACTTTGGTCTCAACCTCATCACGCCTCTCCCTGGGACACCTTTCTTTTACAAGATGAAGGAGATGGGAAGGATTGTCGACTGGGATTATCG
>Ga0209427_10009538_pt1 | contig 10822 bp, 7 predicted proteins | sample DeeMarSWOR136_30_FD_187465 | JGI IMG/M metagenome (GOLD analysis project Ga0209427, IMG submission 187465) | Marine sediment microbial communities from White Oak River estuary, North Carolina - WOR-1-36_30 (SPAdes) (version 2) | ecosystem: Environmental > Aquatic > Marine > Intertidal zone >...
AGATGAATATTGCCGAAAACAGGCGGCCGCAGGATGGGCAGCTATCAATCAAGTCCGGACAAAAGAACATTGACATTCGAGTTGCTACGGTAGGTACATCCCAGGGCGAAAGGGCCACCCTGCGTATTCTGGATAAATCCATTCCGCTGTTAGACCTGGACCAGCTGGGCTTCTTACCCGAAACTCTGGAACAGTTCGAAAATATGCTGAAGAGTACATACGGTATGATTCTTATTGGCGGGCCGACCGGTTCCGGTAAAACGACGACTTTATATTCCATGATAAACCATTTGAATCATCGTGAGACCAACATAATGACCATTGAGGACCCGATTGAATACAACCTGCCCGACATCAGTCAAATGCAGGTCAATGAAAGGTCGGGGCTCACTTTCGCCACCAGCCTGAAAGCGATTCTGCGCCACGATCCCGATGTTATTCTCGTGGGTGAGATACGTGACCCGGATACGGCTAAAATAGCCGTGCAGGCGGCTCTTACCGGCCACCTGGTACTGGCCTCAATTCATGCCAGTGATAGTGCGGGTATGATGTTTCGGCTGATTGAACTCGGTGTTGAACCGTATTTAATCTCATCTACGCTCATCGGACTGATTGCTCAACGCATGATTCGCCGTGTCTGCACATACTGCACCAAGCCGGTTGAAATATCCATGGAGGAGAAAAAAGCTTACGTTAATGAAATGGGAGAAGAACCGCCTGAAATACAGGATGGCGAAGGCTGCAGTCTCTGTGCCAATACTGGTTATTACGGTCGAACTGGCATATTCGAACTCCTGAAGATGAATGAAACGATTCGAACCCGGCTGCTAAACGGTTCGGTTGCCTCGGAAATCAGACAGGAGGCAATCAACCAGGGAATGATTACAATCGGACACGAGGGTATGATGAAAGCCAAGCTGGGTATCACCTCGATAAAAGAAGTGTTACGCTCCATTTTTACGGTAGGTCAATAATATCAGCCCGGTTTGTTATATCAAACGATTTCCGCGACCTGCTCTTCAACCACACTTCATGAATTATATACCACCCCTCAGTTCTTTATCCTCTGATTTGACTCGTCACCTGAATTGCTGCATTTTAAGCGAGTGTATAATTCATCACAATTGACCGCAGGTAGCAAATCACCCACAACAAACTAAGTTATACAGGTTTAGCTGTATTTGGGTGCTATCACTGATACCCTTTCAGTGTTGTCTCCATTGTGGGGAAACATAGGAAAGAGTTAAGCTCAATTAAGAAGATATATTACTGTTTACATGGAGTTATTAAATGTTAGAAAAAGGTAACAAAGACGAAACATCACCTGCCAGAATGCTTACTGTTACCGAGGTAGCCCATCTACTCCATGTCCATCCGAATACAGTCAGACTATGGAGTAAACTTGGTGTGCTTAAAGCCTATCGTATCGGCAAACGCCGTGACTACAGATTCAATATGGCTGACATTGAAACATTCCTTTATGACGACGGCAGCCCTCCCGCCTAGAGCGTCACTTACGCTGCCACGCTTCTAAATCCATTGCCGGGAAATAAAAGAGCCCAGCCTGACGACGGTATTCTCTATCGTTACATCACTGGCTAGGCTATCCGATTAAACCGCTTCTTTTCAGTAATTCAGTGCTTTGGCGAGGGCTACTTTTCCGCGAAGACTCTGACCCTGACTCACATCCGGCTCTTCTTCTTTACAGTAAAAATAGCAATTCTTTTAAATTCCAGCCAATAACCGCCAGGAGTAAAACCAGAGCCGGGAGTAAAAGTTTAGCGGGAACGAGAGAGGCAATGATAATTGGAATGATAAGCTTGTATAATAGCAATTGAGCCGGTGTATCAAGCGAGCCCCTTATCACCGGATTAAGCTCCTCAAAACCGGTCGACATCGCAAACTTTGTCAGTAAAAGGTCAGCCTGTTGTAGCAGCACATAGGCCACTCTTAAACTCAGCCCCTTCTTCAACTCTGCCACAGACAAATAACGTATTACAGCGGTCCGGAGTACTTCCATTTCTACCTGTGCTTCACCCTTCCTGAAGTTTATCGATGAACTATAGTACAATTGAAAGCACAAATAAGGCATAAATACATGAACCTCGGCATATAAATAAATCGTGAATATTTCAAGCTTTATGGACAAGTGGGGGCGATTTTTAGAGAACTGCTACCGCGGGATTCGTACGGACCGCGCGCCGGTATGATTTTCACTCTTGGAAATGGATGTCAAAATCGCGGTGAATTGAAAGAAGCCGCGAAGTTGTATAGCGAATGCTATGAACTTGAGCGGCAGGCGGGTGCGGATTATTTAGCATTTACCACCCTGACCCTGCTGGGGATAGTTCAAGGGTGGTGACCTTAAATGCACAAAAAAGTTTACGTATACGTGTTTGCGTGACTAAACTGAATATTATGCGTAAACATTTTAGCGAACAGTTAATCAGTGAGCTTATACCTCTTTCTTAACAGGCATTATTTAAGGAATGATTCTAATTTACCAATACATCAAACGAATTGATAAATTATGCGTTGTTAACATTCCAGTATTTGTACAATACATTAAACAATAAGTCATGCTGATTACTAGCAGAGAACTATATTAAGATTGTGCCCACATTTTTACTTGTCGTCAGGTTGACCTTAAGAATTTTCTTATCATAGCCCTCGCTAACAACCTCCAGTCTATATTCACCACTATTTTCTTCAAGGCTATCAAATTTAAAATCACCATAGTTATCGGTTATGGCTTCGCCTATCTTTTTTGAGTTCTTGAACAGAGTCACTCTGGCGCCCTCAGCGCAGTCGATTACTCCAGCCGCTTCAATAGCAACACTACCTGCAATGAAACATTTAAAGAACCGGTATAGATTCTTGTAGTATACGCGGGGTTGCGTATTATATTCCGGGTGGAGGACTTCTAAATCCTCATCTTCTATTATCTTTGCCACTATCGACTTTTCAACCCTTATGGCACGTAAGGCTCCGGTTGGACAGGCCTGAACACACCTGGGTTCCTTCCACCCATCATCCAGGAGATGAGCACACAGGGTGCATTTTTGTGCTATATTTTTCTCCTCATTCCACCAGATAGCACCATAGGGACAAGCATCAACGATATTCTTCCGCCCTTTAGCCTTTTCTGGATCAATTATGACAATCCCGTTATCCTTTTTATACACCACTCCATCTTCCGCTTTCTTGATACAAGCAGCATCATCGCAATGCATGCAAGGGATGGGCAGATAAGCGACATCAATCATGGGGAACTCGCCCCTTTCCTTTCGCATGATATTCATCCACTTAGGGCCATGCCTAGGCTGGGCAACAGAATACGGTAAAAAGTCATTGTCAATAAACTCATCTTTACAGGATAAAAAGCAGTTATTACAATCTTCGCATTTTGCCACATCGATGATTAGATACCACTCCTTCATGTTATTCTTGCTCCTTCCACTTCTCTACTTGCACGAGGCAGGAATTTGCCGCCATGCTATGTGATTTACTGATTATCGGTCGAGACGGAGTCAGGAGATTAATGTTTCCTGAGCGGTCAACTGAATATCCTGGCTCACCAATAGGGTCGTATATTGCAGAAGAACTGTACGAGTGAACCGTTCCCGAAGGAAGACGTTTGGTAATATTGGCAGCACAAATGATGGCTCCACGGTCATTGAACACCTTGACCAGATCATTCTGCTTAATTCCCCTTTCTTCGGCATCTTTCACATTTAGTCTGATAACCCAGTAGTAGTAACCGTCAATCAGGACCCGGTGTTCTTCAATATCATTAACAATACTGTCCTTTCCATCAGTATGTGTATGGAAGCTAAAACGGGGGTGTGGGGATATTAGTTGCAGGGGGTATTTTTTCATAAGCTCTGTAGTATGGTGACCTTCCCATGAGGGGATATATTTGCTTATGATTGGCCTTTCGATGTCATCCGGATCAAACCGCTTCAGGCTTGAACATTCAAACTCTATTTTACCTGACTGAGTCTGAAGCCCCATTAAGTATTCTTCAGTATAGTCTGCCGGTAGCGGTATCGGTTCGGTCAGATCCTTTTTCCTGCCTTCAGCGAACCACCTGTAGGCACATGGAGGCCTCAACTCCTCCTTTGGTGCCGGAACAACATAATAACCTTTCTTCAGGAATTTCTTCCATGAAATCACTTTGGGTAAGTCCGAGGCGGCATATACCCGCTTGCACCAGTCAAGCTCGCTTACACCCTCGGAAAAGTAGGCACTCAATCCCAACCGCTTTGAAAGCTCGAGGAAAATCTCGTAGTCCGATTTCGACTCGCCCAGAGGTTCGATACACTTGTGTTGGAGGGTGATAATGCGGTGATTCAACTTGACAAAGTTGTGTATGATATACCCACCGGCATTGGACGTTTCACCAATATCCCAACGCTCAAAATTGGTGCAGGCCGGTAGTATAATATCGGCAAACTTGGTCTCACCCTCCATCCAAATGGATTGGTTCACCACAAAAGACAACTTCGGGCTCCGGTATGCCTTTATGTAACGATTTGTATCAGTCATGGTATTGATATATGAGCCGCCATATTTATAATACATCTGAATCTCCGCATTGCCAGGGGCCGGATATGTGAACTTAAAGAACTGGCCTTCAATTGTCTTGGTATCATTCGGGTAACCCTCGCAATAGCCATTCAGGATAGCTTCTGGAATCCGTAACCTGGGCACTTTTTGCAGCACGGTATTCACGGTCGGCAGGTGCGGCATCCGCTGGTATAGATGCATTGCAGAGGCCGTTCCTTCGATATCACCAGATATGCCTCCCTCGGCGTAGCCTGGGAAGTAGAATCTTGTGTCGACCGGTGCCGCGAAGGTCATGTTGCCAAAATTGATCCCTGGTTTACCAACACCCTGCATCGCCATGAGGCATACCATTGAGCGAGCCCATTCAAGCCCAGTAGCATTGCGGCACGCACCACCCTCTTGGTTACCCGGACCGCCGGCGCCAAGGTAGGTCTTCTTGGTTCCCCATTCTCTGGCTAATGCCCTGACATCTTTTGCAGGAACGTTTGTCTCCTTTTCCTGCCATTCGGGGGTTTTGGGTATCCCATCCTCCTTGCCCAGTATGTAGTCCTTCCATTTGTCAAACCCTGTAGTACGCGAAGCGACATACTCTTTGTCGTAAAGGTCTTCAGTTATCCATACGTAGGCGATGGCAAGAGACATGGCATTGCCGGTATCCGGTCTAGGGGCTAACCACTTGCCTCCCATCAACGCGGCCGTATGGTCATAATACGGGTTGATGTGTACCATTTTGACACCCAGTTCTTTCAGCCATTGACGGCGAATGGTACTTTCGAATCCGCTGTAGGCCCCGGGCACAGACTCTGGGTCACTTCCCCAGAACACCATCATTTCACATTCCTTGAGCGCATCTTCAACCGTGCCATAGATCTCAGCACCGCCTAGGCGCATGGTATTTCCCCAGTGATGGGTGGCTCCCCAGAACCACCCCTCCCAACTATCTGGATTGGAAACGACCTGAGTGTACCCAATGGCGTTCGTAAACCTGCGGTGGGCACTTAAGTAATAGCCAATATTTCCCCACAAATGGTGAGAAGGTGTGCTGGTTAGAATAGCTCCAGGACCATAGTCTCTTTTCACACGCTTAATCTCATTGGCGACGATATCCAGAGCCTCATCCCAGGTGATTCGCTCATAACCTGATATCCCTCGGTTCTCGCAGTTGCGTTCCCCGTTGGGATCGAAATCTACCCGTTTCATGGGGTATAGAATCCTGTCCGGTGAATAAATCGTCGATTTCAGGGCATATCCAAACGGAGAGAGCGTACATTTCCGTGGGGGGGTGAACTTCTTGCCTCTTGCCTCAATAGTCCAGGACTGTGCATCACTGTTATCAAATTCTATAGGTGTTATGCGTAAAATCTTGCCGTCTTTCACGTAAACAAAGACTGGGCCGGCATTTGAATTATTTACGTACCTTTTTGTGTTTTTCCCTACATCTATTCCGTATTCTATACCTGCGGTAAAAATCTGACTCAGAGTCTCCATAAACCAGGATGATAATTCCTCAGGCCCGTCCAGCGTTAAACGAAAATTCTTCATAGCATCTACCTGTTCCAGTTGGTTACGCCATGGTGGTAGAAGTCTGCTGGCCAAAGCGGCATCGCTAAAAACCATAGAAACATCGGGACTGGAATGAAGGCCGCTTTTCGAAATAATTTGCCCATCGCTGAACGTAAAGTATCTGCCTACTGAGTTGTCCATTACTTTTATTTGCGCCGTGAAATTTTGTTCCTTGAGACGACTCTTGAATGACGGATATTTTCTTGCCGTTCTCTTCAGCAACAGGGCCGTTATAAAAAGCAGTATTGTAAATTTGATATTTGAAAGCTGCATTTTCTTCACCTCATTAAATCGATATCAATTCCTGTAATTATTCTACTTTCGACACTCGCTATATTGGTAATAGAAGTAAAAGAGATATCAAGGCGTTAACAGCGTACATAGATTATACAGATAATAACCTAAAGAAAAAATGGCCGTTAATACAATCAATCTTATACCTTGGCCAAATACTATTCCCAGACTGCCCCCAGCTATTAGTAAGGCGCACAGCATCATGATCCTTATCCTGCCTATTATATCAGAGAGAGGGCCCAGAGTAATCTTCCCGACTATGGCGCCTATGCCTATTATGGTTATCAGCCTGGTTGACGCCTCATATGAGAACGCCGGCTCCTGTACAGCATATGTGCTTAATAATGCCGGTATCTATGAGGAAGAACCTAGCCCTCTCGATATCGGCGTCGCCGTATACGGCAATCTCGGGTTTGATGCCATTCTCTTGCATGAATTGAACTTGAGCTTGCATTCGTTCTCCTGTTTCTTGTGCTTGGTTGCCCTTAATTTGATATATCGGGATACATGGGATCAGGTCGGAACTTTTTGGTTTTCTCAGCCCTGCTTAATCTATAAAAGGGTACGTATGCTCCATATGAAACAATACCTGCCATTAATCAATCTTGTCTGTAATCTGGACGTAGTATAGAGTATTCTTACATTTCTGGCTAAAAGAACTTGCGTTATTTTTTAAGAACTATCTCGCCTAAACTAACATCCTTCATGGTTTTGACTTTAATGCTCCTCGACTTGTACCCGGGAGCCTCTATTACCAAATTGTAATCAATATTATCTGCCAGTCCTTCAAACTCAAAATCACCGAAACCATTGGTCTTCGTTGAGAGGCTATCTCCATTGCTGCTTAACTTCACGGTCAGCCCCACAGCCACTTCATCTACATCCCCATAGATAACCGTACCTGCAATGAATTTTTTCGGCAGGCTGATATATCTAACCTTCTCTTTCATGCCGAACTCGGGGTGAAGCACTTCAGTGGCACCCGAAGCCAGCAATTTGCTTATCTCACTTTCCGGGTCATCCAGATCACCGAAGATTAGTGCATCGGTAGGACAAGATTCCACGCACCTCGGTACTTTCTCTCCCTGGTCCAGCATATGAGCGCAGAAGGTACATTTCTGGGGTAGCTGTTTCTCTTCGTTCCACTCTATCACCCGGTAGGGGCATCCGGAGACTATTTGTTTCTGCCCCTTTGCTTTAACAGGGTCTATGATAATGATGCCATCCGAACGTTCGTATACGGCCTTTTCCTGTGCTACCTTTATGCAGGGCGCATCCTCACACTGCATACAGGTTACCGGTATATAGGCGACCTTTACAACGGGGTATTGTCCTCTTTCTCTTTCGATAAGCCGAATCCAGTTCATACCTGTTATCGGCTGGGCAGCGGAGTAGCCTGGGTACTCATTACCGGCAAACTCATCGCGGCATGTCAGGAAGCAGTTATAGCAGCCAGTACACTTGGTAATATCAACTATCATTCCATATTTTGCCATCTGGTTAAACCTCCCATTTACATACTTCAACCAGGCAGGAATTATTGGCCATGCCTGGTGCATTTTTCGATATCAGTCTCGACGGCGTAAGCAAATTCATGCAACCACCTTTATCGATACTACCGGGATTACCCGGCTCCAGGGGATCATATTTGGCTCCGGCCTGGTAAGAGTGGATGGTGCCGGGTCTGATCCTCTCGGTTACAAAAGCAATCCCGAGCACGGCACCCCGGTCATTATAAACCTTAACGATATCTCCGTGACAGATATCCCTTTTCTCCGCATCTAGAGGATGGATGCGCACCGGCCACCATGAATAGCCATCCTTTTTAATGCGGTGCTGTGGAATATCTTCCAGCCATATGTTCTTATTATCGTGGTGGGTGTGGTAGGAAAACCGTACATGCGGTGTAATCATCTGCAAAGGGTATTTTTTAGTCAGCTTCCTTGTGTTATATCCTTCCCAACTTGGAATATAGCGAGGAAGGGGCGGTCTTTCTTTGTCATTATCATCGAATTTAGTCAGACTTTCGGAAACGAACTCGATTTTACCGCTGTAAGTAGCCAGCAGGTGCGACCTGTCTGTGCCAAGGTTAGGATTTAAGGGATCGGGGGTATCACAGGGGCGGCCCTCATAAAACCAGCGATTGGATACGGTGGGTTTGTAGTCGTCAGGTAAAGGCACCACGAAATAGCCCTTTTTCTTGAAGTCCTCGTAACTGATATGCTTGGGTAAATCGGAGTAATCGAAGATTTTTCTCATCCACTCTTCCTCGGAATTGCCCTCGTCGTATTCTTCCAGAAAGCCCAGTCTGTCGGCCAGAGCCCTGTAGATTTGCCAGTCCGGCTTGGACTCCCAGAGCGGGTCAATGCACTTATGCTGAAAGATCATAACGCGATGGTTAGTACCGGCATTGCCGTGTCCATAGCCACCGGCTGCGGTCCATTCGGATAGGTCCATATGTTCGAAATTAGTGGAGGCAGGCAGGATAACATCCCCGAACCTGGTCTCACTTTGCCAGTGGCAATCCTGCATCACGACAAATTCCAGCTTTGGACTCTGGTACATTCGTACCCATCGACTAGTATCCGTCATAGTGCTGATAAAGGAGCCACCATGACGATGAATCATTTTGATTTCAGCACCGTTGGGTCCCGGTTCGGGATAAGTCATGGGTTTAAGGTTCTGGTCGAAATACTGCCCGCAGAATCCTTCGCCGTGCCAGTGAATAGGAGGATTTAAAATCGCCTCCGGGAGTAAGATGCGATATACTTTCTGAGTTACCGTGTTTCGGTCGGGAAAAGCCGGATGCTTGGCCACTGTCGCGAAGGCATCCCATCCAGCCGATGCATAGCCGGGCATATTGAAGTTAAAGTCCAGCGGGGCACCCATACCCACCCCGCCCCAGATATTCACGCCGGGCTTTCCCAGGCCCTGCATGGCGATAAGTAAAACCATCAGTCGGGCCCATTCCGTGGCATACGCCGACCGGCAGGCACCTCCGGTGCCATACATTGCGCCGCAGGCCAGCATGGTCTTTTTAGCCGCCCATTCACGCGCTAAAGCTGTAATCGTATGTGCGGGTACATCACAAATCCTGGCAGCCCAGTGTGGTGTTCGTGGAATACCATCATCCTCGCCGACAATATGTGCTTTGAATTGCTCAAATCCAACCGTGCGGTTTTCAACAAACCACTTATCGTAAGTACCCTCATTTATCCAAACATACGCGATAGCTTCTGCCATGGCGGCATCCGTCCCAGGACGTAGAGCTATCCATTTCTCACCGACGTGGGCAGCGGTCGCATTGCAGTAAGGATCGATAAAGACTCGCTGGATACCCAGTTCTCTCAACCAGTGGCGCCAGATTGTGGTATCCTGGGCACAGTAGCCACCCGCGCTGGTATTAGGATCAACCGACCAGAACATCACCTGTTCTGTGTTCTGTAGAGCATCTCCCAGGATATCGAAGTTGTCTGAATGTCCCAGTTTCCAGTAATAACCCCAGGCATGGATTGCTCCCCAATGCCATCCTTCCCAGCTATCAGGATTATCAAGCAGTTCTGTATAGCCCAAGATGTTATAGAAACGGGGGTACGGGCCCATCTTGTAGTAAAGCAATCCCCAATTATGATGAGAAGAAGCCATTGCCGTAATAGCTGCAGGACCATATGTCTCTCTAATGCGCTTAATCTCACCAGCAACTATATCCAGGGCTTCATCCCAGGAAATTCTTACATATTCATCTTTCCCACGTAGTTCGGGATGTCGTTCCCCGTTCGGATTGAAATTTTTCCTCCGGTAAGGATACTTGATGCGATTTTCGGAATAAACCCTCATTCTTTCTCCAACGACATAAGGATTGAGGGTAGTACGGCGGGGATCGGAGAATTTCTTACCTTTTGCTTCAATAGTCCATCCACCTTTATCATTGTCATCGAAAATGATAGGACGCATGCGTTTGATTACGCCATTTTCAACATATACCTTTACCGGTCCACCAACCGTACACTGTGTGTATACCTGTTCTGCCATAAGAACCTCTCCTTATCGAAATAGCCTGCTACATTCTGTCACGATGAGATTATGCCGTATATTTTTACCCCTCCCATTTACATATTTCCACCAGGCAGGAATTATTGGCTTCTCCCGGGGCGTTCCTGGAAACCATCCTGGATGGCGTCAACAAATTAATGCATCCCCCTCTGTCAATACTGCCCGGTTTTCCCGGCTCCAGGGGATCATATTTAGCCGCAGCCTCATACGAGTGGACCGTTCCGGGTCTGACTCTTTCAGTCACATGCGCACAGCAAAGCACGGCACCACGACTGTTATATACCTTCACGATATCTTCATCCCTGATATTCCTCATCTTCGCATCTGCTGGATGGATGCGTAT
>Ga0209427_10009539_pt1 | contig 10822 bp, 10 predicted proteins | sample DeeMarSWOR136_30_FD_187465 | JGI IMG/M metagenome (GOLD analysis project Ga0209427, IMG submission 187465) | Marine sediment microbial communities from White Oak River estuary, North Carolina - WOR-1-36_30 (SPAdes) (version 2) | ecosystem: Environmental > Aquatic > Marine > Intertidal zone >...
TCCATCTGGCAGTGGGATGAGGTCTGGACTGGATTGAGCGCAGAGGATAGGGAGCAGGAGGTCACCCATTGCCGGGTCGCCCCGATCTTGCTCATTCTGAGAGCGCGGACATTCCCTACGACGTACTTTTCCGCAGTCTGCTGCATCCTTCCCACATTGAAAAGGTAATACACGTTTTGTATACAGTCGTGTACATCGTGAATTGGGATACGGTATGATTCGGCTCAAGGATGTGGAAATGGGATTCGGCACACAGCTTCTCTATATAGGAGTGCAGCTCTCCATCAGTGAAGGAGACAAGATAGGACTGGTTGGACCCAACGGATCTGGCAAAACGACTCTTCTGAAGCTCATTCAAGGTACGATACACCCGGAGAAGGGGACAATCGAGAGAAGGAAGGGGTATAGAACCAGCTATCTCCCGCAGCGGAGAGTCGTCTTGAAAGAAAGAACTGTCCTGGAAGAGGCACTCTCAGTGTTTACACACATCGTCAACATGGCTGAAGAGATGCGCAAACTTGAATCAGCTATGCAGAAAGGACGTGATCTGGATAAGCTGCTCAAGAGATACGCCGAGCTCCAGGAAAAGTATGAAAGAGACGCGTATACGTATGAGAGCAAAACGAGGAAGGTTTTGGCAAGATTGGGCTTCAGTGAGGAGGATTTCTCCAAACGCACTCAAACACAAAGTGGCGGATTCCAAATGAGAATCGCCCTGGCAAAGCTGCTGTTGGAGGAGCCTGAGGTCATGCTGTTGGACGAACCGACGAATTATCTCGACATCAAATCGATAGAGGGATTCGAGAATCATCTGAGAGGGTTTAAAGGGGCCTTTGTGCTCGTAGCTCATGACCGTCGCCTGCTCGATCAATGTGTAGAGAAAATCTGGTCCATTGAAAATCATAGGGTAGTCGTTGAAAAGGGTAACTACTCCTTCTTTGTGAGGGCATCGGAGAAGCGACGCGGTCGGCTGGAAAAGAGACATCGAGAGCAACAGAAAGAGATAGAAGGAGCGAAGCGTTTCGTGGAGAAGTTTCGTGCGAAGGCTTCCACTGCGAGAAGAGCAAAGAGCAGAGAGAAAATGGTAGCCAAGCTCGAAAGAATAAGACTACCCGGAATGCCAAGAACCGTTCGCTTCACGTTTCCGGAAGCTGATAGGATTTATGGCAAGGCGATAGAGCTGAGAGGGATTTCAAAGAAGTTTGGTAAGCTGAGCGTGTTCGCGGAGGTGGATCTGACCATCGGAGGCTCGGAACGCATCGCGATTTTCGGTGCGAACGGGCAGGGTAAGACGACTCTCCTCAAAATCATCGCTGGCCACTTGACTCCGACGTCTGGGGCCATTTGGAGAAGCAGGAAACTCAAGATTGCTTTCTACACTCAGGGTGCTGAGGAAGAACTGGACGATGCGAAGACTATCTTTCAGGAAATCCAGGCGGATGCACGAGGATATGCACCGTCAGAATTGAGAAACATCCTCGGTCGTTTTCTCTTTTCCGGCGACGATATCAACAAGCCAGTGAAGGTCCTTAGTGGGGGGGAAAGAACTAGGCTCGCCATCCTGAGGGTGCTTCTTAAACCCTCCAATTTCCTCGTACTTGATGAACCGGCCAATCATCTTGATATTCGCTCAAGGGAAATCCTCGAAGAGGCGGTACTCTCTTATCAACACACGGTGCTCTTCGCTGCTCACGACCGCTATATGATGGACAGACTGGCAACGAAAACTCTGAGGATGGAAGACGGGAAGGTCACGCTCTATTTGGGCAATTACTCGTACGCCACACAGGGTAGGTATGACCTTTCTGAACCTGCTGGATCGGACACTGAGAAACCGGAACGGGAAAGAGAGAATGTGCGCGCGAGGAAGAGGGAGAGACTCAGAGAGCTGGAGGCCGGTTATGAGGAAGCCAAGACGAATCTTGACCTTCAGAGAGCAAGAGAACTATGGCAGGAGTACGAAATGACCCGGCGGGAAATCGAGAGACTGGATGAATGGAACAACCTATCTCAGGACGTGAAAGACTCCTGACGGGATTTCTGTCTATTCTCGTCCACCGGAGCCGATTCGTGGCTCCCAAGGGAATCGGACAGTCTTATAACAACTGCGGAGATCAGCACTCCCAGAGTAATCCCGCCGACGACGTCCAGGAGATAGTGTTGCTTAGTCATAAGTGTAGACACGACAATGATCATGCTCCAGAAGAGCACTACGTACTTGAGTCTGGACAGGGATCGAACCCAGTGAACTGCAATGATTGTTGAAATGGACGAGTGGAGGCTCGGAAAGCAACTATAGGGTGGATCGATTCTATACACAAAAGATACCAGACTGTCGATGAGACCCAGTTCTGTAACTGTTGGACGAGTTATTGTTGTCTGGTATAAGAAGTAGATGGAGTAACTCACAAGGCACACCATTATGATTGAGTAGCACATCTGGCGATACAACCGTTCCCTCTCGAACAAGAAGGAGAAGAGAGTCCACGGCATCAAGAGAAAGAATGAGAGGTAGGGAACGATGGCAAGAGGCACGAAGGGAATGCGGGCGTCAAGAGGAATGCTATGGATATGCGCGCTCGAATTCGTGAATCTGTTTATATGAATGTACAGTGTCAAAACTGCGAAAACCAGCAGAAGGAGGGAGAGATTGGATGCTCTCTTCTCCATTCAGAAATTGAACAAGTAATTGCGAAAAATGTCAATGATGTCGGAACTCGGCGTCCTTTGCATTTTCCGGATAAGGATGAATGTGCTCACACTGCGAGTAAGGCGTATACAGAGCGGGGGTCTGGAGAGCACTGATCCGGTCTATTGGGAGGTCTTTTGCCATATTTCACTCTGAGGCACACTCGTTGATTCCGATGTTCGTTACGGCAATATGCGCGCCTTCGGTATTGACAATGTTCACTCTCTTTATTACTTTATTCGGACAGAAAGGAGACTATGCCAAGAGACAAAATAAGGATTAAGCTCAAGGCGTACGATCACGCCATTCTCGATCAGTCGGCGCGGGACATAGTTATGACCGCAAAACGCACAGGAGCAAGTGTGAGCGGACCTATTCCTCTCCCTACGGATAGATCTCTCTACACCGTGTTACGCTCTCCACATGTGGATAAGAAGTCGAGAGAGCAGTTCGAGATACGAGTTCATAAGAGACTTATCGATATCAGTGAATCCTCTCCTCAGACAATCGATGCTCTTATGAAGCTCGATCTGCCGGCCGGAGTGGATGTCGAAATAAAGCTGTGATCTGATTGCATTTCTTTGAACTCGCCAAGATTTCCAAAGCCTCAGTCATTCGATTTAATAGGTTGACAACCGAATTGGATATTGGTAAGAATAGCTCAGGAGGTAGAAATGATAGGATTGATAGGAAAGAAGGTGGGGATGGGGCAGGTGTTCAGCGACAAAGGCGATCTCATTCCAGTCACTCTCGTGAGAACCGGGCCCTGCTACGTATCTCAGACGAAGGTGAAGAAAAAGGATGGGTATGACGCTGTTCAGCTGGGCTTTGAAGACAAGAAGAAAACGAACAGACCTTCGGCTGGACATTTCAAGAAGAGTGGGATTCCACCGAAACGGGTTCTCCGTGAGTTCGATGCCGATCCGGGGGAGTTCAAACTTGGTCAGGAACTTAAAGTTGATATATTCTCTCCTGGCGAAAAAGTTGATGTGACGGGAATAAGTAAAGGTAAAGGGTTTACTGGGGTCGTGAAAAGATATGGCTACAGTGGCGGGCCTGAGTCTCACGGCTCTATGAGTCATGATGTGCCAGGTTCCATAGGTGGAGCCACATTCCCGGGAAGGGTTTGGAAAGGTAAGGGCCTTCCAGGAAGGCATGGTGGAGATAAGGTCACCGTGAAGGGCCTTCTCGTCGTAGAAGTTGACCCGGAAAGAGATCTACTCTACCTCAAAGGTGCCGTTCCTGGTCCCAAGAATGGTTATCTTATCATCAGGAAGAAAAAGTAGACCTCTGCTTCTCTTCGCCGCTCTGCTCCCCCTCGTAGCTCATTCCGACGCGATTGAATTTCTGAGACTGGAAGAAGTAGAACCTGGAATGAGGGGAGTGGGCAGAACCGTCTTCTTCGGAACTGCTGTTGAGGAGTTCAACGTGGAGATAATAGACGTTCTGAGGAATTTCCTTCCCCAGAGGGATGTGATCTTGGTCCGACTGAGCGGCCGTATCGTGGATGAAGCCGGCATGGTTGAAGGAATGAGTGGGTCTCCGGTATATGTGAATGGGGCATTGGTCGGAGCGCTGGCGTACAAGTTTGGGTCCTTCACAAAAGAACCGTTTGGGGGTGTCACGCCTGTAGAAGAGATGATGCGGCTTTTTGAAGAGAGTGGAAAACAAGGGTCTATTGGCTCAGGCGCGCATGGGTTTGTGCCGATCCATACACCTCTGAGCATTTCAGGTCTTCATCCAGAGATAGTCGATGAGGCAAAGGAGGAATTCTCTCCATATGGATTCATTCCTATGGGTAGTGGAGGGAGCCAAGAGGGGCTTTCGGATCCTCCTTCACTCGAACCAGGTGCGATGATAGGTTTATCGCTCATCAGAGGAGACGCTGAAATGAGCATGCTCGGCACGCTCACGTTAATCGATGGCAACAGAATCATCGGTTTTGGTCATGGTGCGCTGGTCGCAGGCGAGGTTGAGATGCCTCTTGTGAGTGTACATGTTCACTCCGTGATACCGAGCAGCTATCTCTCCTACAAACTCGCATCCTCTTCCCAGGTGATCGGAACGGTAACCCAGGACCGCGTGGCAGGCGTGGGCGGTGTGCTGGGGAGGGAGCCGAAATTGATTCCCGTGCTCGTGACGGTGAACGATGGGAAAAAGGAGGATACGTATAGATATGAACTCGTGCAATACAGATCGTACACTCCTCTCCTCGTGAATTGGGTGACACGGAGTTCGGTTATCTCCTCAGCCAAATCGACTGGAGATTTTACCATCAAATCTACTATGAAGATAGAGCTGGAAGAGGAGAGAGAAATTCATCTGCACAATACATTTGCAGGTGGGCAAGCGGTCGAGAATCTGGGAATATGGGTATACAGACCTGTGGATAAGCTCTTGAACAACGAGTTTGAGGAACCGAAGATCGAGAAAGTGGAGTTGAGCATAGATGTGAGAGAGCAAATGGAGAAAGCGAGGATTGCAAGTGTCAAGCTGAACAAGACCGTGTTGAAGCAGTCAGACACTCTCCATATAGAGGTGAATCTGATGCCTCTTTCAGGCAGGTCCTATGTTGAGAAATTCGCGTTTTCCGAATTGAAGGTGGCCGAAGGCGCGGTGTTGGAAGTCCTCGTGAGTTCGTCGGAGGCAATTGCCGCTCACGAGACGGAGCGCTGGCCGGAGAAGTTCGTGCCAGCCAGTTTTGACCATCTGCTGACGATGATCGAGAATTCAGGTGCATCCGACGAATTGGTGGTCCAGATTGTCTCCCCAGATGAAGCCGTACAGGTAGGAGGAGTTGATCTTCCCTCTCTGCCAGCGTCGGTGAGACATCTCTACCGCTCTCGCAGGATTTTGGACAGGACGGCAATCACCAAAGGCTGGCCATTGTTCAGCATCAAGAGAGGCGTTCCTCATTCCATCTGTGGCTTCGAACGAGCAGAGGCGAGGATGGAAGGTGCCCCAAAGGAACTAAAGGAGACTCGAGGAGGAGAGGAAAAATGAGGTCGTTAACACTCTCGTTCTTGCTCGTGACGGGATTGGCCCATCCAACGGTGACGAGGTTCTGGGTGACCGGTGCTCAAGAGGACTTCCTCAAGTGTGAAATTCAGGATGTGATGGTAAGTGCGGAAGGCCTCGTCTCAATTGCGCCTAAGTTGGGTCTAATCGCAGATTCAGAGCAGAAGTTCGTGTGGTGTGCGGCAAGCGACCCGAAAGGCAACATCTATGTTGGTACTGGCGATGAGGGGAGAATATTGAAGATTACGCGCTCTGGCCAGACGGAACTGTTCTGCGATCTTGACGAGCCTGAGGTACTTTCTCTTGTCTTCCGTCACCCATACCTGTATGCAGGTGTAGGGCCTACCGGGACCGTATATAGAATAGGCGTACGAGGTGAAGCTGAGAGATTCTGCGTAACTGAAGAGAAGTATGTATGGGACATTATCCCTGATTCAAAATCCGGGTTCTACGTGGCAACAGGAGAGAAGGGAAGGATCTATAGGATTTCAGACAAAGCGAAGATGGAGCTGATCTATGAGTCGGTGGATCCTCACGTTACACGACTCCGTCGCCACGAGAAGAGCCTGTACGCCACGACATCAGGCTCAGGGTTGGTGTACGAGATTGTGGATGACAGGAGGGCGAGGGTGATATACCAGACGGAGGAGGAGGAGATATTGGCCCTTGAGGCTAGCGATGGGATCTTGTGGATAGGAGCAAATTCGAAGGGGTCTGAGTCATCCTCAGTCTATCGTATCAATCCCGAAGGTACCGCCCGAAAGATCTGGAGTTGTCCAGACTCCGCAGTTTATTCATTCACTTTCTGGAACGGCAAATTGCTGGTGGGTACGGGAAACGATGGGAGGATTTATCATCTGGACACCAATGGGGATGTTACCCTGCTTACGAAATGCGACGATTCAGCGGTCCTCAGTCTCTTGGAATCGAATGGAGTCTGGGTCTGTACCGGCAATCTCGGAAGAGTGTATAGGCTAGAAGATGCCTTGTCCGAGGAAGGGTCCTTGATTTCGGAGGCTTTTGACAGCGAGGGGCTTTCAGCCTGGGGTGAGATAAGCTGGAAAGCCGAGCTTAGGTCTGGCACCAAGGTCGAGCTCTACACTCGCAGTGGTAACTCCGAAGAAGTTGACGATACGTGGAGTGACTGGAGCCAGGCGTACAGTGACAGAGAGAAAATCGAGTCTCCCGATGCGCGATTCATACAGTGGAGAGTGGTTTTGATGGGAACAACTCGAGCGTCACCCGTTCTGAAGGAGATCAGAATTCCTTATCTCCAGAGGAATATGGCTCCTCGGATCGACAAGATAGTCATTGAGGACGATATTGAAGCAAAGGTGAAGCGAATTAACTGGGAAGTCTCTGATCCAAATGGAGATTCTCTTCTCTACGATATTTGCTTTAAAGCGGAAGAAGAGGAGAAATGGATGTACCTTGAAAAAGACTTCGCCTTGACAGCGTATGAGCTCAAGGCAATTCTTCTGCCGGATGGCATATACCTCATCAGAATTTCTGCTAAGGACTCTCCTGAAAATCCGCAAAACCTATTTCTCACTGGAACGAAAGTGAGCCAGTCTTTCAGGGTGGATAACACTCCCCCCAAGGTCATCATTCGGAGTGCGAACAACGAGGGATCAACACTGAAAGTAGAGGGGAGCACGGTTGATGAAGCAAGTCCAATACGGAGCTGCGAGTACTCCCTCGATGCTGGCGAATGGAAGTACCTGGCACCTGAGGACGCCATATTCGACTCGGTCGAAGAGAACTTCTCGTTTTCAATCGAAGGAATACCTGAGGGAAAACATCTTGTTGTGATTAGGGCAGAAGATGACCAAGGCAATTCGTCTATGGCCAAGACAGTGGTGAGGATGCCTTGAGATGGGGAGGGTGAAATGCTGAGAGCTACGACCATAATAGGGGTGAAGCGTGATGGTAAGGTGGCGATGGGCGGCGACGGACAGGTGTCTCTGAGTGAAACGATAATGAAGAAGACCGCAAATAAGGTAAGGAAGCTCTATAATGGACGAGTTTTGGCGGGATTTGCAGGTTCTGCGGCTGATGCTTTCACACTTTACGAGAAATTTGAGAGTAAACTTGAGCAGTACAAGGGAAACCTTTCGAGAGCAGCGGTTGAACTCGCCAAGGAGTGGAGATCGGACAGGATACTGAGACGGCTCGATGCACTGTTGGCGGTGTTCGATAAGGATCACTGTTACGTTATTTCTGGGCAGGGAGAGGTCATAGAGCCTGATGACAACGTCGTTGCAATAGGTTCTGGAGGTGACTTCGCCCTTGCAGCTGCGAGGGCTCTTCTCAGATTTTCGAATCTGAGTGCCGCAGAGATTGTGGAGGAGTCCATTCGAATCTCTGCCTCCATATGCGTGTATACGAACGAGAACATCACTGTAGTGGAATTGTGAAAGAGATCGAGAGGTGTGTGCCCACCGAGCCACGTTCTGTCATTATTTCCCGAAGTGTCGAGCAGAGCAGGATGCATCCGACGCTGAGACCACGTTTGAAAGACGAGAGACTCCTTTCCGAAAGAAGACTGGATTCACCACATTTCCTCTGACATAGAATTCTGGGGGCGTCTCCGCATTCTCTCTCAACGGTAGGTGGATAGAGAGAATTCTTTGTTGCTTTGAGGATATTGATATGGCACAGTGCAGATACTGCAGGATGATCGAGAAAACGGACCCACGCTACCGAATTAGAAGGGCAAAGTGGGACTTAGGGAGCGAATTTCCACGCTGTGCTTGGCACTGGCAGTTTGTGTGTGACCGATGTGGTCGCCGAATATCGTTTCATGGGGTGGCGTGGTGTGAATACAGTGAAGAATTTTTCTGTATTCGGTGTGCTCTCAGGCACAGAAAGACGCTATCATCGTTCTGGGCGTGGGACTACTACCACGAGTTGTGGTGCCGGAATTGCGCCCGCCATCATCCTGCACTTGATTGGCTGGAGTTCACCGGAAACCATCCCTGGCAGCGGAGCAAGTCGGCTGCAAGAGCACTTAAGGGCCTCAGTCGAAGGAGAAAGATGGAGCTCTGGGGATGGGTTAGATGGGCAGCTCAGGAATTGCAGAGTCCTTCCCTTCGGCAGGTGGAGAGAACCTGGGACAGCGCTGCGGAGAAGTGGGATGCCAGTTATGGAAAGTACGGGGACTCATATCGCCAGAACATCTTTAATCCAGTGCTCTTTTCTCTGCTGGGTGATGTGAGAGGAAAGAGGATTCTTGATGCAGGCTGTGGAGCGGGATATCTCTCGAGGCTTCTGACTGAGAATGGGGGAAGAGTAACAGGAGTGGATCTATCCAGGAAATTCATCGAGATTGCCCGAGGTCATGAGAAAAGGAGATCCTTGGGGATACGGTATGAGGAGGCAGATCTTGCCAATCTGTCACGATTCTCTACGGCAACGTTTGACATAGTGGCATCGGTGTATGTGCTCTGTGATACGCGGGACTGCAGCAAGGCCATATGCGAGATTGCACGAGTACTGAAAGCCAATGGGCGTTTCGTGTTTCTCATCGGACATCCCTGTTTTGGCTGGCAGAGTGGTGGCTGGCACAAAGTGCCTCGAGACAGTCAACGAACCGAAGACGCTCTCTATTTCAAGTCAGATAATTACTTCAGGCGGGGCACACTGGAGAGCCAATGGGGTGAGCTTCCGGTCCTGCCATCTTTTCACAGACCTCTTTCGGATTACTTCCACTTCCTGAAGAGGGCCGGATTTCTTGTAAGGAATCTCATAGAACCACGGCCAATTCCGAAGGCTCTCAGAGATCGTCCAGGAGAGTGGGACCGAGAAGATCGAATTCCTCCCGTTCTCATAATTGATGCAATAAAACCGACTGCCCCTACCCAACCCGGTGTCAATTCTCCGTAACTTGCTGTTAAGTAATTAGTTACAGCCGGATCTTCTGCTTGACAGGGGTATTCCTTAATCTTGACAAAATGAATTCATAGTAGTCTACTGATACATATGGGAAGGCCACCCAGAATCGCGTTTCCAGGCCTCGTATACCATGTAGTGAACAGGGGCAATAACCGTCAGCAGGTTCTTAAACACGAAGCTGACTTCCGGAGATATGTTGAGCTTCTTCAGAGATATAAAGATGAATACGACTTCAGGCTCTTCCATTATGTTTTGATGAACAACCATGTTCACCTTCTTCTCCAAACCTCGGAGAAGGGCTCAATATCAAAGATCATGCAAGGTGTTACACTGGCACACACCAAGTATTACAATCGCAAGAACGAAAGCTCTGGCCACGTATGGCAGGGCAGATTCAAGAGTCATGTGATAGAGAAAGACAGTTATCTGTTACAGTGTGGTCGATATATTGAACTCAATCCTGTGAGGGCGAACCTGGTTCAAGATCCTGGTGAATACAGATGGTCCAGTTATAGGTTCTATGCCTTTGGAGAGCCAAATGAGCTGCTGGTTAGGGACCCCCTTTACGAAAGACTCGACGAAAAAGAAGAGAACCAACAGAACCGATATAGAGAATTTGTTCACGAAGGAGTACCCAAAGAGATCGCTGACAAGATTCGGCGGTCATTAGTGGGTGAGCATGCTTTAGGTCGATATGGCTTCGCTCAACGGCTACAGCAAAGGATTCTCCTGAAGAGGCGAAACCAACACAGGGGCAGGCACAGAAAAGTCTCAGTCTAATGGCCTATGCGGTAATGACTTACCGAGAACTGACACCGCCGTGATAAGGAGCGAAAGGATACTGAACCACTCACCCCATCTTCTGTAGAGAGTCGTGGCGTTTTTCATCAGAACGAGATCTCCTATGACGACTCTTCGCGTGAACATTTCCGTGACCTGACTGACCCTTCCATAAGGATCAACCAACATCGAGATTCCAGTATTTCCGCATCGCGCGATAGGTACACGGTTCTCTACTGACCTCATCACTGCCATCTGAGCATGTTGATACGGTCCAGGCGTATCTCCGAACCACGAATCGTTGGTAATATTCACGAGGAAATGTGCATCTTCTTTCACGAATCGTCTGGCGAGCCTTGGGAAGATCGATTCAAAACAGATCAAAACTGAGAACGACGACCTATCGAGATGGAAGACTTTGAATTCCCGTCCTGGCGAATA
>Ga0209427_10009540_pt1 | contig 10819 bp, 14 predicted proteins | sample DeeMarSWOR136_30_FD_187465 | JGI IMG/M metagenome (GOLD analysis project Ga0209427, IMG submission 187465) | Marine sediment microbial communities from White Oak River estuary, North Carolina - WOR-1-36_30 (SPAdes) (version 2) | ecosystem: Environmental > Aquatic > Marine > Intertidal zone >...
TCAAGATTTTTTGATGCAAAGATCAGAATCAGAAAGGGAAGCTCTAAACGAACGGGAAAGAATGAGAGCCCAAGAAGCGGAAGCAGAAGAAGCACAACGGCAAGAATCACTGGAAAGATACAATGAATATTATTCGAGAATAGCCGGCTTTGCCACCGATCTTTTTTCCGTACTCGCAGACTTAGCCCTTAAAAATGCAGAAATTGAAATAGATGCAATAAATGAAAAATTAGAGGCTGATTTGTCGGCGATTGACCAGCAAACTAATGCAAAATTAGAATCTTTAGGCTTGCAGGAAGAAACGAAAATAGAGGAACTGAATAGAGAAATAGCAGAAGCAAAGGCAGCCGGGGATACTGAACTTGAAAACGAAAAGCAGAAAGAACTTGACAGGCTTTTGATTTTAAATGAGGCAGATCAGCAAAAAGCAGCACTTGAAGAAGATGCCGCAAAAAGAACCGCTCAACTACAATATGAGGCTGATTTAGCAGCGTGGAAATTAGAAAAAGCCTCTGCCCTCGTCTTGGCTTCTCAGGCTATATTGCAGGGGTACGCTCAATTAGGTCCGATAGGTGGATCAATAGCAGCAGCGGGAACGGCTATAATAACAGGGGCGCAAATTGCTTTAATTGATAAAAACAAACCGGAACCTCCAGCACTTCAAACAGGCGGTATAGTCTTGCCTAGGTCTGGAGGGACTTTAACTAATCTGGCAGAAAACGGAGCCCCAGAATTGGCCCTTAACGCAGGGGCAGAAGGGCAAGAATTATTAGGACAATTCGCTCAGCAAATATCCGATAAAATGGGCAGTAAAGGTGCAAATATAATCCTGAACATTGACGGCCGGACATTCGCAAAATATATAGCGGATACATATTACAGCTCAGGAGTTGTCACGATTGACGGGAGGGCCATAAGATGAAATTGCTATGGAATAATTACCTGGAGGACTCGACCGTTACCGCAAGCAACCAAGATGAAAATTACCCTGTTTCAAATCTTACGCATAAGTTTTTGGAAAAGAAATTTCAGTCATTAGGATCACAGAGCAAAATAACGATTACCATGCCTGAAACAAGAATAGTTTCCATGATCGCTTATGGCTTCAATAATGTAATTACATCAGAATCAATACTAGCTGTGACAAAAAACGCAAGCAAAATATATGCAGTAACGAAATCAGCCACAACTATTCTATCCGTGACATTAGAATCTAAATATGTTCTAAAAAACACATTAGGCTCTATCGTTGGGACTGGCACTTTAGAAACTGGCGGCGATATAAATGTAAATTATTTCTCTCCAACAGAATGCAAAACAATAGAAATAACGTTTATATCTCCAGTATCAGAACCGGTCTATGTTGGAGGGCTATCTATAGGGGACCCTCTAGAAATTGAATATGTGCGGAATAATCCGGAACTTTCACACGCAATCAGAGGAACGGCTAATAAAACAGAAGCCGGGCAACTCTTAAGCAAAAAGGTTAGAACTTTGAGAATATGGGATTTTTCCGTTCCTCTTGTAACAAATTCCAAGCGGGCAGAAATTACAGAAATGATTGACGAGGTAGGTAATTTTAAACCTATTTTTGCAGATCTTTATGAAGATACTGACATCGAACCGGAAATGTATTGCAATATAATCGGCGGTGGAAGATTCCCGAGAATTAACCATAAAAATGAATTTTCGACAAGCATGGTATTAGAGGAGTGTAGATAATGGCTATAAATCTGAAAACCTTTCCAAGCGGAACAGCGCCATATACTGGGCCAGACTGGCAGAATATGATAAATCATCTACTTGGAAATCAAATGATTATGCCTGGAAGACAGGTTTTAACTGATTGGATTTCAGTTTCTTCTGTTGTTCAGATAGCGCAAGGTACCTATTTTTCTCATGCAAATAATCTTTATTTGACAGAGACATCAAACGAGAGCATATCAGGAACAATAGGCGCTGGATTTAACTATATAAAATTAGCCGTTTCTGGAACGACTTTAACAGCTGAATGGATAAATAGCTTGACAGGGTTTGAATACAATCCGGCATATCAAGGATGGTATAATGGAAGTGGCGAACAGCTATTATTAAACGGCATTTATTTAGAATCATCAAATTATAGGCGTGCTGTAGCGGATAATTATCTTGAGCCGCATATCTGGATAGTCGCAAATTATGGCAAAATATTGAATAATAAAATCATCAATACATTAGGCGGGAACATAGACACAGGAAGTGGAAGTATAACTTATGGCGGCAGATTGCTACCACAATCAATTGTTGATGGCAGTAAAACATTGACCGGTGCAGCAGAGACTTATATAATGCCTTCTGGTGTATATGCTATATATACAACTGATTCAGATTTATATATACAATTTAAAATAAATTCAATTTGGACGAAAGTGTCATCGCCTATAACGCCATTAATAATATTTTCTGATGGCGAAAATACAAGACTGTTTAATGTGGGGGGAACATCAAAAACCGCATATTGGATTAAGTATTGATAATAGTAAAACTTCGTAGGCCATTTTTAATTCCACTTCAATTTGTTCCTTATGACAATCCTTTCATGTGGTATGCAAGGGTGACTTGGGATGGATATTCTACCCCATCAGAATTCAGCTCTGATTTTTATTTTAATGTGCCTGAATTGAATCAAAAAGATAGGGTTTTAGATTCAATCTATGTTGATAATGTATTATATGCGAAGAAACAAAATATTGTTGATTGCCAAAATACCGAAGGATCTTTTTATTTTGATATTACAAATCAACTTTTATACATACACGTATATCATGACAAACGAATGGATTCTAGTTATTTTTCTGCATATGATATAAATGGATATTGCACGGAAACAGTTTTGTATGACAATGACGATATAGAATATAAACCTTTGTTGGCATCTTCAGTGTCAATAAGAAAAAACGCCGATAGATTAGTATATGGCAAATTAGGTTTTATAAATTTTACATTTGATTATTCAAATAAAGATGATGATTTTACAGATTTTATTGATAATCCAGTTCCAGGCTCCGATGTTAATGTTTTATACATATCAAAAAAAGAATATGATTCTGGCATAAGAGATGGTATCCCTATTTATACTGGATATGTATCTGAAGATACTTACGGAAGCGATGATAAATATTCCAATTCTGTCAAAGACAAAAGGGCTAAATTATCAGCTAATATTCCTGGGAATAGATTTAATTCGGTTGATTTCCCCGATATTAGCGATGATGTTAATGATAAAATAATCCCGGAAGGTTATGGAGATATAAAAGGGGCTACTGCTTTTTGTATAAACGGGATAATAACGACCGGGAATGTGAACTATAAATATTGTACAGACGGGACAAGCATAACGACGGTTTATGTCAAAACTGGCGATGCTTGGAATACAGTTACACCTGTTAGCACTTCGCCAACAACAGGAGAACTCGTTTTGTCGGCAACCGATGCAAGAGATAGCTCTGGGAATCCAAAACAGGTCAAGGTAGATGCAAGATTCAGAGATATTGATTCTCCAGGAGATATTATCATTGACCTAATTCTAAGATCGTTTAATCAGCTCTACAATTCCGGGAATTACAATATAACTCAGTGGACAGCGGAAAGCGCATATTTAGCAGATGTTTATTTATATATGGGGAAACAAAAATCATTTTTTGAATACATCGAGGAACTTCAGAACGCATCAGATTATGGATTCAGATTCGATATTGACGCAGAAGGTAAATATACCTTAAAAGTCGATGACATTAACCGAGCTGTTTCAGCAACTTATGATTATGTTGACATAATCTCTGACTCACTGAAAATAACACGGGATTTTGAGGAATATGCAACAAGCGTAAGAGTTGGATATAATTACGATCAAGAATCCGGGCGTGGCACAGCTGTTGTTTCAGATTCTCTTTCTTACCAAGTTTTCAGAGAGTACAGCGTTTATCAGGAAAAACAATATCAGTCAAACCTAAAAATAAGCACTGATGCGCAAAATAAAGCAGACAGAATTGCTCTTGATTTTTCAAAGGCACGGAACCAAGTAAGCTTTGAAATTGAAGGAATTGAATATCGGCAAATCTATGATATAATAACGGTGGATACTTCAAAATACATCGACGGAGTAAAGGTGCGGGAATATATGGGCGTTAGGAAATTAAAACTTTCCGGGATACGTTGGGATTTTGGGAATGAGAGAACAGAATTGACCGGTTATGATATAACCGACATTATATAGGAGAATATATATGTCAAATGTAGAAGAAATACAATTTCGTATAGACCCGAGAGATTGGTTAACAGAAGACCCTACCTTTATACCACCTGAGAATCATAAATTTTGGTATATAAACCACCCATCTTATTCTGCGATAGTTTCTATCGTTGGAGATGGTGTTAATTTATTCAGCGATCTGGAAGTTGAAAGATCATACTGGCAAGAATTGACAACATTTATTGATTCCGTAGATACAATCGATGATCTTCAAGATGCTACGACTGAATCAGGGGCTAGATATTTAGTATTAGGGGAAAAAGAAAAGGGAGACGGGTTTTATGGTTTATACACTTGGGATGAATCATCGACAGAGACTGATGACGGAATTAACATAATACAAGTTTCTGGCGTTGCCACAGGTAGATTTTTACTATCATACAATAAGGCCAGGAGATTTAGGCGACGATCTAACTCTGGGCTTGCATCCATGTTATATAATCATCAATTCGGAGGAACATCAGAACATTATCTTTCTAAAAACGCCATTGTAATATCAGGAGATTCAATTACTCAAGGCGCAAATTCCGGATATTACATGGATAATGGTTGGGCGTATAAAGTAAGAAGGGCTTTGATGGATGCATACGATTCTAAATCTTATGGATATTTATCAGTTTCTGACAAAGATGGATACATAACAGAACCAACAGGGGCGTATAGGTGGTATGAGCCATCTACAGACGGTACATTGAGAGAGAATGACGATGCACCTAATTCAATCGGAGGTACAGAGGTTGAGCTTGGTACTGGGGAATTTGTAAAGTTCCAGTTTAACCGGCAAGATAAATATTCCAAGGTTTTTATTCCAAATCAGCGAAAAATAAGGATTGTTTTTAACGACTCAACCGGATCGGTAAGAATAACAGCCGACGGAATAAATTATTCATTAGATCAAGTAGTTGCTACATCTGGAACAGACATAAGCGCTTATATCAATCTGCCTAATTCTTGGGATGGGACAGTAACCATAACACAAGAATCCGGTACGCCGGTGATAAATGGAATTGTGTTACTATATAGCGAAGACGACTATGCCATCCACCAAATATATAATGGTGGCAGAGCTTTGAACGATATTTCACAAGATACACTTTCTAAAATAATTACAGGTGCTGACTTATACATCCATGCCTTGGGCGTAAATGATTATTTTAAATCTACAGGAGAAACAACATATAATACAAAAATTGATCAGGTAATATCCATTTTAGAGGCAAGCCAGCAAACAAAACTGATAGTAATGGATTTTGTGTGGCTTGTTAATAAAATCCATTACACAAGAGAAGGGCTTAGACGGCTAAACGCATCTGTTAAAAACGAATCTTCTATAATCGATTGTCCAGATAGAATCTCAAACGGCCAAGAAGAATTGTCAATAGACGATCTCAAAAGTGCAGAGATAAAATTTCTAAGCAGCGATGGAGTACATCCGTTTCTAAATGGCCATACCCAAATAGCGCAATGGTGCCTTGCTGAACTTGGGATAGATTTTGCTCAACAATTCGAAGAGAAATCCGCATCAGAAAGAGAGACTGTTATACAAGACGCAAAGCTTATAGGGTATGAGTTTGGCGATATAGATTTAGGGAAACTCATTATAGGATGGACTTCAGACGGCAATAATTCTATAGTTTATACAGAATCTTCCGGGACTCTTGTCACTGGTTATATTTTTGCCGGATATATTGAAACCAAAATCCCCATTACTGAAAATCAATTTTATTACATAGAGTGGGACATCGAAAATATTGATTCAACAGGGACAATATCTTTAGGAACTAGAAGCTTAAATGCTTTAGGTCAAGAAATATGGGAACAAGATTCAGCTGGCGGGTTAGCAGGTAATTTACCGATTTCTGGATATAGCATACCAACGTCGACTAGAGAGACAATAGGCTTTTATGTTGGCGGCAGGAATGGAACTTCTGGGACAGATGCCTCTAAATTTGAGCCAAATGCGGCATTTTTCAATCTTGCGGCAGTACTCGGAAATGGTGATACAACTGGGGAAATGGTAATCTGGAACGTAAGAGTTACAGCAGTACATGAAAAGCCGATTAACTACGAATTATTATCTGGTTCATATCTTAATGATTGGACCACTATAACTGACGAAATTTACATAACTAAAGATAATATTGATAATATCGTTTCCTTTCATGGGCTGCTGACTGGAGGCGTTGGCTCTACGTCTGGATCTGCGGTCTATATAATCCCATCAGAATATAGGCCATCGGTTCAGTTGGAATTTCACACCATCGATGTTAATGGTGATTTGTTGCGCATAAGGATAGAGACCGGTGGATATATTAGAGTGTATGGAACTGGTACATCTGGATGGAATGATAATGTTAATTTTTCTATGATCAGTTACAAAATTTAGGGGGGATTAAAATGAAGCGTACCGCAAGACACGCTCACCTTGCAGAAAAGCCTGATTTCAGAATAGGTCAAATAGTCACAAGGGGCCAGAAAATAGGAATAGTCGGCAATTCCGGCGCACCATTTCCGGGCGGGTCTTATGAACTTCATTTGCATACTGATATTATCCTTGGGTCAGTCAATCACATTGTCAGATCAAGAGATATTGAACAAAGGCTTTTTTACCCTGATCCTAGAGAGCTGATAGAATACGCGGTGGATAATGAACTTTACGGTGGAAAGGATTTTCAGATCACCCAATACTTTCTTGATCCATTTTATGAAAAGAAATTAGGATACCCTCATTATGGCCTAGATTCCATCCCTCTTTTTGAAGGAACTCCATGGATTTATTGGAACCGGTCCAAAATAGGGATAGTTTCTTATGTTGGTTTCGATCCTGGCTATGGCTGGGTAATTTTAATAGTTTATTAGAAAGGAATGGTCAATGGATTTTTTCAGTTTTGAAAGCTTCGGGCAATTTATAGAAAAATATGGGGTTGCTACAGGGATTATCGTTTTGCTTATCGTTATGGCAATGTATCAGAATATTTCATTTAGCAAAAGAATCCAGGGGTTGACCATGGCAATAACTATGCTCACGGAAAAAGTATCAACTCCTTATCTAGATGTTCAGCACTCTTTAATTTTGTATCGATCTGTTATGAAAGCCGCTATAATTATGCAACTTAGATTTTTAGGTGAAGTTTTGCGGGTAAACAATATTCAATCCAGAAAGGAAAAAATAAAAGAAAATATCAGGCTAGAGTTCCAACGGATCAATTCAGAACAGTCAAGTAAATTGTCAGTATTTAAAAGTGTTTGTGGGGACATGGGTAAATACATACTGGATAGAACGAATAATGATCAATATTTGGAGAGTATAAATACTATATTTTTTGGTGATGATACAGACTCACTTAAAATGCAGGATATTAACCGATTTTTAGAAAACCATTATGAAACAATCGCAGGGGAAATAGAAACAAACGGGATACATAATTAAGGAGGGATATTATGAATAAATTAAAATCAAGAAAGTTTTTTGTTTTCATTTCATGGTGTTTATTGATGATCGGGGTTATTTTGAAGCACCCAGATGATATCGCAAATGCTTTGCCGTATTTTGGTGGGGTATCAATGATTTATATAGGGTTTCAGGCTATAGTGGATTTTATCCCTGCTATAATCTCAGTTATCGAGACATTAAGGAAGGGGGAATCATGTGGAGAAAATTAGGCTTATTGTCAGTATTATTTTTACTGTCATTATCGTTTTTGTTTTCGGTGGACTCTGCGGAGGATATTACATCAATAACCGATGGATTGTTAGAGATAAAATTGCTTGCATTGAAAGGGAAAGAGCTGAACGAGAGAGCACAGAGCGAATTAAAGAGCTTGAGGATCAGCTATTTAGATTTACAGACGGAATACAATCGATCCTTGATAGCCAATCAGATATCTATGACAAAATTATCGGAATCGCTGACTTTATGCTCGAGACGAATGGAGATCATGAAATACGGACTAATAGCAGTCACAGCGATAGCGATAGCCGAGGGGATAATACTAACCATTAAATAATCCCCGCCCCGGGGCATGATCTCGGTACGGCTCCGACCCTAGCGATTGCTATCTCATGGGTTGCAGCGGGGCGAAAGTCAATTAATACGCTAAACCACGGCTCTTATTTATACATCGGCCTACATCCACCGATTAAAATACCCCATATAATGCCCGCCAAAAGTAGTATAAATGTTGCTAATATCATATTACCCTCCATCCGTGTACTTCCATAGTTTTATCTTTTACAGCCAATTGCAAAGAGGTAACAGATAGATTTAATATTTCACTAGCTTTTTTTATACTAGGAAATGTTTTTAAAGTATCACCTTTTTTTACCGTTATTATATAGGCGTGCTGCATTTTATTTCTTGCTGCCTTTTCACGGAAAAGCCGGTTGATAATCAGGTGAGCCGGTGCAATTTGCTTTGCATAGCTCATGGTAATTCCTTGTCAATTTCAGCCTGGATACGTGCTTCCCTTTCCTCTTCTTCGAGCTGATTCAAAATCCTTTCCTTAATCTCATCCCGCTGTTCTGGCGTTATCAGTTCGTCAAGACATTCAAACCCTAACATAATTTGATCGATTTCAACCTCTGCCGGCTCATCCGGGCTTATCTGCTGCGGACCGTCATATTCACCTCTACAGGCAGGGGTAAAAGTGTATTCAACATCCAGCATAAGATTTTTATATTCAATTATCATTTCATTTCCTCCAAATCTTCTCTGCATCCATCGCACAACCCATCCTCCCCAATTGGTTCATGGTGTCCCCAAGTAAGACACGATTCACAACTTTTTGGGGAGTCTACTACATGTGGAACGTCCTTTCTTTTCTCTTCCCATAAGTAATCCCTATCCCTAATAAGTTTAGCCTTTACATCAGTAAATTCATCATTGCAAAGATCAGAGATAAAGGAATGCTTGAAAGCCAGCTTCTTGGCTTCTTTTGCAGTATTGGCAAACACCAAAACCGCACCTACTTCTTGTCCTGCAACTGCACTGTAGGCCATGTACATCTTCATTTCATTTCCTCCAGCAGTTCGGGATTTTCGTGTATGTTGCCGATAATAATAGCTTTATTTTTAGGTGAATAATCTGTATAGCGGCATTCATTTTCATTCCATGCAATCAACCATGGATCGCCTTTGCCGTCATCCCATGCCAATATATCGCCCTCGTAAATCTCTTCACCATTTTTATCTTTTAATCCGGTGTATTGTCCGACTGTTTTATGGTTGTGAATGTAATAGCTTGTAAGCCTTTGATCAGCGTCTTTATCTTCAACAATAATTGCATCATATAGCCTTGCTCCAGACTGAAGCATTGTATAATATCCATACCTAAAAACATTATTTTCTTCATCATAACCTCTAAACTTTATCTCTCTCATTTTATTTCCTCCATTCCTTATTATGTATAAACTTTCTGGATAATCTTTACTTAAAGATTGTGCTAGAATGGAACGTTATCACCATACGGATTATCATCTTCAAAATTGGTTGGCGGTGAATACTGCTCAAAATTCCCATTATTACCTCCCTGATTGCCTCCAGATTGATTTCCTTGTTGTCTCCTGTTTTGTCCCTGACTACTTCCTTCCTGATTCCTACCCCCTACCAGCTGAACATTTGAAAGCTCAATAACGACCCTTGAGCGTTTATTCCCGTCCTGTTCCCATCTATCTTGTTTAAGCTGGCCTTCGACTGCGATCTGCTGACCTTTGACAAGATATTGATTAAGCGATTCGCCACGCTTTCCCCATAGAACCAGATCAAAGAAATTGCCTTCATCTTCATAATTATCGCCCTTTTTAACTCGGCGATTTACGGCAAGGCTCATTTTGCAAACTGGATAACCTGAGTTTGTGTATTGCAATTCTGAATCACGGACTAAACGTCCTACAAGAATTACTCTGTTTATGTCTTCGCTCATTTGTCATTCTCCTTTTGGATGGTAGGAAAGATAGCCTTTTATTTCGTTACCTTTTTCGTCTTCCCATGTGCCACTTATATCAACTAGACAAAGCATGTAATTCTTTTCTGGATGGTCGTATTCTCTATCAGTAGTAAAATGAGTAGTATAAGCCCACATCCCATTTATATTGTAATCAATACTTTTCGAACTCCCTTTAGAATCATCCTTACGTACTGACAACTCCAAATGCTTCCGTTCCTCTTCAACCGGCTTTTCTGCTTCCAGTTCAGAAACCTTTTGCTCTAGCTCTTGAATCCGTTTTAGCAGGTCTTTCTTTTTCATGCTTATCCTCTCCTTTATCATTTCTTTTGTGATAAGCCATGACCCATATCCGATACGCCACTGATCATCAATAACTTTAATAATCCTATCTTTTGGCATTTCGTTTTCCATAATTCTTAAGAAATGACAATAAATGGTGACAACATCACCATCACTATCAAGGCCAAACTCTTCTTCCATTTCTGCCCATGTTTTGATTCTGTAATATCCGTCTTTCATTTTTTAACCTCCAACAACCCCTTTTTATTAAGATAAGATTTCCGCTCATAAATGTATTTTATAGG
>Ga0209427_10009541_pt1 | contig 10818 bp, 8 predicted proteins | sample DeeMarSWOR136_30_FD_187465 | JGI IMG/M metagenome (GOLD analysis project Ga0209427, IMG submission 187465) | Marine sediment microbial communities from White Oak River estuary, North Carolina - WOR-1-36_30 (SPAdes) (version 2) | ecosystem: Environmental > Aquatic > Marine > Intertidal zone >...
GGGTATAGATTCCGATTTCCTGGTTGACGAGGTCTATGTTCTGGATCGTTTCCGTGATGTGTCGGAAGTCACCTTCCTGCCACCCGCGCACGACGAGTGCGCCGATGCCATCGAAGTCCGACTGGGTGTCCCCTATCTCGGGTCAAGTGTCGGTGCCACGGGTACGGACATCACCAGTTGTACCTACAATGACACACGCGATGTGTGGCATTCCTTCACTGCACCGTTGAGTGGACGTTATATGTTCAGTCTCAATGGCAGCACATATGATACTGCGTTAGCTCTCTTCATTTCTTGCGGAGGTACGGAAAAGGCCTGTAACGATAACTATTACCCAGGCAATACATCGAGAGTGATAGTTGATCTGATAGGGGAACTCACCTATTATATCCGTGTTTCAGGATACAATGGCGATACCGGGAACTATACATTAACGGTTACCCTGGCTGCCGATATAAATAAGGACAACAAGGTTAATCTTGTGGACTATGCTTTGTTGGCCGATTTGTGGTTACAGTACGCGGCTTCAGATACTGATATTGCTCCCACTGATGATGGTGACTGTGTAACAGACATGAACGACGTGAATATATTCGTTGATAATTGGCTGCTGTGTCTTCCACCAGATCAGGCGAGCAATCCCGATCCACCTGATGGCACCGTCATTAGTAATTTGGACGCTGATTTGAGCTGGACGGCCGGAGCTGGTGCCACATCACACGATGTTTACTTTGGCACGAGCAGTCCGCCGCCGTTTATACGCAACCAGATTGCTACGTCCTTCGATCCCGGCACGATGACCTATCTTACTACATATTACTGGCGTATCGATGAACGCAATGCCGGAGGCAAAACCACCGGTGTTGTATGGAGCTTTTCGACAATGATACCTCCACCTTCTCCTCCACAGCCATAACCACGAAAGAATAGTCAACTTCTTTGACTTCGGGATAATCACAGCATTTTTCAATCAAAACCGGGCATAGTTGACCACAAAATCCGGATGAATTTATGAGGTTACCGACAAAACATGAATGCGTCTTAATTTAATAAAATGTAAACGGAGCAGGTGTGGTTTTCTTGGAACTACATGCCCTCCGTCTTATTTTTTTATTGAGCAAGAGAGTCGCTTGATTTCAAAAACAAATAGTACAGCTTACCTTCCTGGTAAATCCGTCCTGCAAGCTCACCGGCCGTATCACCTTGCCCTATGTATATGTCACAACGTCCGGCAGCCCGGATAGCTCCCCCTGTATCCTGGTCCAACGCAAATCCACTGTAAGGCTGTAGAACAACCTGGCCGCTCGCAAGCTTCGGAAGTGTAGTGGAAACAAATGCCAAACAGCCGCGTGGGAAAATCGACTTGTCCGTAGCGATGGTTCTATTTGGTGTAACAGGTTCGTTTAAACTGCCTCGTGGTTCGCCTTCCTCTTCCCGAAAAAACACGAATCTCGGATTCATTTGTGTATATTTCGGCACCTGGTCGGGGTGTTTCTCGAAGTAATCTATCATTGCCGCCAGGCTCATTTGCTCGCCGCTTATCCTGCCGTCTTTTATCAATTCTTCCACGATGCTTTTATATTCATGGCCATTGTTGGCGGCATAGCCAACCGTGCGAATCTCACCGCTCGACAGCCTTATCTTTGCCGAGCCCTGCACATGTGCGATGTACACTTCAAATTGACTCCCCAGCCAGGCTAACTCACCGCCTTTAAATAACATTTCATCCTCAATAACAGCACGTGGCGGGTAAGGTATGATTTTACCGTCAGCACCGCGCCGACCGAAAATCTCGCCATCAGGGCCCTTAACCAAGTCCTCCGGCTGTTTGTACAATGGATATTGAAAACGTTCACTGGGCTTGAACGAACCTTCGAAAATAGGAGTGTAATAACCTGTATATAACACTGTTCCCCGGTTATCGCAACCAACCGACATATAAACGTCAAATTTGTCCCTTATTGCGGCATTCAATTCGGACCCTCTCAGACCTGAATCCAAAAGACCCATAAAGGCTTGCAGGCTGTCCACTGCCCTCTGGTGGGTAATACCGCTAACCGGAAAATACTGTTTACTTGAGGACTTGCGGAGATAATTCAGGCTATTTTCTATTGCCGGCTTTAAGCCATATAAATCCAGACTTGCCAAAGTAAAGTCAGGAATCTGTAAAGGATCTGTTATCTTTCTCAGTGCCTGTTGACCGGGTAACAAGGGCCTGTCATAGTCAGGCCTGGCAATTATCGGCTCCATGGGGGCCCTACAGCCAATTATAATGGTTAGCAGCAACAGCAACAAATAATGTAGTATTTTGATGTTCATCTTTGTATATCTTAGGGATTCGATATGTTTTGTCAAAAAGTCTTTGAAACTATTATCGGTTACACCACCCAAATTTGGACAAATTTTTTCGGCTCCATCAAGATTCTTCTTTGAATATCGTCAACTTGACAGTTATGGGTAGGTTGCTTTGCGTGCAAATGACCTCTCTTGACAACATCACAACTTCTGTTACAGTGATTGTGAGTTTTGATATGGTTTGCGGCGTTTCTTCTGATGTACGGGATGAAAAATGTCAGAGAAGAACCTACGGAATTTAAAACCATCCAACAGGCCGCGATTTGTAACCACACACTGGAGTGTTGTGCTGGCGGCCGGGAAAAGCTCTTCACCAAATCAGAAGCAGGCACTTGAGACCCTGTGCCAGGGATACTGGTTTCCGCTGTATGCATATCTGCGACAACGCGGGTATGACACTCACGAGGCTGAGGACTACACACAGGCGTTTTTTACACATATACTTCAGAAACATGATCTACAAACGGCCGATCCCAAATACGGCAAGTTTCGCTCTTTCCTGCTAATCAGGCTCAAATCTTTTTTATCTGACGAACGCGACCGTGCCCAGGCCAAGAAACGCGGTGGAGGACGGAAGATACTTTCTCTCGGCTTTCAAAATGCAGAGGACCAGTATGCCCTTGAACCGGCGGAGCAGCTATCGCCCGAGAAGCTCTTTGAAAAATCCTGGGCGCTTACCGTATTAGAGCGGACTATGGATCGGCTTGAGAAAGAGATGGCCAAAAAGAACAAAAAGGAGCTCTTTGACCATCTGAAAGTTTACTTGACTACCGAAAAAGATTTTATCCCTTACCGGAACATGGCAAAGAAATTAAAGATGGCTGAAGGTTCTGTAAGGGTTGCCGTACACCGCTTACGAAGGCGTTATCGCAGGCTCCTGCGGGATGAAATCGCCCAAACCGTTGCCGCCGAGGACCAGATTGATGAGGAAATGGGATATTTGTTCACTGCCTTGGCACACTAAGCCTTTCCAATGTGTGCCCACTGTAGGTAACGGGCAAAAAAAATATAAATTTCGTGTAACATCTCAGCGGTTTTTCCCAATTTATAGGTGGAAAAAGCTAATATTACGACCAAAGGGAATTTTGAAATGGCTGAAGAAGCAAGTTGTCCCAAGTGTGGAGCCGAATTACCGGCCAATGCTCCAAAGGGCTTATGTCCTCAATGTCTCATGAAGGCCGGACTGCAGGCAGGCAGCGAATGTGAAACGGGCGGCACTTCAGACACAGAAAGCCAAACTCCAGCCGATGCAACAACACAGCCCGGCTTCATCCCACCTGAGCCGGAGCAGCTCGCCGATAAATTCCCACAGCTTGAAATTCTCGAATTATTAGGCCAGGGAGGTATGGGAGCAGTCTACAAGGCCCGCCAAAAGCAACTTGACCGCCTCATTGCACTGAAAATCCTGCCCCCGGAAGTTGGACAGACGGAAGCTTTCGCAGAACGGTTTACACGTGAGGCACGATCAATGGCCAAGCTTAACCATCAACACGTCGTCACTCTTTATGAATTTGGTAAGACCGATGACGGCCTGTACTATTTCGTTATGGAATTCGTGGATGGAACAGACTTGCGACATGTGATGCTTGCCGGTGAGCTCGGGCACGCTCAGGCACTTGCTATTGTCCCGCAAATCTGTGATGCACTGCACTACGCCCACACAAAAGGTATCGTGCACCGCGACATCAAGCCCGAAAACATTCTGCTCGATAAAGACGGCAGCGTAAAGATTACCGACTTCGGCCTGGCCAAACTTTTGGAACGACCCGCAAACATTTACACACTGACACGGGCCGGTCAGAGAATGGGGACACCCCATTACATGGCGCCGGAACAAATCGAACACCCGGACCAAGTGGACCACCGCGCGGACATTTACTCGCTCGGTGTGGTGTTTTACGAGATGCTGACCGGTGAGTTACCGCTCGGCAGATTTCCCCCACCGTCGAAGAAGGTGGAGGTGGACGTCAGGCTTGACGAGATTGTGCTTCGGACTTTGGAGAAGGAACCGGACCGGCGCTATCAGCACGCTTCTGAGGTGAGGACCGAAGTCGAAACGATTAGTTCGGACAAACGCATCGGCACAGACCTTAAATCCATCCGGCACCGTGTATGGATTCCAGCGGCCGGACTTCTGGTCGCCGGAGTTATAAATTGTTTGGGCGCTTTCGGAATCCTGTTGAGCGCGTTCATTTCCGTGTATTTTGCCACGATACCATTAGCGATTTTGATGGCTGCGCACACAGCCCTTTTAATTTTTGGTGCCTGGAACCTGATGCAGTTGAGGTCATATCGCCTGGCTTTAGCGGGAAGTATCCTCGGGATTTTGTCCTTTCCCCCGGGTGCTATAGTAAGTATACCCATGGGAATCTGGGCGTTGATTGTGATGACCAAAAAAGAGGTTAAGGCGGCATTCGGTCAAAAGGAAACCGAGGTTGAAATACCACCGAAGGTGCGTGAGTTTACCGTCTCAGCTATCAAGGATGTCAAGACGGTATTGGGTCGCGGCAAGGCCGAGGTGCAGAAAATTATACATGAAAAGCAGGAAGATTCACAAGCCAGCGATGTCACCGAGCCGAGCGGGAGTCTGGGAATGGGGATCACATCCTTTGTCCTGGGACTTGTAAGTATCCTCCTTGTTTCTCTTGACATGGGTTTCGCAGCAAAGTTTGCCTATGGTTTCCTGAGCATATTTTTTGCTGTCTTTCTGGGAGTGATAGCGATGAAAAAAATAAAGAACTATCGGGCCCATCTTGTCGATACAGGCTTTGCCATAGCAGGAATTTTGTTCGCATCGATCTCCGCTATTAGATTGTTGATGTAAGCGCCGGCAATAGCATTCTCTTCCGTGTAAGCGAATTCACACCGACGAGTGTCACGCCATATAAGAACAGAGCATCTCCATTCATTCAGACACTGACTGTCAGAACACTACCATTACCTGTCAGGAGCAAGGCAAATGTATCCCTTGACAACATCACAATCTCTGCTAAAGTCGTCTCAAATTTCAACAGGATTTTTCTATATATTCAATCTAAAATGAGGATAGGTAACTTAACCATTATAATAGTCTCATCGGCTTTGGTCCCTCCATGCCCACGGGCGTCATACATAATGATATCGTAATCGGCCTAGAGCTTATTCGCAAGGGACGCCCAGCTCAGGCCGTAGTCAGTGACACCATGAGCCATGATCATTACCGGTTTTCCCGCACCGCCTGTACAGAAGTAATGAATACGGATCCCGTTGCTGTTAACAGATGTGGATTCCCAATCAGCATACGGCGTCGGCCAGGCATGTTCTCGGCTGCTCTCACGGCCCACAAGCAACGATATAACCGCCAGGCCAATAAAAAGGCATTTCATACGGATTCTCCTCTCAAAATTTTCACGGAAACACGCATATAATCTAACAGAATCACCTTGTATCGCCCATATTTGTGTAAACAGATAACGTCTCAACGATTATGGGGAGCAGGGACCTTGAATTACTCGGACAAATCTGGTAAAATATTATAGTAGAGGCTCAGAGCTAAGCGTTTAAAATGGAAAATCACGGTTGGGGGTGTTTGCAGGGAATTTGCCATGATAGTTATCAAAGACCGGCAAACCGTCATATCTGAGAAAAATGCCGTGGAGATACATAACCTTGAGTATCGGTATGGCAAAAACAAAGCTGTTGATAAATTCTCGCTTTTACTTGGCAGGGGTGAAATACTTGGTTTGATCGGACTAAATGGAGCAGGCAAAACTACGACTCTTCATTTGTTGCTGGGATTTCTTAGATATAGTAAAGGGCGTATCAGGGTGCTCGGTCTGGACCCGAAACATGACAGCATAAAAATACTGGACCGCTGTGGTTTTTTCCCCGAACAAGGTGAACCTTATGGATGGATGCGAATCGAAAACCTTTTCAGAATGGGGCGATACAGCTATAGCAACTGGGACAGCTCGTTATGCAATATGTTATCCGAGCAACTCCATCTCGATACACACAAAAGAATTCGCGATCTCTCTAAAGGGATGCTCGTTAAAACCAAACTTATCTTTGCCTTGACACATCGGCCCGAGATGCTGATTCTTGATGAGCCCACAAACGGACTTGACCCTCTATCACGATATGACATTTTGAAGATTATCAAATCATTAGCAGCCCAACATGACGTTACCGTCTTGGTGGCCTCGCATAACCTTGACGAGATATCTGAAATTGCGACACAAATCTGCATTATCAATAAAGGCAAAAGTCTGTTGTCCGATAGCATGAACAATATCAAATCCAAATATGGTTTGATCGAACTTTCTTCCGAGATTGCAGTCCCGGACAGGCTCGGTAATCAGGTTATTAGATCGAAAATGAACAGAGACAAGCTGCAGTGCCTTGTCAAAGACAAAACTAACCCCGATGTAACGGACTTCATTCGACAATACGGTGTAAAAAACGCAACACTGAGAAGTTTAAGCCTGAAAGAACTATTCGTTTTCATTACACGGGATATGGCCTGAAAATATGCATCCAATCTTATACAGCGAAATAAAACAAATACAGCAATCCTACAAGTCGATTCTCTTTTTCATTTTAGTCCTGGTCACAGTAAGGGCCACACTGGGCGACTACGGACACATGATTAATTTATTCCTCTTCTTTCCAGTAATTTCGGGTGCACTTGGCACAGGCCTGCTGTCCGAGGAGTACTCGAAGGATTACATGAAATACCTTTATACTTTGCCGATCAAACGCTGGCATTTTATTTTTATAAAGATGACAAATGCTGTTGTCGCCGCTCTCCTGTTCCTGTTGATAATATATGTCATCAAATGGCTTATACCACCAAAGTTTACGATGCCGATGATAATCTTTGTGAAAATCTTCAATCTGACCTCTTTGTTGATATTTTCCATTATTCTTGCGTTGTTTAATTATGCGATGTGCACTTTCGCTATAACATTTCTTAAGAATCCGAAGATGGCCGGTCCGGTAAACTATACCTCACTGATAATCGCACTAATATATCTCGGCTACTACTTTGTTGATACGGGCTACAAGTACAAGATTCCGGATTACATTCTAATATTCGCTCCGACATCATTCATATTGACCGTGGGAGGATTTTACCTCTTTACGCTCAGAAACCCATTTTTAAACAGGAATCCGCGACACCTGTTAACAGGGCTTCTTATTGCGGCGATAAGTATTGCCTATTTTACCGGCAGCACAGAGTGGATCACTCGTGAGCAGTCGAAAGGCGTTTTTGAAGTTAATGAGATCGGAGATATTCCCGAATTCGAAAGGGGTGTTGAATTGTACTCTGTTTCGCCTGACGGGGAGTTTGTTTTTGTGGAAACTTCTTTCGATGGACTTGTCAGTCACAGCTACATATTGAATTCTTCCGGCAAACTCATAGCTGATCTCGGAAAAAATTCTTCGTTTTGTCACTATGCCCTGCTTTGGCAGTTTAATAATGGCAAAAGAATGATGGTGTACGAAAAGATAAAACCTATCTTGGCAGAGATTGGCCTGCAAAAATCTGCTCCCCTTTTTGCGCTGGACCTGGACAATCTGAAACAATACGCTTTCGATAACATTACTAACTGGTATATGGATGAGTCCTACAGCTACAATAACCTGGACAATCGTACACTGGACTTTTATGGAACAGGTTACATTAGCGCTTCTGATCACGACGCAGGTTTGTTAATGTTTAAGCAGAACATATTATCAGGCTCTGTTAAAAGGACCCTGATTCCAGACAGTAATAAAGTTCGGACCTACGATGTCGAATATTTTGATTCTGAACGCATCGTCTTTGAAAAAAATTCCTTTGAATATGAACAGGATAGCGACACCCGGATCCAGTTGAACATATTCGATCTGAAAGAACATAATATTGATACAGTTCTCCTGCCTGAAGGAGTCGATTGTTACGGTGGTTACAGATTAAATGGAGATATATGCTATTATATTGAGAGGCTATCCGATGAGTATGGTTATAGCTATAGATTTGTCAGTCGTACAGTAGGAGGTATGGAGCAAGTACACCTTACTCCCCAGCAACTTCCTAAAGTCAGCTACAAGGAAGCCGCAGAAAAAAGAACATTTGGTTCAAAGCCTTCTCTTTCTGTTTCGCCCCGGAAGAAGTGGCTCATGTGCTATTATAAAAATCGACAGGAGCAAAATCGATTCATGCTGCTGGATCAGGAAGGAAGCAAAATCGACGTAAGTATCAATATGCGGCGTATTGTATTTGCTCCCGGAGAAATGAGGTTCCTCTCATATCATAACTATACAGACAAAAACGATCCCCAGAGAAATACTATTAGTGTATACGACATCGTTGGCCGGCAGATAGTTCTTGTCAAGGAATTTGAAATTGAAGATAACAGTTCGGATCTCAGATTCTTAAATGACAACACAATGTTATATGTCAAAAACCCGACACCAGAAGAAAAGTGGGTAAATAATAGGTATCTTGTTAAGCTCGATATTGAGACTATGGAGTCAACTTCTTTTTTCGGAAAACCTCCTCAATCATCTGTTATTTCAGATCATTTCAGATCCACACCTGTGTTTCCCCTTTTTTGAGTGCAAGCAAAAATCCCTATACCTATCCACAGGAACAAGTCAAATGCCCTGCTTGACATAATCACAATCTCTGTTAAAGTGGTTTCAAATTTCAACAGGATTTTTCTATATATTCTATCTAAAATGAGGATAACCGGTTACAGTCAACGAATTTTCTTCGTGACTTTAAGCTCTCTGTCTGCCTATAATATTGGAAAGAAAATCCATATAGGAAAGAAACTTGAAAGGGGAAATCATGAAATATGTAAAAAAGATGGCAATTGCGGCCTCTGTGCTGTTCCTGGCCCTGAGCCTGGGCTTATATTCCGCTGAGCGGGATACTCCGGCCCCGGCCAGGGTAAAACCAACTCCAGCACAGCCGGTTACAATCAGTGAGGAAGAATCTCCAATTCCAAAACCGGCAGTTCGACCAGTACGGGCAACTACAACTCGAACCCCATCGCGCAGACCTCCGGCCCGACAAGACATAGTGCGGCGGATACAACCCGTAGATCCCCACAAAGATTCTGTAATCCGGTTGGAAGCCTTCATGGTCGAGGTCAGGCTCTCCTATCTGCATTCTCAGGGAGCACCTCAAATCAGCCAGGGTGATGACTTTGTATCTGCCGAACATATCCTGAAATTAATGAAGACCACGGACGCTGCGACAGTAACAACCGGCGCAAAGCTGTCCCTCGCCCAGGCAAACAAAGCAAGGACCGAATCGACTACCCGCAAGGCACTTAACATGGGTACGACGGAAAAGAGGAGGACCGAGTACGTAGAAATCGGCACCTCTTTTACAGCTATTGCCGAAATCCGGAAAGAAAAGGTATTTGCGGAGCTGGAGTTCGAATACAGTGATGCAGTAAAAGCCGATGAGAAGGCCGATGCAATCCCACAGATCGTAGAAAGGAACTGGGGCAGCACCGTCTGCCTGAAGCCCGGAGAGCCCACTCTCATCGGGGCCACCCACGATAAGGACACGGGTGCGTTTCTGATAGTAACTGCCAATATAAAGGAGTGATGCCGGAGTAGCCGGCCTCAATCTGATATATACTATATACCAGTGACTAACGACCAAATAGAAAAACGATGCCAAAGGAGCAAGGAAAACTATGCCTGACAAAAGTCCCTTCGAAATAGATTGTCATGCCGTAATTCCCGAATGTGAATACAAATGCGACGATTGTATCAGCGAAATGGAAGTCACATTCAAAAAGATAAAAGGTGTCACCAATTTCTATATCGAGAAAGAAGACGGCAAACGGCTCATTGCCATCGAACACGAACCGCAGGAAGCTTCCGTGGAGCAACTGATGCAAACATTCAGACAACTGCCCTCACGCTTCGAAGGATTCTTCAAACCCTCTCTATACAAAGGCTAAAGTTGTAGAAGACAAGGCAGTAATCTTTGCCAACTAACCTCAAAAGTATTCGCCTCCAAACCTTTGGTATGAGTATTTCTCCACGCTCCACACACCCTCCTGTTCGCAAGCGAAGAAATTCCGAAGCGAAGATTCTACCCGCCGAAGAAGTGGGCCAGCAGGATAATGATAATCAGGATGGCTACGCCCGCTATGGTACCTAAAAGCAGCAGCGCCATACGGTACCGCTGGGCAATCTCCAGTCTTACGATATCTTCCTCGGGTTCCACGGCTTCGCCGTCTCCGAGCTGTTGATACATTGAAACGTCGAACCTTGCACGTGCCCGCACCGGCGGCTCACCATTACGAAGGGCCTCCAAATCCACGAGCAGCTCGTCGATATCCTTGTAGCGGTTTCGCTTCTTTTTGGCCATCATGATTTCGATGACTTCGGAAATACCGGCTGATAGCGAGGTATTGATATGGTCCGGCGGAATCAGCGGATCTTTGAGGTGCTTTCGCATCACATCGGCGG
>Ga0209427_10009542_pt1 | contig 10817 bp, 7 predicted proteins | sample DeeMarSWOR136_30_FD_187465 | JGI IMG/M metagenome (GOLD analysis project Ga0209427, IMG submission 187465) | Marine sediment microbial communities from White Oak River estuary, North Carolina - WOR-1-36_30 (SPAdes) (version 2) | ecosystem: Environmental > Aquatic > Marine > Intertidal zone >...
ACATACCTCCATTTATGACCCTGTGGAACACAGGATGCTGGTATTTGGTGGAGGGATCGATGGTGGCATTCTAAATGGTGTGTATGAACTGGATTTGGACGTTTTCACTTGGAATTTGCTTTCAACCACCGGGGAGGCACCCAGCACCCGGTGGGATCACTGCGCAGTTTATAACAGTCAGAATCATTCCATGGTCATCTTTGGTGGTAGAGATCTTGATGGAGCATTGGACGATTTGTGGATGTTGTATCTGCACACTTCAGCAGGCCTGGTATGGCAGAGAATCAAGTCTTACGGTCCTTCTGAAAGAATGGGTCAGAGAGCTATTTACGTTCCGGATAGAAACAGCATGCTGGTCTATGGTGGCTCGAACTACTGGGTTGAGCCCTGGCCTTATTTCCATTATGATGATCTATGGGAGTTCAACTTTGACACGCAGACTTGGTCCCAGCTTTTTCCAGCAACCAAGGTGCTGCCTCCTGCTAGGGATGCCAACCTTGCCTGCTATGATGGTATGAATAACCGCATGCTCATCTTTGGTGGAATAGGTGATTATGATGTGATCTTAAATGATCTTTGGGAGTTAGATTTGACTACCTTGAGTTGGCGCCGGTCATTTCCTCACTTGGCCCGAGACCGATTTGCCGGCATCTTCGACGAAACTACCCAAGAGCTAATATTTTTTGGTGGTGACTTCCACGGTCATTACTACACGTTTGGGGACGGATTTAGAATCACCACCTCCACTACCCCTCCTGTTTTTAAAAACGGAGACGTCAACTGTGATGGTGAGATAAACACGGCGGACATAGTATATCTCATCAACTACCTTTTCGCCGGCGGACCTGAACCAGGTCCGATCAGATAAGATCCCCTGCTTCCCATCCGACTTCTTAAAAGCCCTCAATTAATTGAGGGCTTTTTTTGTTGCTAATCGATAAGAATCAGGCCACAGTAATGGCAAAGTTGATCGTAAGATTTGACCACCTCCAATTTATACCCTACATTGGCCAAGGTGGCATATACGTCTATTCCGCATGCTTCCATGGACGGACGAGCTAACTCCTCAAATTTGCAGGGCTGGTTGGTGTCGCAAGTTTTACAGAGATTGCAGGGTCCCGACGCCATGCCAAAGGCTTTATAATATCCATCCAGAAATATCTCCTTTTCCAAAGAAGCGATCTGTTTTCTCATCTTCTGACGCATTCTTCTTTCTTTCGGTTCGGGAGGAATATCATAGATCATAATCAAAGCTTTGGAATAGTGTTCAAGCATCTTTCGGGTATACTCGGGCGTGGGAGAAAACGGCGGGCAGGTCAAACACGTCCCATAACGCCCACATCCATATTGACACTTGATCCTGACCCATTCCGCGGTCACTACATTCTTAGGATGAATGATCTTAACCCAAGAAACACCCGGCCTTTTTGCTTTTTTAAGATATCTTTTCATATTTGCTGTTGGTAGTGGCAGAGCTTGTTCTACAAAGAGAAATTACGAGAAACAATTCGTCAAGAAGCTTCGTATTTCGCTACTCGCAGATCATCCTTTGTAACACCCGATAAATCTCTGTATTGACCTATCATAGGTCCTCTCCACATCATCCGGGAAAAAGCAGGCCGGAAGTTCCTTCATCCGCCAGTGATACTGGATACATTCACAGCAGATACCCTTGCGGCTGCACGGTTCATAAGAACAGTTGCAATTTTTCAGGTTTTTCTCTGTGGTACAATCCCTTTTTGTCATCTGACCTCCTTGATTCGTTCAAGACTAACTCGTTTTTGTTCAAACCATATTCTCCTAAACCACCATAAAAAAATTGAGAAAATTATGACAACCACCGCAAAGATAAGCAAGGCATTTTCCACACTAAATTTGTCCACGAAGCTTCCCAGAAAGGGAGCCGTTACCGCAAAAATTAAATTGCCAGCCATGTGCTGAACTGAAAGCATGGTCGCTCTTATATCAGAAGGTATGTGGCGATTCAGATAGTTCTTTAGTATGGGCTCATGAGTTGCCATCGAAACTTGCTGAAGCAAAATAAAAGAGACACTCCACAGAACTAGAAATCTGCTCATAAGCACAAAGGAGACGATCACCAAGAATGGCATGATCAGAAGAGTCAAATTCTCCTTTAGGGTCTTCTCGATTTTATCAGCATACTTGCTGCACAAGGCTGCAAACAGGTGAAAAGAGGCAAAGACCACCCCAAACAAAGAAAGTGGAACTCCCACTTTTTGCATATAGGGCTGGTAAGTCCAAAAGCCCAATCTGGTGGCAAAGAAAACTAAGGAGAAGAAAAGAACCAACCATAAAATCTTTTTCTCATTCAGCATTAGGTTCAGACCTTTTCCGATCTCATGGTAATATCTCTTCCTGATCTTGAATTTTGAATCCTGAACCGTTAAATCTTTTCTTCGGGGTTCAATAAAAGTCAGGGCCAACAGTCCAGAGAAGAATATGACTATTGAACTGGCAAGATAAGGAAGAGCTAAATTTACTGTGGCTAATAGCCCCCCTATGGGGGCAAATATGGCAAAGGCCAGAAGCCTCATGCTGTGCGCATTACCTTCGACTTTTTGATATTCTTTTTCTCTCCCCAAATTCTTCAGACTATCATAAGCCAAGGCTGAATCAGCGCCATAGGCGAAGGACATGGAGATTCCTGCTATGATTTCTCCCAAATTGAAAAGAACAAATGAATGGGAAAGGAAGATCAGAAGATAGGCAGAAGAATGACAGAAGGAGCCAATGACTAAAGATTTTTTTCTACCAAACCTGTCCGCTAAGGCACCGGTGGGAACTTCGGAGAAGACTTTGGCAAAATAATAAAGGCTCTGAAGAATCATTATCTGGGAGAAGGACAAACCTCTTTGCTGGTAGAATAAAACCATGACTGCGATATGGAACAGTCCGAACTTGGTCAGCCGATACCAGTAGAACTTGATAATATTTTTTTGCATTTAGAAAACTTTTACCGAAATCCCCGTGGCTCTTTCTGCTTTTTGGGCGATCTCTTTTAGCTTGTCCTTTCCCACCAATTTCAAATGCTGATCTGCTGAAGGTCTATCAATAGAATAAATCTGAACCTCCCTGGGTTTGATATAATCCAGTCTCTCGATCCATTTCTCAATCTCCTCATCTTCAATATTGCTTATTTCTCCATCCACCAAGACACTTTGAATGATTATGTCACCGAGGTTTTTCAGGTTTTCGACTATTTCTTCATATTTGATATTTTCATGTGGACGATTGACTTTCTGAAAAGTTTCTCCGGAGCCGCAGTCCAGCTTCATTATTCTCACATCCAACTTCTTCAGACCTCCTACCACATTGCTTCTGTTAAGACAAGTCGAATTTGACAAAATGGCAAGCTTGGCCTGGGGAACACATTTCTTTCGCAACTTTGAGAGCACCTCGACCATTTCATCAAACTGAGGATGGAGGCAGGGTTCGCCATTTCCGGAGAAAGTGATATAATTGACATCTCGGTCTTTTTTCAGCCAACTCTCTGTTGCCTCTTGGAACTCATCTGTGGTAGGCAGATCATCCAAAAATTCTGAGGCATCATCTGTGTGTACCGGTGTCCAGCCATACTGACAATAAATGCAATTGAAAGAACAAAGTTTATAGGTGGGGGGCAAAAGATTGATGCCCAAAGAACGTCCCAGTCTTCTGGAATCGATCGGACCGTAAATTACTCCTTCCTGCAATTTTAAAATCTGCATCTCCTCTCCTTGATTGTGAAAACACAAAATTGCTCTCCTAACTACCGCTCAATTTAAGGGTTGTCTGGAAATTGTCAACTATACAAATCTTCAAATTTTGGATTTAAGAAAAAGCATCAGAAATGTGAAACCCGAGCTTCTGGTAAATCTTCATCTCAAATTTTCCCCTACTTTGGATAACTTCCACAGAATTATTACGATTTTTCAAGAAGGTTGCCAAAATGACAATAATGATAAACGATAAAACGAGGGATTCTGTCCATCGTTTGGTCTCCTCCCTCTCAAATTGTGAACAAATGCCTTCTTTCGTTTAGTCGAGAACCTTGTTAGCCATAAACATTTCAGCAGGTTATTGGATCAAAGAAGGTGGTTAAAGATATTTTGGGCGGGGCATTCTTTTTGCAAGTTTCCTGGGTGGCAATAAAAAATACCAAAGGCCTGGAAGAAGAAGCAGGGGATACTCAAGCATCCCCTGCTTTCTGTTCAGTGATACAAACGTAAGAATGAATTTACATACCCTCACCCTATCCCTGGTTTATTTTTGTCGAGTACTTTTTAGCGAATCTAAAGTCTTCTGATTAACTCCAACGGGTCCGAATTCCCTCTTCACTTAATCGTAATCCAATGACTCCACTGGTTGAAAACAGCCTTTCCACATATCAACGAAAACTTAAAAAATCCGATCGGAGATACATGCATTCTTTGAGTTCACGAATTTCGCCAAAATTTGGAAACCATTTTTTCTGGCTGCTGGAGAGCCAGAAGCATTTTGCTCCGGTCACCCCTCTGTCGACCATGATTTTATGGTAAGGTGAAACAACTTTTAGCATTGATTTTCGTAAATAATTAGCTACATTCAAAAGAGTGGCGTGGGCGTCATTGGCAACCTGTAATCCCCACTTGGAGGAAGTGGTATGAAGAGGTTTTTTTGCATCCTTACAAGCAGCTTTTTCCTTGTTTCGTTGTCCATTTCACATGCAGGGAAAAAAGAGGTTTCTTGGTCACCTGAGAGCTTTCAAGATCTGACGTTGGAAGAAGCACTGGAGATTGCCTCAGACCATAACCGCAGTTTGAAAAGTGCCCGTCAGAATCTGAGGGCAGCTAATTTCGGGGTGGCCAAGGCGGTGGCCGAGTTCTTCCCCAGAATAACTTTTAATACACAACTGACCAGATTCGATGACTGGACCCTGAGTCAGATGAACTTCCAAGAACAACTACCCCCTGAATTTCGTTTTGGTTTTATCCGAACACCAAAAAACTCATATACTTCAAATCTAACCATCACCCAACCCATCTACAATGGCGGCAAGCTCTGGGCAAATCTTGGTACAGCCAGGGCACTAAAAAGGACAGGTGACTATCTCCTTCAAAAGACCACTCAAGATGTGATGCTGGAGACCAAGACCGCCTATTATAACCTTTTGAAAGCTGAAGAGCTTTTAAAATTAAGACAAGATTTCTTGAAATCAGCCAAGAACAATCTAAAGAGTGTCGAAGCTAAATTGGATGTGGGATTAAGAAGCAAATCGGACGTGCTGCGCTGGGAGGTTCAGGTAGCCTTTGAAGAGGGAAACTTAGTAAAGGCGGAAAACTTGTTTAAAGTAGCTCAGAAGAATCTGAAAAACCTCTTAGGTGTGGATGTGCCATACGATATAACTGTGACTGAACTGTCCAACGAGAAATTTGACCAGACCAAACCTCTGTTCGAGAACCTCTCGGAAAAGGACTTAACCCACCTGATCGAGAAGTGGTACCGGGTGACTGTCAGGAACAATCCCACTGTGGGGATGATGACCTCCCAGGTCGATATGCAGAAAAGTTTGGCAAGAATGGCCTGGGGAGAGTTCCAGCCATCTTTCAATTTTTCGTATCAATATGGATGGCAGAGAGACAAGGACATATATTTGAATGGTCAGGCCAACTGGACTGCAGCAGTTGTGATGTCAGTGCCACTTTTCACCAGTTTTTCCAATTTCTCTAACTTAGGTCAGGCCCGAGCAAATCTGAACAAGGCTAAAGCGGAGAAAGAGGATGTTCTGCTGACCCTGAAGGTCAATCTCACTAATGCGATACTCAATGCCAGGTCGGCTTTTTTAACCATAGATATAGCTCACAAAGAGGTGCTTTCAGCTGACGAAAACTTCAAGATCATCAAAGACAAATTCGATTTGGGGCTGGCCTCCAATATCGATCTTTTGGACGCTCAGGTAGTCTATAATACTGCCCGGGTGAACGAGACCAGCGCTCTGTACGACTATTTAATAGCCCTCGCCCAGGTGGATAGAGTGATCGGAATAGTCGATTTTACCTCCAAGCTTGAAGAATGAGGAATGCTTTTATGAAAAGAAGATATTATCAAATCTTCGCATTACCAGCAATAGTCGTCATCCTGGTAACAGGATGTGGGAAAAACCAACAAGAAGCCTCTCAAAAATCTCCAACATTAAAGGAGGAATCTCGAAAGGCAGTGCCAGTAAGAGTGCAGAAGACAAAGAAAGAAAACTTTGTGGAAAAGGTGGAGGCTTCTGGAACCATAAAAGCAATTTATGATGTAACCGTCAGTTCCGAAACTTCCGGAAGGGTTACCAAGATTCTGGCAAACGTTGGCGACTGGGTGGAAAGGGGTCAAACTATAGTATCAGTGGATGATGAGCTGAAGAGGCTAGCCCTCAAACAGGCACAGGCACAACTTCTGTCCGCTCAATCCGCCTACCAGAAGGCAAAAAGAGACTTGGAAAGATTTGAAAAACTATACCAACAAAAGGATATCAGCGAGCATGAACTGGAGAGTGCTCGGCTTCAGGAGCTGACCGCCAGAGCTAACCGGGACTTAGCCGAAGCAGCCGCCGATATGGCAAAAAGACAGCTCGAAGATACTCAGATCAAAAGCCCTGTTTCAGGTCAGGTTGCCTTTAAATACGTGGAATTGGGGGAGTTGACCTCTCCAGGAATGCCCGTGGCTACAGTGGTAAATATCAGTCGGATCAAAATCGAGATCGGGCTTTCCGAGATGGACGTGATCAAGGTCAAGAAGGGGCAAAAGGCCAAAATAACTGTGGATTCCTATCCTCATCAGGAATTCTTGGGGAAGGTGAACGCTGTGGGGATGAAAGCGGACCAACAAACTCGAACCTTTCCCGTGGAGATAAAGGCTTCCAATCCGGAAGGAAATTTAAAACCAGGAATGGTAGCACGGATGGAGATCGAAACCCAGATCTTTTCGGACATTGTGCTCATTCCCCAAGCCTCACTTTTCTATGACTCGGATCAGAGTTACGTGTTTGTGGTCAACGGGGACATTGTGCATAAAAAGGTCGTATCTTTGGGAAACAGAGAAAATGATAAGTTTGTGATTCTGAAGGGCCTGGAAGGCGGGGAGAATTTGGTAGTGGAGGGACAGAATCTGCTCGAAGAAGGGATGAAGGTGGAAATACAACGTTAGGCGATTCCTGATTTTATCTGTTATCTTCGGTTTGATAAATCGAACAAAAAGACTCCAAGAAAGACATCTTGGCCACTGCCTGGATCAAGAAGCTAGCCTAACGACGTAGCGGCTCAGGCCAGAGCCTGGCAAAAATCAAACTCTGAACCTGAACTTCTGATTCGATATAGACTACCCCAAGGATAAGCCCAGAGCTATAGAATAAGGATATTATGTTCCTTTCGAATTTCTCAGTAAGAAATCCGGTCATTTCCAACATGTTTATGATGGGGATAATTGCAGTAGGGCTCTTGGCATTTTTCAAGCTGCCCAAGGAAGCGATATCCGAATTCTCTTTGAATTGGGCATTCATCATCACCAGATTTTCCGGGGTCTCGCCCGAGGAGATCGAGAAACTGATAACCATTCCCATAGAGGATGAGATCGCCGATGTGGAAAGAATCGAAAGCATCTCCTCCACGTCGTCTGAGGGGCTCTCCTTCGTCTCAGTGAAATTTGAGACCATGAGTGATGATAATTTCGATAAGGTATTCCAAGATCTGAAAGATGAAGTGGACAAGGTAAAAGAGATACCGGCAGATGCGGATGATCCGGAAGTTATAGACTTCAGCACCTACGATTTTATACCCATGATAAATGTGGTGCTGTCCGGAGACATTTCGGAAAGGGAGATGAAGAAGTTAGCCGAGGATTTAAAAGATGACATCCAGGACATAAAGGACATCTCTGGTGTGGAGCTGGCTGGAGTGAGAGAGCGGCAAATCTGGGTGGAGGTGGATCCGGAAAGGCTCAACAGCTTCGATCTCTCCTTAAATCAGGTAACTCAAGCATTAGGTACCTATAACTACAACGTTCCAGGAGGAAGCATCCAGATGGGCCGTGCCGAGTATCTAGTGCGAACCATGGGAGAGTTTACCAGCCTGGATGAGATAAAAAAAGTGATCGTTCGCACCAATAACCTGGGCGGCTACGTAAGGGTAAGCGATTTTGCAGAAGTGCAGGACGCTTTTGAAGAGCGGAAGATACTTTCCAGATTAGATGGCAAGCCTTCGGTGACCCTTTCGGTCACCAAAAAGCCAAAAGGAAACTCGATCAAGCTTATCGACCAGATAAAAGAAATAGTGAAAGAATATCGAGCAAAACTTCCTTCTTCTGTGAAAATAACCTTGACCACTGATTCCTCGATCGAAATTAAAAACACTCTGAGTAAACTTCAAGCTAATGCCTGGATGGGGATGATCTTGCTTCTGACCATCCTGTACCTCTTCTTGGGATGGCGCAACGCCTTATTTGCGGCTTTAGCCATTCCCGTAGTGTTTTTGGCCACCTTCTTCTTCATGTGGAAAACGGGGAGATCTCTGAACGGCAACTCCCTATTCGGCCTGGTCTTGGTCTTAGGAATGCTGGTAGACGACTCCATAGTGATAATAGAGAATTGTTATCGATACATTCAAAAGGGCATACCTCGGATCAAGGCGGTGATGCGGGGAACCGCAGAGGTAGCTTCTCCGGTTATCGCTTTTACTGCCACCACTATCGCTGCTTTCCTGCCTTTGATGCTTCTCCCCGGCATAGTGGGTAAATTCATGAGAATAATTCCCATAGTGGTGAGTTTGGCTTTGGTGGCCTGTTTGTTTGAAGCTTTCTTGATTCTTCCCAGTCATATGGCCGAGTGGGGAAGACAAGAGAAGGAGACCAAAAGGAAAAGCTGGAAAATAATGACAGCCATAAGAACAGTCTACATCAAATTTCTGCATCAAGCTTTGAACAAAAGGTATTTGGTGGTGGCGGGAATAGTAGTGCTGTTGTTAATATGCGCCTCCCTGGTTCCTTTGATCGGTGTTGAGATGTTTGCAGATGAAGACATACCCACTTTCATGGTCTGGGTGACGGTTCCCTCTGGTACCAACTTAGACGCCACTGATAGGGTCATCTCTCAAATTGAGAGAAAAGCCTTGGAGTTGCCTAAAAAGGAAGTGAAGTCAGTCGTCGCCAACACTGGATTGATGCAGACTGATACAGACTGGTATCACCGAACATCCGTGGGTCAGGTGATAGTCGACCTTGTGGAACAGAAATACAGGAAAAGAACAGTAGATGAGATAATGACCGACCTTAGAGAAAGATGCAAAGATGTGACCGGAATCCAGACCATTCAGTTTGCCAAGATAAACACTGGTCCACCTACCTATAAGTCGGTGGAGGTGAAAGTAAAGGGCAAGGACCTGGACGAGCTTCAAGAGGTGGCGGAGTTGATCAAAGATGAGCTAATGAATACAGAGGGAGTATATGACATAACCGATGATTGGATGGAAGGAAGCAGGGAGTTCAAGATAGATGTCAAACCTGATAAGGCATCCCTTTTGGGCCTGGACGTTTTTCAGGTGGCTGCAACGGTAAGAGCAGCGTTTGAAGGGATCATAGCCACCCAGTATAGAGAAGCGGATGAGGAGGTGGATGTGGTGGTGAAGTTCAAAGAAGGCGCCAGAGAAAGCCTGTCTGACGTGGCAAACATGAAAATAGCCAACCCCATGGGTGATCTGATACCACTCAAGGATATTGCAGATTTCAAGATAGACACCAGTCTGGCAGAGATCAAAAGGTTCGAGCAAGAAAGGGCCATCACCGTCTCCGCTGAGATAGACAAAAAGATCACCTCATCGGACAAAGTCAATCGAATGCTGGTTACAAAATTTACCGATGTAGAAAAACGCTATCCTGGCTATAAACTCGACTTCGGAGGAGAATTCCAGGAATTTAAAGAGGTTTTTGCTGACATCGGTGAGCTTTTCCTTATTGGGGTTTTCATCATGTATACTATTCTGGCCGCTCAGTTTAAATCCTTCATTCAGCCTTTGATCATCATGTTCACCATCCCCTTCGCTTTCATCGGATCAATGTTTGGACTTCTGGTCAACGGTTACCCATTTAGCGTGGTCACTTTGTTTGGGATCGTGGCTTTGGCCGGAATAGTAGTAAATGACTCGTTGGTGATGATCGATTTCATTAATAAGGCCAGAGCCAGAGGAGTGAGTAAATGGTTCGCTATCATGAGATCTGCGAAACTTCGTATCCGTCCCATTCTGTTGACCACTGTGACCACCATCTGCGGGCTTCTTCCCATGGCTCTGGGCTTAGGGGGCAAGTCAGTGGTCTGGGGACCTTTAGCTAATACCATCGTGTGGGGACTTCTCATTTCCACAATGATGACTCTATTTGTAATTCCCTCCCTTTATGCCATCGTGGATGACATCAAAAATCGGTTTCGGTTTAAATCTAGTCCTTCCTAATTTGGATCGATCCCCTCCCAATATCAAGGTCCGCATATTCTGGATAATTAGGTTATAAAACATCTTCTTCACAATTTCTGCTTTGAACGATAACTTTACTCGTTGGAGAAGCAGAACTTGACAATAGCAGGATTTTAGTTATTTTATTAAAAAAAGATGGAAAGCTCCAATGTCAATTCGATTGAAAGAAGGTTACACACGGGCTAAGTGCTGCTCTCCAGAGCCTGATGACGTGATCACCGGGTATTTCAGCTACAATAACGTGATTGTGGTGCACAAAGCTTTATGTGATAATCTAAAAAAAGTTGAGTCCAAAAGATTGCTCTCCTTATCTTGGGATGAGATGCTGGAAGCTGA
>Ga0209427_10009544_pt1 | contig 10816 bp, 8 predicted proteins | sample DeeMarSWOR136_30_FD_187465 | JGI IMG/M metagenome (GOLD analysis project Ga0209427, IMG submission 187465) | Marine sediment microbial communities from White Oak River estuary, North Carolina - WOR-1-36_30 (SPAdes) (version 2) | ecosystem: Environmental > Aquatic > Marine > Intertidal zone >...
TCGCGGCCAGATCATCGCCCGAGAGGCTCGTGAGAACAGTGACACCGACGAGCAGTGGTTTCTCTCCTCCTCTCCGGGTCGCCGCTTCGAGGGCAACCTCGATGGCTGCTCTCATCATCTCCACACCACCCATTGTGTGGAGAGTCATCATTCCGACACCGAGCGCAATAGCCGCCCGGACGGAACCTGCCACCGTCGCCGGTATGTCATGAAACTTGAGATCGAGAAATACGGATGCACCAGTTTCCCTGATGTCCCGAACGATTCCCGGCCCCTCAGCGGTAAAGAGTCGACTCCCGATCTTGAAGTACGTAACCCTCTCCCCCAGGGACTTGACGAGTTCGAGAGCCTGGCGTTTCTCCTCGACGTCGAGTGCGACGATTAACGTCGGCTTGTTACGCCTTGGAACCATTCACCACCTCGCAGCCCGCAGGGAAATTGTACCATAGGCATCCCTCCTCACTGCATGAGAGACCACTCATACTAACCCCTCACAGGCCGCCGGAATCCCCTCCTGCTCAAATGTCTCGACAATGCGCACCGGAAGCTCGTGATCGTAAAAGATTGCCGTACCGATTTGAATCGCAGAGGCTCCCGCCATGAAAAACTTGCGCGCGTCTTCAGTCGACGATATCCCCCCGACTCCGATAACCGGAATATCTACCGTTCTCGAAATTTTCCACACCGCATCCAGGGCGATGGGGAGAATTGCCGGCCCGGAGAGACCGGCCCTCACTCGATGAAAGATAGGTTTTCCGCAATCCAAATCTATCTCCATGCCCATTATTGTATTGATCGCTGTAATCCCGTCTGCTCCCGCTTCCTCGGCAACACGTGCGAGGGCCGCAATGTCAGCGACATGAGGAGTGAGTTTTGCGATAACTACCGTGGTACCGAGAACGTCTTTTGCGTGCCTCACGTAGTGCCTCAGCAGTTCTGGATTTGTTCCGATCAACATCCCTCCCCGTTCGACGTTCGGGCACGAGAGATTTATCTCTACCACATCAACGCTCTCCTGGGCTGCTGTCTGCTCGAGCAGACGCTTGTACTCGTTCCAGTCCTCGGCCGCGAGGCTCACAATGGGTTTAACTCCCAGTTCGATGAGAGCTGGCAGCTTCTCATCAAAAAATTGTGCTGCTCCTACGTTTTCTAAACCGATACTGTTGAGGAGACCTGAGGTGGTCTCCCAGAGCCTCCGCCCTGGATTGCCGGGCCTCGGATCGTGTGTGATTGTTTTTGTAACGACTCCCCCGATCCTTTCGAGCTCGATGAGCTCTGCGTACTCCATCCCGTAACCGGCTGGCCCTGAAGCCAGGAAGACAGGATTTTTAAACCGTACATCCCCGATGCGATACTCCAGGTCTCGACCCTTCATTCCCTCCACTCCTCCCAGGCGATGTCCCGGGCATTGAATACGGTCCCATCGCTGCAAATTGTCTTGAACACCACTGACCCTGATTCCCTGACCGGCACGGAGCATCCCCTGCAAGCACCAACCCCACATGCCATAATCGATTCGAGGGAGGTGAAATGGATGTCGAAGCGCTTATCGATCCTCTCGATAAGAGAACGCACCATTCCCTTCGGACCGCAGGAGTACAGCACCTCAGTCGGGAATGCGCCCTTCTCGACGAGCTCCTCGCACATGGCTGTAACATCCCCACGATACCCCGCTGAGCCGTCCAGTGTGGCAAGGTGACACTCGGAAAAGTCGTCCTCGATGAGATTCTCCATGAGCTCCTCTTTACATGCAGCACCGTACAGGAGATACAGGCTTTCTGCAAATCCCTGTCTTTTCCATGAACGAGCGGCGAAGATGATCGGAGCCAGACCCGTACCGCCTGCAACAAAGACGATGCCCCTTCCCCCAGGCTCCGGGAAGGGGCTTCCACCGAGTGGTCCGATGAAATCCACCTGCTCACCTGGTGCCTTCGCCACGAGGATTGAGGATCCACTCCCCACGGCCTTGATCATCAGCGTTAGTGCACCCTCGGTCAGGTCCAGGATACTGTAGGGACGACGCAGGAGAGGGTCCTTCGTCTGCGATACGCGAATTGATATGAATTGACCGGGGAGTGCTTCTGGAAAACCTGCTGGACGTTCTATCCGAAGGATATGGCAACTCGGCGAAAGAGGTTCGTTCCTGAGGATGCAGGCACTGAAGCTCCCTTTTTTGCTCGAGGTCAATCCCTCTCCTTCCCCTTCGCGGACCTGAGAGTATCGACGGCAGAAGTATCCTTACCGGGTGAAACAGTTGGGAGCGTATCTGCCGGGGATGAACGCACCCTAAGCGGTGAAGGAGTCGTAAGGGTGTCAACCGGTGAAGGAGCACCTCTCTCCTGCACCGGAGCCGTAAGGGTGTCAACCGGTGAAGGAGCACCTTCATGCGGCAATGTCGTCGCAGTTGTATCTGCTAGTGCTGAATCGATGAGAGCCTCCATTCTCTTTCTCAGCTCCTCCGCACCAAGGTCTCCGATCTCGTCGATAGCGCCTCTTGCCTGCGGCGAGCGGGGGAAACTCGAGATCACGCTGCGATAATACTCAATCGCCTTCTCCCGATTATTCTTCTTTCGGTGATGTATCCAGGCCACTGCATATGCTGCCTTCGGTGCGTAACTCGTCTCCGGGAAGCTGTCGATAACTGACTGGTAGTTATCGAGAGAGAGATCAATTTCATCGAGACGTGTGAGTTGGATTTCAGCGGCCAGGAACCTCTTCTCCGCCGCCTGTTCAGCTGTCTCATCTTTACCCGCAGTCCTTACCAGCTCGATCAGCCTTTTCAAGCTGTTACTCCTTTGCAGTGCAACGGACGCATACTCAGAACTGGCATACTCGGCGCTCACCTTCGCGAACGCTTCCTGAGCTTTCTGCACCGAATCCATTTTCTCGTGGTAAATGATTCCGATCCGGTAGAAAGCCTCCGCCGAGTGCGTCGATTTTGGAAATTGCTTCGTCACCTCCTCGAGGACCGAGATCGCTGTTTCAAGCGAATCCATGCAGATGTATCCGGATGCGCGCCCCAGAATCAACGGCGGCTTTTCTTTCGTTACCGTGCTCTCGCTGATGAGCCGATCGAAGATTTCGAGGGCTTCCCGGCATTTTCCAATCTTCGTGTAGCACTCACCAAGCGCGAGAGAGATGCTATAGCGTTCTTCCCACGAAAGCCCTTTCCGGAGCACCTTCTCATAGTTTACCTCAGCCTTCTCCCATTCCTCCCGCGCAAAGAAGAGTTCGGCACTCTTGAGAACGGCTTCACTGACAATGTCACTGTTCGAGGATTCTTCGGCGACGTTCGCATAGAAGTTCAATGCTTCTTCGTCATTCCCAAGCTCACGATTGATATCGCCGGCGAGGAACATAACACGGTATCGAAGATCATCTTGAGGGTACTCCCGCAGGAAGGTATCGACACTGTAGAGCGCCTGGTTGTAATCCAGCTTCTCGAAGTACGCGAGTGCCATCCAGTAATGAGCGCGAGGAACGTACTCGCTTTGGGGAAAGTTGGTGGTCAGCTCGACAAACTTCCTGATTCCCTTATTCAACTCCCCCTGTCGGACGAGCGCTTGTCCCATGAGGAATAAGGCATCATCCACCCATCGGCTGTTCGGATAATCACGGACTACCTTCGAACACTTCTTGACGACCTCCTGATACTTCTCCCGGAGCCCACGGTCACTGGCACCTTGCCCCTGGCTATCCTCTGCTTCCCTGAAGATCTTGCGGGCGTTATAGAGCGTGTTAAAGTAAGCGCATGAGGAAAACGAAACCGAGATCAATGTCGTGGAGAGGAGAAGGATAAAGATCTGAGATAATTTTAAACGTCTCACGTTGCTATCCTCACAGTCGACAGCCCACGTTCTCCGGCTCCCTTTTACGTCGCGAGCGCTTCACACAACACATACCACCTATATCTATAGTATAGCGCTTTGCCATTTCCCCTCAAGGAAAACTCCCTGAACCCTGCCCACCAACTTCCTCCCAAGCAATGGCGTGTTTTTCGACTTTGACCTGATGAGCTGCTTCTCGACGACCCATTCCTCCTTCGGGTCCAGGAGAACTAAGTTAGCCATCTCGCCCTTCTTCAACACCCCACCCAGAATTCCGAGAACCCGGGCGGGCTCTATCGTCATTAACCTTATGAGGTCTATGAGATCGAGTAAACCCTTACTGACAAGCTCTGTATTGAGAAGGGAAAAAGCTGTTTCGAGACCGATCATACCAGACGGTGCCTTATCAAACTCGACTTGCTTGTCTATCTCGTTGTGAGGTGCATGATCCGATGCGATACAATCGATGGTGCCGTCCTGTAGTGCCGCCCGTAGCACCTCTACATCCTTCTTGTTCCGAAGAGGTGGATTGACCTTCAGGTTTGAATCGTACGTCTCGAGGAGTGTATCATCCATGGTAAGGTGGTGAGGGGTTACCTCAGCCGTGACAGGAACACCCCGTTTCTTGGCGCGCTCGATCAGATTGACTGCGCCGACTGTGGAAACATGAGCGATATGGAGTCGAGAGCCGGTCAGCTCGGCGAGTCTGAGATCTCTCGAAACAGGTATTTCCTCCGCGGCGTTTGGTGCACCCTTGAGACCGAGACGCGTTGATGTATACCCCTCATTCATCTGTGTCCCATTAATAAGAAAGGTATCCTCACAGTGGGATATTACCGGCAATTGGTGCAGGCCGGCGTATTCAAGAGCTGTCCTCATAACCATGCTGTTTGTTACGTACTTCCCATCATCGCTGAGAGCTATGGCTCCAGCTTTCTTTAACAGATAATACTCGTTGATAACCTCACCTTCGAGACCCCTCGTCAGAGCCGCGGTAATAAACACCTTGCACTTCCCGACCCGCTGGGCCTCCTTCGAGATGAATTCAACGATGCTCGGCTCGTCTATAATTGGATTCGTATTCGCCATACAGACAACAGCAGTGAATCCACCCGCAGCGGCGGCAGCAGTGCCCGTTGCAATCGTTTCCTTGTCTTCGTATCCCGGCTCGCGGAGATGCGTGTGAATATCGATGAAACCAGGTGCCAGGACGTACCCTCCCGCATTAAGAACAGGCAGTTCCGTCTCGATCTCCTTCTGCCAGACGACCTCCGCAATCGTCCCTTTCTGAACCAGTATCGAGCCGGTCCTGATCTTTCCTGTTTCTGGATCGGCCACCTTCGCACCCGAAATCCAGAACTCGCGCTTGTCTTTCCACTCAATCATTACAGCTCCTTGTTTCACTGACACTCGAACACACAATATGACACTGTATCAATATCGATCCTCCCGTAATAGGCATATCGGTTTCATTCTCAACAGGATGTATGACGTGAAGCGGCAGCACTGCTCTTGCGTCACGAGAGCTCGCTCTCTTCAATCTTGCCTCCCGCGATCAAGAAGAGTGCCGCCATCCGGACAGCGACACCGTTTGTCACCTGCTCCAGGATCACTGCCCTGTCCCCATCGGCGACTTCCTGGCTGATCTCAACTCCCCTGTTCATCGGGCCCGGATGCATCACGATGCAATTCTCAGGTGCCTCTTCGAGAACGTTCGATGATATACCAAACACCTCGAAGTACTCCAGAAGGCTGGGGAAGAGCCTCACTTTCTGCCGCTCAAGCTGTATCCGCAGAATATTGATGGCATCCGCCTCGGCGATCGCCTTTCTCAGATCGTGGGCGACACGCACCCCTCCCTCCCCGAGCTTCTCGACCTCGACAGGTACCATGGTGGACGGCCCGCAAACAGTAACCTCTGCCCCCATCTTCGTGAGCCCCCAGATGTTCGATCGGGCGACGCGGCTGTGCATGATGTCACCGATGATCGTAACCTTCTTGCCCTCCAGGGTTCCCCAGCGCTGCCTGAGCGTTAACATATCGAGGAGAGCCTGTGTGGGGTGCTCGTGCTGGCCGTCTCCCGCATTAATGATCGATGCATCGAGAAACTCGGAGAGAAAACGACACGCCCCGGAAGAAGAGTGCCTCATCACCACAATGTCTATTTTCATCGCCTCGATATTTTCGGCTGTATCTCTGAGGGTCTCACCTTTGAGAACGGAAGACGTGGAATTCGAGAAGTTGACCGTATCCGCACTGAGTCTCTTCTCTGCAAGTTCGAAACTGATACGCGTTCTCGTACTCGGTTCGAAGAACAGGTTCACGATCGTTTTCCCCCTGAGGGCTGGAACCTTCTTGATGGGCCTCTCAGATATCTCCTTGAAGGAATCAGCGGTATCGAGTATGAGGGTGATCTCTTCAGCGGTGAGCTCTTCGAGCCCGATTAGATCTTTTCGATTGAACTGCACGTTCTATCGACCCCCCTTCCGGGATTTGGCGCGCTTTGTTTTCCTCGCTTTGACCTTTTTTCCAGAATCCCTCTTCGTTCTGGCTCTTGATCCGTTCTCGAGCTTCTTCGTAGCCTCCGCTTCAGCAGCAGCCTTTGCCTGCGGAGGCTTCTCCTTTTCATCGAGGACGTCGCCGAGAACAACTGCCTCTTCTCCATCGGTCTCTGTGAGGAGCACTTCGACCGTTTCCCTGCTGGAGGTCGGGACGTTCTTGCCTACGAAGTCGGCTCTGATGGGGAACTCACGGTGTCCCCTATCAACGAGGACTGCGAGTTGGATAGCTCTCGGTCGTCCGAAGTCTATCAACTCGTCGAGCGCCGCCCGTACCGTTCTCCCTGTGAACAGCACATCGTCAACGAGAATGACGATGCGGTCAGTAATATCTGCATTGATCTCTGTCTTACCCACCACAGGATACTGGTCGACCATCTGGAGGTCATCCCTGTAGAGGGTTATATCGAGAGCACCGACGGGTACGCTCACCTGCTCAAAGTCCTCGATGAAGTGTGCGATTCTCTCGGCGATCGGCACGCCTCGCTTCCTGATACCGACGAGGATGAGCTCTTTGACCTCTTTATTCCGCTCGACGATTTCGTGTGCAATCCTCATGATCGTGCGCCTGATCTGCACCGAGTCCATAACGACCGTTTTTCTCACAATTTTCAAAGAATAACCTCCTCTGCGTCTTAGAGTCCGGGCAAAAAAAACCCTCCCGGTCAGAGAGGTTAGGTGGGAAACCCGAATTTTTCTCCTTTCCTGGCCTCCCGGACCAGATTAAAAGGCTCCTTTTACACGTATCCTAAACGATGATTTCCCCGATTGCAAGGATTTTTTATTCACCGGACAGGCAACAGGACGAGAGCGACCAATGCAAGTGCCAATCCAGCAGTTGCGAGGCGACTGAGGCGTTCTTTCCAGATCAGGAATCCGAGAAGTGCGGAACCGAAGATAACAGTCAGATTTACGAACGGGAAAGCGATCGAAGCCGGTGTCGTCCGAAGAGCGAGGAGCATGAAGACCGTGCTGAAGAGGTTCGGCACCCCGAGAACAAGCCCCAGGAGGAAGGTCTTACGGTTGAACGGGATGCCTCGCAGCACAACGAGCACCCACGTGAACACGGCAGCAACGGTAAAGAGTACCCATATGAAAACCATCCGGTCCGAATCAGGTGAGAGCTCACGGAAAGTTTTGAGCAACAAATCTCCCAGACCCATTACGAAAAAAAGTGAGACGATGAGCAACCAGTAACTCGCGCCCGCTCCTCTCTCGGTAGACGGTCCCGACAGGCTCCATCCAAAAAGGACGATCGCAATAACCCCGAGGACGAGACCGACCCACTGTAGGGAGCCAGGGTGTTCGTTCCATATGAGAATCGACACCACGACGGGAACCGCTACTGAGAGTCGCATCACGGTCACCGGAACTGCAAGCGGTCCGCGGGCAATTCCTGCCATGAGAACGAGAAAACCGAGGACATAGTCAATACCGGTTGCTGCTCCCAGCGTGAGCGTGACGGTACCGGGTACAGTAACTCGCCCGCCCAGAAGGAGAAAGGAAAGTAGGGATGCGACGATATAGTTTGCTCCAGCAAGGAGAATGCGATCACCGCACCTCACCTCGTTGATCTTGAGAATAAGGGCGATCACGATGGAGCAGAGAGCCGCGGGGAGAAGCCAGATCAATTGCGCTCCTCGACGAATTGTTCGACAAAGTAACGGGCGGTCAGCGGTTCACCGGTAATGCGTTCGACGTGTTTATCCCAGGGCAGTGTATCCCCCGGCTTGTACACAACCTCGAGAAAGTATCTCCCCACAGAACGATTGCTGCAAATGGAAACTTCTCTTTCGGTACCATCGAGTACCTTCGTTTTAACGTAATGGTGCAACTGGGAGGCGATCAACTCGCCGAGCATGTAGTTGTGGTAGTATACCGGACTTGAAACGATATGTATCTTCGTGGCCCAATCGGGCTCGTTCCTCCCCTCTGGACGCTTCACGAACTGGAACCGCTCGACGATATCCCACCACAGTTTATTCAGATCCTGGTTCGGATTTTTATACATCCCCCGCTCGAAATGGTACATTGTCTGGCACCACCGAGCGAAGATGAGCTGTTTCAGCCGGAGGAACTCCTGTATCTTCGGTGCGATCTTCTGTGCCTTATCCTCATCGAGGCCGAGCGCCGCCCTCATCCATGCGGGATCATGCGAGAATCTACTGAAGTACATTGCGGATGCCTCGGTCATGCAGATGTGCGGATACGTTCTCAGGATATATGGGAGAGATGGATCGATATACTTGTCATACACGCCGTGCCCGAGCTCGTGGAGAATCGTTTCCATCCAGTAATTGTTATCTTTCATATTCGCAAGGATTCTCACATCTCCCTTCCGATCCATGTCAGTGCAAAATGCATGGGGGTTCTTGCCCTCCTTTTCATAGAGGTCACTCCGGGCAAGGATATCATCAACGGTCATCCCGATGCTGTCATAGAAATGTTTTGCAATCTCGACCGGATCCTTCCCTCGGTAGAATAGATCGAGGTCGATCTTGTCCGTCTGCGGAGCCTCCTGGAAGTATGGATCGTGATAGTGCCAGGGACGTATTTGCTGGGGACGAATCCCGTAGCGTTTTGATAAGCTCTCATCAAGCTCCCCCTTCAGCTTGAGAAATGGTTTGCGGGTGAGCTCTTCGAGTTCGGCGAAGATTCTTACCAGTTCGTCTTCACTCTGCTCCGCGAGTGTCAGCGACATGGTGTAATAGTTATCGAAGCCGAGCTGTCGGGCGGCCTCGTTCCTAAGTGTGACCAACTCCATCATATCCGTTAACACGATCGGGCCGACCCTCTTGTTCGCCTCCCAGATCTTTCGTCTCTTCTCGCTATCGTTCTCTTTTCGTAAGATTTCATAGACCTCATTTGTCGAGATTTCCTTGCCATCGTACTTCGCCCTGAAGATGTTGAACTTATTTTCAACTTTGGTGCTGAGATCCACGATCCGTTGCAGGAGGGTTGAATCGATCTGGTTGCCGAGATACCTCAGGTAGAGGAGATCGACCATTCTGGCGAGATGATCGTCCTGGAGCTTCCCAGATTTCTTGATCCGCTTCACGAACGCGAAGTCCTCCTTGCTCGTGTATACCTTCTCGAGCCTGAGCTGTAGCTCCGAGTAACGCTTAAAATCCTCTCCCGTGCCGGAAATCGCAGCATCCCAGTAAGCCAAATTCATTTCCTTCTCGAGCGTTTCGATCGTCGCAACATGCCTGCCAATGAATTCTCTCAATTCCATCTCGACATCCTCGGCGTAAGAATCGTGTCAAGACTCCGAATATTACAGGAGTGAGGAACCTGTGACAACCCGTATCTTGAAGGTCTCCTGCTTCAGCGCTGCATGTCAGAAATCAACCGTTGATAAAAACGATGCGCTGTCCCGTTCAGCCGAGGCTCCGTCTCAATCATGAGATAGGTATAGGAGCAATTCTCCCACTATCAATTGAAACAATCCCGCTGGAGAAGGAACGAACGAACTCCGGATCGTGGGATGCCAGGACGGTAGTCATTCCACTCGATTGCAATCGATCGATGGTGGAGACCAGGAGACGCTTCGCTCGACCGTCGAGGAACAGGGTAGGTTCATCGAGGAGATAGAATTCAGCAGGCAAAACGATCAGGGATGCAATCGCTACGAGACGCTTCTCCCCCTGGGAAAGGTGAAAAGGGCTCCGATCAATGAACTTACCAGGATCGAGACCAACCGCTTCGAGGGCATCGGATACAGCCTTTTTCTCATCGTTCCTTTTCTGAAAGCTCCGGAAACCCAGCGCCACCTCCTCACGGACGGTCGGCGCAAAGAATCCTTCTTCAGGCGTCTGAAAGAGATAGGCAACCCTACCCGCCGGGAAATCGCGTTTCGATTGTATCTTCTGACCGAGGATTGAAACCGTGCCCCGCTCCGGAGGTAAAAGTCCCGAGCAACCGAGAAGCAATGTCGTTTTCCCTGAACCGGTCGGGCCCTTTACCCCGAGAAACTCACCCCTGCCGAGAGACAGATCTGGAACGTGCAGTACAAAATTCCCTCCCTGGTGTGAGAACACTGCATGTGCGATATCGAGTACACAACCCGGTTGCTCAACTGGCCTCTCTCCAGCAGATATTCCCGTCCCCACTGAAAAAGAAGAACTTGCCAGAATGTCAGCAGGGATAGAGCCGGCCAACCTTTCTGGCGGCCCATCAAAAGTGATGGCGCCGTCCTCCAAGTAGATCACGCGGTCGGCATAACGGATCTCATCGAGCTCGAGGGTTATCCAGACGATGGTTCTTCCCGAACGGTGGAAAGAGCTCCGTACGATATCAAGAAACGATTTCCTGCTCTGAGCATCGAGAAACGAGAACGGCTCATCGAGAATGAAATGTTTCGGTCTCATTGTCCAGATAGAAGCGAGAAGCAGTCGCTGCTTCTCACCGCCGGAGAGGGTGTGCGGGTTA
>Ga0209427_10009545_pt1 | contig 10815 bp, 8 predicted proteins | sample DeeMarSWOR136_30_FD_187465 | JGI IMG/M metagenome (GOLD analysis project Ga0209427, IMG submission 187465) | Marine sediment microbial communities from White Oak River estuary, North Carolina - WOR-1-36_30 (SPAdes) (version 2) | ecosystem: Environmental > Aquatic > Marine > Intertidal zone >...
AGAGGTAAAGGGGATAAATACTAATGTGCTTTCCCCAGGTCCAATGGTGATCTCATGTAATTTTGGGAAGTAATTCCTTTTTCTGGTAAGAAGATGAGCCAAATGGATTTTGAGGCTTGCAGCCGCGCTTTCTTCAGAAAACGTGACGGGATGAAGCAAAGCGTTAGGCAAAACGGCTTCCGTCTTTTCTATCGGCTGAAAGAGGGTCATCTGTTTGGATAAACGGAGAAAGAGGCTGGGATGCACTCTGAAGGCAGGGATCCAGAAGTAAACCTTCTGTCCTTCCCATTCTGATTGGATCATTTTGGGAAGGTTGGCTGCTCGCGCAAGATCGGCATACGATTCTAGTGTTATGCCCTTGACGGCCACTCTCATCATCCAGAATGGAAGGTAAACTAAGGAATCTTCTTTTCCCGGGATGACCTCAAATTTACTGGCCACCAACCTACCCGACGAAGGGTTCCATGCAACGTGACATATCGTGCAGAAAAGGAGGAGGCTTTCCCGCCCTCCCTGAAGCGGGTTCCCACAGTTAGGGCACAGTGTTGACATGGGCTTGATTTGCCAATGTTCGGGCATCCCCGACGGAGCTTCGTCAAGTACGAGATTTCTTTTTGGCCCGATCACCTTTCCAAGTATCCCGTCTACAATGGCACCGTTACGTACGAAGACTGGAAAGAAAATCAAACTTCCAAGTTCTCCGATGAATTCACGATGAAATGGCGGTCGATTCAGAAGAGCTCCTTCGAGCTCTTCAAACTGATTCTGGATCCGCTTGGCCGCCTCTTGGAGAGACATTTGAGGTTTGATGAACATTCCCTGGATTTCCCCAGAGGCAAAGCGCATCTTCAGTGCTTGAGGCCTGATTCCCAATGTCACAGGGAGCACCCGGTGGGAATAAGCAAGAAGCGTTGCATCGAGGATTCGGTGTCGAACTTCAAAAGGAATGACCGAGTAGGCAACCCCTTTGAAGCGCCAGTACGGGATAAAGATCAGATTCTCCGATGAGGCTTTGAGTGCGGGAAGGCAGTAACAGAATTGGCTCGGGGTCCAGAGATAGAGTTTCACATGGCAATAAGAACAGATAAGAAGTCTATCCGTTTCCTCCAGTGAAACGGGGGCTCCACACTGCGAGCACTGGAGTTCTATCTCCCAGGATAATCTCTTCATTCGGAACCGATCATGAATCGCAAACTGCTTGCCTGCCGACTACCACAGTGAATACCATGGAGCATGTGGAGCGCACCACCGATCATCAATCACGCAAGCTGAAGCCCCTACCTACCGACAGCAGCGGCTACCCTCTGTCTTTTGACCTCCGGGACTGATGAAATCAATCCAGTTTTTCGCCGCAGCCGTTACAGTAATCGGAGTTAGGAAGATTCTCAGTCCCGCAGCGAGAACACTTCTTTGGATTGGCCTTCGTCTCGACCGCCTGTCCACACCTTGGGCAAAATCGGGCTGTGGGTGGAAGGTTCTTATTGCATTTTGAGCATTTATCAAAGACGAGTAAATGAGAGCCACAGTAGGGGCAAAAGACCGCGTGTTTGGGCACAACGTGCTGGCACTGGGGACAGCGGCCTCCTTTTGATGGGGGTTTTGATGTGGCCCCGCTGTAAAGGTTTGCCAACATTGCGGGCATCATCAAACCTACCCCCATTCCCATGGCAGCTCCAGCTTCACCCTGTGACTCGGAAGCTTTCTCCAAAGCCATAGCAGCCTTCATCTGGAGGAGACGATTCAGATCGTCAAAGGCATTGAGGCGGCTCTTATCATCGATTGCTTTTTGAACATCGAGGGGGGGTGTAATCGAATTGATATAGAGATTGGAAAGCCCAAGTCCGAATCGCCGGAAATCGTCTTCAAGCGTCTTCATCAACTCTCCCGCCAGCTCATCATATCGGCCCGGGAGATTAAAGATGGTATCCAGTTTCCCTCCTAAGAGATCATTGATACGTGACACGATCACCTCGCTCAGATAGTCTTCAATGGCTTCCGTTGTATAGATCCCTTGAGTGCCAACGAGTGTATTAATGAGTAATACCGGTTGAAGCACTTGAACATTAAAAACACCGAAGGCACGAAGACGAATAAGTCCCAGTTCCGAGTCACGAAAGGCTACTGGATCTTTAGTCCCCCATTTCAGATTGGGAAAAACTTTCATGTTGACGAAGTAGACTTCCGCGCGGAGGGGGCTCATCATTCCCCAGGGAGTACTGAGAATCCGAGTGAGAATTGGAAGATTTGCTGTCTTGAGGGTATGGCGACCTACGCCAAAGGCGTCGTAGGCTTTACCGTTGTAGAAAAAAACAGCCGACTGACTCTCCCGAACGACGAGCTGGGCTCCGTACTTAATGTCTCCCGATCCCTTTTCCGGAATGCGGTGGACGATTTCCCTCCCAGTTTGATCAAACCATTCGATGATCTCAAGAAAAATGATCTTGTTGGTTCCCATGTTGGCCTCCTCAGGGTTACAAGAAATCTTTAAGGGAAATCTGCAAAAGTCAAGCCAAAATAGGGCCATTGAGACCAAAACCTAATAATTTCAATTGAATTAGCCTATCTGATTCACCCTCTGCTATCTATAATAAGAGGACAGTTCAAGATGATGGCACGAAAAACTGGACGCCTCTTTTCCAGAGTATGACAAAAATGGACACCACCTGTACACCTTCGGTCCAGCTGACTTTAGGCAGACAAGATTGACAAATGAGCGTGTAACCCCCTGCTAAGCTTCTTAAATTTCGCAAGAATTTGACAAAAAGGTAATTATATCTTAAAAAAGATTTTTTAATGAACGGGGAAAATTATTTTAGGAGTTTTGTATGAAGTGTCATCGTTGTGGTAGTGTCATGGTCTATGAGAGGTTCTACGGGCCCCATGAGTATTTTTCGGGATGGAGATGTGTTCTGTGCGGAGAAATTATTGATCAAGTGATTTTAGAGAATCGTCAGGCGGGGGCGGCGAGACGGCATAGGGAAAGAAGAAAAGAAAGTAATACCTAAGAAGTGCTCGGTGAAGAGCAATATGATTCTAAAAAAGGAAGCCAAGCAGGAAAGGGTGTCCCGAGGTTTGCGGCATTGCAGCCAGGATCGCCGCTGATGTCATCCTTGATATAAAATGGGAGCAAGGTTTAGTGTTGAATAGTGAATAGAGAGGAAATATGAGTCAAACATACATAAAGATTTTGGTTGCTTCGCTGGGCATGTCGATCTTATTGGCTGGAACCATCGTCTCAGTCTTTGCCCGAGAAACCGGGGCTTCCAAAGAACTGGATGCAAAGGTGGAAAAATTCCTGAATGGAAACCGGGCGAAATGGTATTACTCGAATGTGCCCCACGAAGACGGCAAAGTCTTATATAACCTGATCATCAAAAATAATTACAGAAAGGCATTGGAGATCGGCACCTCCACCGGCCATTCCGCTATATGGATTGCCTGGGCACTGAGCAAAACGGGCGGCAAACTGATCACCATTGAAATTGACGAGGGCCGGTACAAAAGGGCCTTGAAAAATTTCGAAGAGGCCGGAGTGGAAGAGTTCATTGATGCCAGGCTAGCCGATGCTCATCAACTGGTGAAAGAGTTGAAAGGGCCTTTTGATTTTGTCTTTTCGGATGCGGACAAGGAATGGTATACGCAGTATTTCAAGGATTTGGACCCAAAACTTGTAAGAGGTGGCTGCTTCACAGCCCACAATGTGAGCGATCGTTTTGGAGGCATAAAGGAATTCCTTAATTATATCAGAAGCCTCCCGAACTACCAGACCACAATCGATCACTCAAGTAGTTCAGGTATTTCCATCAGCTACAAGAAGTAATGCTCCCTCCACGCAGCCATCCGTATATTCCACATTCCCTTTTAATATCCCCAAAGCACCTTTCGATATTTGGAGAAGGGCTTGAGGTTAAGATAGTCCCAGTTCAAATTCCATTCCTTATAGTGACAGGGCCATACGGGAACCCACCAAACTTCAAGCGTGGTTAAGTTGAAAACAGAAGTCTCAGCGTTCCCTCCCATGCCTAAAGGGTGCTCTTGTGTGAACGGCTCAATATGAGCGCAAAACGTGCCCGTTAAATTCTCTTTTCGCACTGCCGGAGCTTTGGTAGCAGGATCCGGGTCGTATCGGGTTCCTTCCCTGTCGTAGGCATAATGGGCGGCTACAAGCTCGTTCATCACCATCTCTCTGTCAATCTTACCGTAGTTATTGCGGAGCATCCACATTCCAGACCAAAAACGATAATAGGAGCCGAAGGGACCTTCTTTTTTCTCCGGCTCATATTTCGTCATCGGTTCGTCGCGATGAAAAATATTACTCTCGTCAAAACTACCATTCTCACATTTAAAATGGTTCGCTATGACAATATAATTGCCTCCTTTTTCTTTCAAATCGCCCGGCTTTCTAATGGCATAGTGGTGAGCATTTTGTTCTACACAGAAGGCCTCTTTTGCATCCGCAAATACGATATTAGCGCCCCTTGCTCTTAGTACCGTTTTCCTGCCAGTCATTTTTCGATATCTCTCAGTCCCAACTGTAATCCTCGATGTGGCCTCACGGGCAGACTTTGAAAAAATTACGCCATAGATTGCCAGCACAAAATCTCTAATTCCAGGAGCGGTTGTCTCATTTACATGTGTCCAATTTTCCTCCGAATATGAACAGCCTGCTGTAAGACAACACACACCCCTATCATTCATAATTCCTCCACCTAGCCCACCTAGATTCCCTGCTGTGCCTAAACCCCAAAATACACGTGCGTTCGGATCCTTAGGAATGGCAACATACGCAACTTGCCTGTTGAAATAACCCCCTGGTGTTACATGCGGAGACTGAACGGCACGTGTCGCATAAGTTTCGCCAGTTTTTGTTGCCTTACCCTTTACCCAAAACGCATTGCAATCATCCCCACCAATTTTGCCATAAACTCTACTAGCTGTCATAACACCTGGACGACTGCTCCTAAAATCCCAATCTGGATGAAATTGAGTATCGGCGAAGTTCAAAGCTGCGATCTTAATAAAATGTGAGCAGACATCAGCGTAAATGCATTTGTCCAGTTCCTTTCCTGCCCCTTGGGCGATCCCCTTGAGAAACTCAGTTAGTTCCAAACTCAAAAAGGAGAGCTCCTTAAAGGATCTTTGCATGTAGGCTACACAGTACTTTGCCCTTTCTCCCTCAGGTTTTCCTTTTTGCCAAGGTCTTTCCCCCTTCAGCACTAACCCCCCTTGCAGCACATCCTTTTCCCAAAACATGTCAAAATTCCTTGCAATGTCTTTTCCGCATCTCTGCCCATATTGGATCCCCATTTCCTTCCAAGTCCCTTGAAGGATCCCAATCCATATGGACCGACAGTGGGGAATCTCAGAATCCAACCTAAAAAATCCCTCCCTTGATTGATTCTTCTTCACTGTGTCCACTCCTTCTCTAATAAATTGAACGTATTTAAACCTCTCACGGTCTCACCCTTGTGGTATGACAGCAAGAAGAAGATACGAGGGGTAATTTCTATCTCTGAAAATCTTGTGAGTCGTTGCCCTGCCACTAGGCAGGTGGAAACTGTCGGGTGGGAGAAGAGCTGTTGCAGAATCAGTAAGAGATTCTATACTGCTAATTTCTAGCTCGATCCGATGACCCGCTTTGAATACGCATGAGAACGAATATATTCGGATTGCGTATTCATAAATTTTGCCTGGCACAACAGGTACGGATCTTGTATGCGGGTGATGGGGTCGCCAAGGCGTCGATTTGCTCTCATCTAGTTCTCTATGCGATGCTTTAAGCCAACCCGTGGTCATTAGAGATTTGTTACCGTTTGGATCAACGTCATAAAGCTTCACTATAAAGTTTGTATCCTCAGTGTCAATGGAAGCGTGTAAATACAGGGCACCTGGCCCAGTGACCTCCATATCTTCCCGCATCGGACGGGTTGCCCATTTAAGAGACTGGACGGTACTTGTTACAGTGAGGGGTGCCTGATAAAAGCCATCAGGAGGCACGGAACTGGTGTCGAGCGGCTCCGGCTCCATCAATAACTCATGCCGAGGACGCAAGTAAAATTTCGTCCATTTCGTCCTAGCTAGAGGCCACTCATTTTCATAGCGCCACTGTTTAATCCCTTCCACAAAGATCCTTATAGGCGGCTCAGCCATAATACCGGTATCGATCCCCTTAAGCCAGTAATCGTACCACCTTATCATTAAATCGTGGAACTCATGAAATGGACGTTCTTGCATCGGGGGCAAGGGTTGCAGTTCCAACTTCTTAGGCCCCTTTACACCGAGGTAGCAATCGATCGTTCCGTCCACAGCCCAACCCCGCCCCCACTTGATCGATAGATGAGTAGGTATCTTCACCTTGTCACATCTGTTAATGGGCTGCCCTTCCCAGTAGAATGCCCCATTAAAAGGATTTAATACCCAATCAATAATGAGCGGATGTGAGTCAGGATAGTGGAGCATATGATAGAGGTTCGGATAATTCTTTATGTCCGGGTCTTCTAATCGCTCTTGAATCAGACGCTCAAACTCATCCCTGGTCAGTCTCTTCTTCATTGCCGAGGTGGCATGTTTCACAGCGAACCCACTGTCACCGCCGCGGCCCTCAAGGGCTGCCCGAGGCATTAACCACATAATTCCGCCCTGATAGGCAAATTCATAGTTATTATAATGCCCTCCATTGGCGAAGATTGCCTTCAGATGCGGAGGCTGTTCAGCAGCGGCGAGTATCTGTACCGATGCTAGGTAGGATATGCCTACCATACCCACATTACCATCACACCAAGGTTGTTGTGCAATCCACTCCACAAGGTCATAACAATCCATCCCCTCCCAACCTCCCCCTGATCCCATAACACCACAAGATTCTCCCTCTGATTTGCCAGTTCCTCTTGCATCAACAACGATATGTGCATACCCTCTCGACACGAGGTAGTTTGTGTCGCCAGCTTCTATACATCCGTCCCATAAAGGGCTAGGCCGCGCCTGGGGAGGAAATGTAAGGGCCAGAGCCTCTAGCTCTTTACCATAAGGTCCGTATGCCAATAGCGCAGGAAATTTTCCTCTATCATCGTCAGGGCGATAAACATCGGCAGCTACATGCACTCCGTCGCGCATAGGGACGGAGACATCTTTCTCCATTTTAATCTTATAAATTGGCTTTGACCCCCCTATTCCCTTTTTCAAATTTTCCATACAGCACCTACACCTCCTCAGAATTTGTTAAGAAAGCTGAAGTTATATTCCCTGAATCCTGCATGAATATTTCTGCGAGGCAGCCTTATCAGAAGAAACCTCAGTTCCGTCAAGGAATGCTTGGGACAATATTGAACTATGGGATAGTAGTAGTTTGTCTGTTTTCCAATCCCCGATGGGTGTCCAGATACCATTGTCGGGGAGTAAAATAAAGCCGGAACCAGTCTCAAAACATCAATCTGGGCAACCACAGGGCAAGTTGAGGGAAAACCAGCACAACTATTGCGCAAACTACCATCGCCGGAACGAAGAAAAGTGCACCCCGGAATATGAGCCAGAGGGGCAGATCTTCTGGAGCCACTGCCTTAACTGTATATACAGTTAATCCCACTGGTGGGGTAAGGAGCCCAATCTGTGCCAATAATACCATCTGCACACCAAACCATATGGGATCAAAGCCAAGGCCCGTAATTACAGGGAGAAAGAGAGGCACAGTAATGAGAATTACTGCAATTGTATCCATGAAAAAACCCGCCACGATATAAATCGGTATGATAAAGACTATAAAAGTGATGATGGGGGACCAGGGGAGGTTAACCATCCAACCTGCCAGTGCGTTAGCGATATTGGTTATAGCTATGAAACGACCGAAAACGAAAGCCCCGGCAAGGATTATAAAAATCATCCCAATGAGCCGCGCTGTGTCTCTAAAGGAATCGACAAATCCTTTCCAGGTAAGCGTCCGCCTTCCTAATGCAAAAACTAACATTCCTATAGCGCCGATTGCTCCAGCTTCGAGAGGTGTAAAAATCCCTATAAAGATCCCGCCTAGGATCACGACAAATAAACCCAGCGCCTCAGCCACTCCTGGGAGGGATTTTAACTTTTCTTTAAAGCTTACCGCAGCACCTGGTGGACCAAGAGCGGGATTCTTCCAGCAAGCAAAAATGATCGAAATCATGCTCAAGATAGTAAGAAGGATACCAGGAATAACGCCAGCGATAAAAAGTTCGCCTATCGACTGACTGGCTATTATCCCGTAGATGATAAACACGAGACTCGGTGGGATAATGATGCTCATCGTACCGCCGGAGGCAATACAGCCACTAGCCAACGATAGGCTGTAATTGTGTCTCTTCATCTCAGGTAATGCCACTTTGCCGAAGGTAGCTGTGGCAGCTTGCGCAGAGCCACAAATAGCTCCAAAAAGACTGCAAGCCCCTATAGTAGCAATGGCGAGTCCCCCAGGTAGCCTCCCTAGAAATTTGTACGCAAAGTCATAGAGCCTTCTAGCGGCTCCTGAATAGCCACCAAGGGCACCCATGATGGCAAAGCATGTGACCACAGCAAAACTATAGGATGAAAAAGTCGCCAGCATTTCCATCGACAAAAGTCTAAGTCCTGCTTCTAAAGAAGCCAGATAGCTAAATCCCAAAAAACCCACGATAAACATAGCGAAGCCAATGGGTATACCGGCAAATAGGGCCAGAATGAGAACCAATATTCCAATGATACCTATGAGGGGGGGACTCATTTTCTTACTAGTTCACCTACCGATTTAGACAATTGTGCCAGCAGGGTTAGGCAAACAATTCCAGCATTGAAAGATATGACATATACGAAAGGGTAAAATGGTATTAATACTGTCTCTGTAGCTTCTCCACTCATTTTCAGCGAGTTGCCATGTTTGAAAGCCTGCCAGGCTATCAACAAAAAAAGGCCCAGGGAGATAACGTCGTGGATACCATTAACAACTGCCTTGGGTCGTTGTCCAAGCTTTAATACCAAGAAGTCAATAGCAATATGACCTCGTGTAATTTGGGTTTGACCGAAGGCACAAGCAATTGTCACAATTAATACGACCCTGGTAATATCATAGACACCGTAAATGGGCTTATTGAACATGTAGCGCAAACAAACATCCATAAATGTTAGCCCTGTTATGACCGCCAGGCCAACCATTGTTACGTAAAATGTCGTTATCGCTATTAAGTGAACAATTCTCTCGTATTTATCCATCCTGGGTTACATACTCCTATTTTATAAACGATAGGAAAGTAGACTGGTTTCTTCCCCAAGAGGGGAAGAAACCAGGTGGAAGGCCACTCTAATTCTTATACTGAGGTGTTGCTGAAACTTATTTACTTTAATTCTTTCACACGTTTCAAAAGAAAATCTAAAAACTCACGGCCTGGCAGTCCTTTGGCCTCCATATCAGCTACATACTTATCATAAACAGGCTGAACTCGTCTTTCCATCTCCCTCTTCATCTCCTCACTTTGCTTTATCACTTTCATTCCCTTTGACAGTGCAAGTTCGAGGCCCACCTTGTCGGCAGCATCCTGGTATTCAACCTGCTTCCAGATATACTTTTGGTTAGCCTCTTCAAAAACTTTTTGTACGTCTGGTGGCAAGCTCTTCCAGACATTCCAGTTCATATGTAAACCCCATGCACTTGCAGGCCCCCAATGCCACGAGAGCATGTACTTGATAAGGTCCGCGAACTTAAAATGGTCAAGGGTCAATGTATTATTGATAGTGGCTTCAACAACGCCTTTGTCCAGCGCCCCGTAGAGTTGCCCAATAGGCATGGATATGGGAACGGCTCCAAGCTCCTTCATATAGAGCGCCATGTTTCCCAGGGTTCTTATTTTTAAACCTTTGAAATCTTCTATGCTACGAATAGGTTTCTTCGTCGTCAGCGGATAAGCAGCTGTAGTACTCGTAAAATACATCAGCTTTGAGTCAGCAAATTCTTTCGGCTTAAACTTCTCAAGACTTTCGTTAAAAATCCGTGTGCCATTTTTGGCAGATGCAATTGGAAGTGGTAAACTCCAACCCATCGTCAGAGGAAAACGGCCTGGGTTATAAGCATATAATACGAAAGCCATGTCGCTGAGGCCTGCAACGACACCTTCATATGCCTGTGGTCCTGGTGTTAAAGTCCCACCAGGATAAATAGTAATCTTGACTTTACCCTTAGTGCGTTCATCTACCTCAGCTATATATTCTTGCAATGCCTTACCCATCGGCTCAGCTAGGAGCCCCCAAAAACTTAATGTCAATTTTTTGGCCTCTGCCGCACTAGCTGCTTTCTGGGCTAGAGCAGGCTTTGGTACAGCATACACTCCAATGGCCATGATTAATAAGCAAATCCCAAATACCGTTATGAGTGACGTTATCTTTTTCATTGTTTCCTCCTTTCTCCTCATGGGATAATGGGCAAAAGCAGATGGGATGGATGAGTCTTATCCCTATAAATCTTGTGGAATGTGGCTCTGGCGCTATTGAGGTGAAAAGCGTCAGGAGGCAACACACCCAGTAGAGGGTCAAAGGGATCTTCTTGACTCCTGATCTCCAATTCCATGCAATGAGCTTTCTTGAAGACATTTGACGTGGCATATACTCTTATCGCATATTGAGTCATTTGTCCGGGTTTAATCGGCACCGATCGTCTGTGCGGGTGGTGGGGTGCCCAAGGCTTTGATTTACTCTCATCAATCTCGTTATGTGATGCTTTAAGCCAGCCTGTGGTGATCTGAATCTTATTCCCCTGGGGGTCGACATCAAAGATACGCACGATCCAGTTTGTATCCTCGGTGTCAATGACAGCATAAAGATACA
>Ga0209427_10009546_pt1 | contig 10815 bp, 12 predicted proteins | sample DeeMarSWOR136_30_FD_187465 | JGI IMG/M metagenome (GOLD analysis project Ga0209427, IMG submission 187465) | Marine sediment microbial communities from White Oak River estuary, North Carolina - WOR-1-36_30 (SPAdes) (version 2) | ecosystem: Environmental > Aquatic > Marine > Intertidal zone >...
GAAGTAGATTGTATAGGATAACCAGGCAATCCTATCTCTCTAGCGTTTCGCGAATCCCAGCAACCAACGCTTCGTAGATTTCCTCAGGTGATTCTGATTCTCCAAAACCACCAGTGTATACTTCCCTACTGCCTCCTCCTCTTCCACCCAGGCCTTCCACAGTCTGCTGGACGTAGTCCTTTGCTTCCAGTTTCAGTTCACTCACCCAAAGAATGAAGGTTGGCTTCTCTCCGGGGGAGAAAAGAAGAGCTGCAGTCGGCCCCTCCATCGGCATCTTCTTGAGAACAGTCTTCATCGATTTCGAATCCAATCCTGGCACCCACTCGTGGAGAAAACTGACTTCGCCTATGTTCTCAACAGATGGACCCTCAGTCAGTAGCTTCATGACTTTCTCAGAAAGTGACCTCTTCTCAGACAAGAGTCCCTTCGCCTTGTCTAGCACTGCGCCCACCTGCTCCAACTCGAAGGGATATTCATCCTTTCTGGAGAGGACCAGATTGTAGATCCTGCTTGTTTCGTCAATTGCTCTTCCACCTGTCAAGAAGCTGACACGAACTCCCTCAGGGTTGGTCTTGACGTCTGTGATTTTGAAGACCTGGATATCCCGGGTATTGATGACATGAATGCCCGAACAGGCGGAGCTATCATGTCCACCCACTCCAACGATTCTCATGACATCATGTTTTTCGGATAGTCCCTCACGAGCACGTATCTCTGAGCTCAATTCGGACGCCTTCACGAATTCCGTCTTGACTTCGATTCCTTCTGTGATTATTCCTTGGACATCACTCTCGCCCTCAATGAGAGTTTCAAGGCTTAGGTCCACTCCCTCGAAGTCCACAGTCCCACGGTCGTCCTCCATCCAGATGTAGCCGAGTTTGACACCTTCATTCTTCTTCTTAATGGCTGCCGCGAACAGATGCTCACCCGTGTGGGCTCTCATCATGGCTCTTCGCCACTCCATGTCGACAAAGAGAACCGCGGACGATCCAGCAGGGATGTGTTTCTCAGTGATGAGAGCTGTCTTCTCATCGATGGTCACAGAGTCAATGAATCGAATCTCCTGCTCCCCGACAAGAAGAGTCCCTCTGTCACCTGCTTGCCCTCCTCCTGCGGGTCGCACAACCTTCTGTTGGATGATCGCTGCAAACTGCCCCTCGTGCGGGTCACAAGCCGATATGAGAACCGGAAACTCGTTCTTCAGGGGGTCTATCCAGTAGGGAAATGACTCTACCATGTGCATACACGTCCGCCGAAATCGATAAAGCAGGGACGCACATTTCTTTACTAACCTAACGGATGCTCAGAGGTCAAGCTTGATGTCACGATTCTTGAAGAAGGACCCAGTCAAAAAGGCGAAGAAGCACATAGATAGAGCACTACAGGAACTCGAGGACGGATACGCAGACTACGCCAGCCAAGAATACGAGAAGGCTGCCCATCTCTTTCTGGAGGCTGATGAGGAAGATTTCGCAGTGAAGTACTTTCGAGAGTCCTCCTATTGTGCCATTCAGAACAACGACCATGAGAGGGCCGCCAGCATGAAGATTCAGGCTGCAGACGTTCTTCTAAGAGATGGAAGGTTTGACGAGGGCGGTGGTCTGTACTCTGAAGCATCTGATCATCTCTTCAGGCAGAAGAAGGTGAAGGAGTCAACTCGGATTGCATCGGTTGGGATTCTTGCTTATCTGGCGGCTCGTAGCTTTGATACAGGCGTCAATCTGATCAGGAAACTCGATCATCGTATTTCAGGCATGTCGATTGGCAAGGTTCCGACACTTGAATTGGCTCGTCTAAGCGTGAATATCCTTTGCGAGGGGGGTGATGTGCCGGCCAAAATGCTGAAGAACGCCATCAACGCCGCGAAACCGAGGCCAGCGGAACAAGCGCTCTTCTCATTTCTAACCGAATCTGTCAAAATCGCCCGAGATACAGAAGTGGTGGTCGAGTGGGCAGGAAGGGCTCAGGACGAGGTGCAGGCGAAGACCCCAGTGGAGTTCGAGTTGCGATACAAGTGTCCTGCGCCCGTAAGGGTAGTCAACTATCGCACCTCTCTATCGACGAGTCTCAAGTTTACGAAGGAGCCCACCATCGAGCAGAAGGTTGCCAAACAGGATTCCTGGCTCCTGGAAGTGCTCCCCGTTCTCAGTGGAAGCGGTACCGTAGGCCCCTTCAGCCTCACGCTTGAGGGAGAGAATGTTCTCGTAAACAAAATGAGCAACGCGCTCGAGTTCAGAATCACTCGTCCGCCGTCTGACTTGTCTGTGGAGATCTCTCCCGAAACAGTCTCCTGCGGCCTAGGTGATGAGGCCATTCTGGACGTGACATTCATCAACGAAGGTGAAGGGTCTGCTGAGAACATCAAGATGACGGTGGAACTCTCTGAGGGCCTTGAGCTCTCACTTGGAGGTAGCGAGAAGGTCATTGAGTTCATAGGACCGAAGGAGAGAATGAGATTCCAGCTATTCGTACGGGGAATGGCCTTGGGAGATGAAACAGTGACGGTCAAAGCCGAGGGTTCTCGCAAGGGCGAGGAAACAACGAATTCATCCACAATCAGAGTAGCCTAAAGCGGTTCATTCCTTCCTGCGTTGCTTGTCGATTCCTTCTCTAATGTCTAAACAGGCACCCATGAGCTCTTGGATAGTGTCCTGCCCTTTGAACGCCTTCAAGTGGTCAGAGGCATCATCGAGACGATTCTCGGACAGAGATTCGACAAAGGAAACGAGGGTTTCTAGCCATTCTCCTCTGGTCTTGCCAATTGCCCTTCTGGCCTTCTCTATCCTGTCCTTGGCTTCCGACATTTTCTCTATCGTAGCAAAGCCCATCGCTGCTAGCGAGAGATCAATAACTGCGGTCTGAGCCTTTCCTTCTTCGACCGCCTTCTCAGCTGCCTTGTCATAGAGGTTGCCCATATTCTCTGTACATGTCAGGAAGTAGTCTCTGTTCCCGAGCTTGTGACATGAGAATGCAGCCCATAGATATGCCTGCGCAGCTGTTTCAGTTAAGTCCTCATTCAATGCATGCTCAGCAGAATTCTCAAAAAGCGTCAATGCGGTGTCGAATTCACTGACTTGCTTGTACTGGGTAGCTGCATCGAAGTAGGCTCTGGCTGCGCCTTTGCTATCGTCGGCGCTCACCTTTTCCTCCGCATACATGTGGTAGTACTCTGCGGCTTTTCTCGTCATCTCAATCACCCGGTCGAGATAGCAGGCGGCGGCCTGTTTGTACTGATGAGCAGCCTGATTGAACTTATCCTCTTCAACGAACTCGCCCGCTAGTCGCTCCCATTGTGAACATTCATCTTCCATAATCATCTCGACCCCTAGAATGACTGAGTCGGAGTACCCTATGCATCGCCCATGCAGGATGCGTAACGAGTGGTTGTCTCACTCAAATATGTTGCTCCGATGGATGGCTGTGCAATAAATCGAAAGCCTTTGCTTCTGTTATCCATTCGAGCACTGGGTGCTAGACCACTGTTGGTGGGACCAAGATATCAAGAATCTCAGAAGAAGGAGTTCCGCAGAAATCCTTGGATGCTAGCCAGAGACCCTCTTCTCCAATCACTGTTAGAGAAAAGCCTTCGTCCAGAAGTTTCAGCAGGTACTCCATGTGAACTATCATGTCCAAGGGCAGTTTCCTTGTGGCCAGCGCTTGTTCGTCAAGAGAAGAAGTGTTTGGAGTAGAGATTTCCACCTCGACTGAAAGGTGATGTGGGTCTGCCGAAGTACGCACGAGCAGTATCTCCACCCAGTCAGTTCTCAGCACTACCGAAATCCACTGACTAGACTCCATTTCGTCAGAAGAGGGGGTTGGTGAATTCGCCACTTCCCGGAATCTGGAAACAAAATCCGGTCGAGCGCCATTGCGGAAACTTCTTCGGTGGTCCTTGTTAACCATCACTATATCCTCCCCTGCATCTGGCTTGTTCATACACAGCCTGACCTTGAACAGATGAAGCCTGGGAGGAGCTGCCCCAAGTAAGCTACTCCCAGCTTCGCTGAGAATCTCACGGTTGAATCTCCTACATTCACCATCACAGAGTGATATCTCATCCACGACGTTTCATAACCACAACAACAACTACAACAATGGCGACAGCACCGGCACCAACAGCCAGCAACTCCATCGGAATTCCTGGTGGTGCGTCATCAACGACGATGTTGTCTATCGCATAGTCGTACCCGAGGAGTATCCTGAAACACTCCGACGTGGAGATTTCGTTGTCCGTTGCCTCCACCATCAGGGTCTCATTGACGTAGACACTCATCTGTCCGGCAGCCGTCCTTGTGATTCTGATATGGTGCAGGGTTCCTTTCAAGGATGGCCTCTCTAGTCCATCACCTGATGCGAGAGTAACTGTTGCTTCACCATTGAACCTGGTTATGGCATAGATGTATTTCAGACCAGCCGATGTTGTTCCTTGGGTGATTCGAAGGCAGTAGGTCATCTGAGGGTGTGTATCTGGATGCGTACTCATGAAGTACACATAAAGTCCTGGCCTAAGGTCCATCATCCAATTCCCAATATCGAACATGTCGAAGTTCCATGTGCCGCTGGTAAGATTGCATGGTCGATGGACCTCGGTTGAATAGCTACCACGAAGAGTGCCATCAACGACAATGGTGTTCGCATCGATGACCCATCCATCCGGGGGGAAGTCGCCGTCGAAGTCCTCTGACCACACTTCAGTGGCACTACATGGTTCCGCGATGATCGCCAAAGAGCACATCAGGACCAGAATTCCTAAACACACAAGACTTCTCAAAGGATTTCCATTCATTCCTTTTGATACCTCCATTTCCTAGGTTCACTGAAAACCTATGTTCAAAGAACGTGCTTTAGTTGAATATCAGTTAGCGGTAACAATAGTCTGGAAGCTACGGCTCTGCTATGGTCGGAATCTGCCGATGCTTGAACTTCGATGTTTTCAGAACGGAATCAGTAGAAATGGTAGTTTCCCTAGGCTTTCAGACCATGAACCCAGAACCTTCCTGATATGTTCCTGATATCACTCCATTGGCTCAATCATGTCGTCCAACAGAAACTCTCCCAGGTCCACGAGGCATTGGCTTTCTAACACACTGACTCTCAACCGATCGCCTGTACTCAGATTCTTCTTTCGGAGTATCTCGATCTCCTCCAGTGCCTTCCGATACTTCTCTATAGCGACAAGCCGCTCAAGCTGTGAAAGCGGTGACTCTTCCGACGTAGCGTTCGTCAGGATCACCTCCATCTCCATGGGTTCTCCCACGAAATCTATACTGCGCAGTCTGCCTCCGCGAGGAATACTACTTTGCATAAGCGGCCCTCTGCATCATACGAAATGCAATCTCGGGCCTCTTCTCTATTAGTACTGATATCCCTGGTGACAAGAAAAAGGGTCAGGGAGGTGCAAGGCAAGACCCTACCCCTCCCCTCAATGGCGAGGAATGTGGAGAACATATCCTCTCTGGTTAAGCTAGTTGATCTGGAATACTCCCTCACTGTACCCTATACCGTAGAGTCCACCTGTCCAATCGACTATGCCGACTGTGTGTATCTTCCGGCCTACTAGATCCGAAAACTGACCTGTTGCTACTGTGACTCTGCCGTTGATTGTGTACTGGCTTATTGCGAAGGTGAACGACCCTTCATGGGTGCCTTCGACATAGGAGCCATCTTCCCAAATAGCCCACCAAATCCCAGAGAACTTCTGCATATTCACATTCTTGTAGATCTCAGCTTCAGTGTTGAACCAGTAGAACTCGCCATGAGCACCGTCTTCTGCATAGACATCTCCAATCCATGTCGGATTGTCAGGAGTCCAAGGCGGAAGATTGACAGAGCAAGCGGTTAGCCATCTGAGAGGTTTCTTGGCCTCAACTGGTGTTGCGTACACTAGGGCTACCATGAACAATAGTGCAAGCAAAGCAACAGTCGTCTTTCTTCCGATAGTCATTCGCTTTTCACCTCCATTTCCTAGGTTCACTGAAAACCTATGTTCAAAGAACGTGCAATAGTTCAATATCAGTTAACGGTAATAGTAATCTGGAAGCTATGGCTCAGCTAGGGTCGGAATCAGCCGAAGCTTAAACTTCGATGTTTTCAAAACGGAATCAGTATAAATGGTAGACTCACCAGACTTTCAGACCGTAAACCCAGAACCTTCCTGATATGTTCCTGACATCACTCTATTTCCTGTATCATTTCGTCCAACAGCAACTCTCCCAGCCATGGGAACTTCTTGTGGGAGAAGAAGACAAGCGGAGTTGCAGAGTCTATGGATGACATCTGTCGCACCCTTTCACATATACCATAGGCTTCTTTCAAGTCGTCAGGTTCAAACCACGTAAACAGGACAGGTTCTGTTGCCGACTGGAAGATGTCGAAGACTTTCGTAGGGAATTCCTCCTTCAACCAGTTCCATACTTCCTGATTCGACGTAGCATTCTCATCAACTTGGATTCTCAGAACTATATCGAGTCCCGTGGACATTGTGTGACTTCCTCTGACAGTAAAACGGAACGCGCCACTATCTCGAATCTCTCTGAGTACTTTGCGCACACGTTTCACGGAGAGCCCAGAGTCATCTGCGATATCCTTCACTTGCATCCGGGCATCCTTTCTCAGGGCTCGCAGCACAAGCAGCTGATGTTTCGTGAGTTCTATCTCTTCGCCACGAGGAACAAGCATTCGCGTAGTTGTGTGAAGCTCCACAGCCTTTGCACTGTCTAGGCCCCGTAAGAACCTGCCAATCTCCTGCAGACGTTCTGAACCAATATATTGTCCAGTGGCGAAATAGGACCTTCCTGATGCGCTTACCAGCTCTGATACTTGGATGACCCCTCGATTGCTCCCAATCAGGTTGACAAGCTCCTTCCCGTCCTCGGTTCCGTCAGTATGAACCAACGCGACGAATCCCGATGACCCAATCATGGCCTGTGAAGGTAAGACCACAAACTTCACGATATGCCCGTCTTCAATGAGTGAGGAGACACGTTTTATCACAGCAGTCGTGGACAGTCCGACTCGATCTGCGAGATTCTTGTAGCTAATCCGGCAGTCCCTGCCTAGCTCCTCAAGTATCCTCCTGTTAGTTGGGTCCAAGGTCAACACCGCGAATCCTGGCAAATTGTAGAATACAAGCTAGCAGTGAAATAAGGATTTCTCAAAGAACTAGTCAAATTTGCGTGCTTTGATTACTGGAAGTTGCACTCCGGCGGCAGCAACATATCGATAATCTCTGGTGACGGAATCTCTCTGAAGTCCTTCGAAGCCACCAAGAGACATTCCTCTCCAATCACTTGGAGGTCGAAACTAGCATCGAGCAATGATCGTAAGTATTCCATATGTATTATCACCTTGGAGGGCAAATCGGTGTCCCTTGTGACCATGTCTTCAGTTGGGACAATTGGCATGAAGATTTCTACTTGAACCGATAAGGAAATTGGAAACGTTAGCCTCCGGACAAGGGAGATTGCGATGCATTCCGTCTTCCACACCAGACTGATGGTTTCACCGGTTTCGTAGATGCTCGAAGGATCTATCGGGGCCTTGACTAGTTCGTGGAATCTTGAAATGAAGTCCCTCTTTCGCTTCTCTCGAGATTCCTTCTCCCGTTCACGCTCTTTCAACTGACTCTGTCCTCACAGAAACACATTCTCAGGAGTAGACTTACAGCTGGAGTGATGAAGGAGGATTCCCCCTGACTGAGAATCCTCCCTATTTGGCGTCAAGCCATGAGGTGCAAGGGTCCACGTCACTCAATGTATCTTTGGTAACTACCTCTTACGTTTCCAGATGACAGCCCCAGCTACTATGATGACCGCTCCACCAACAACCAAGAGGATTACTAATTCTGAGATTCCGTCACCAGGGTCATCGTAAACGAATATGTTGTCTAAGGCTGTGTCCATAATGATTGCCCAAAACACGAAGTAAGTTGACTCATCAATCTCTGTATCAGTGACATCCATCGCCGGAGTTTCATTTATGGACACTCTAATCCGTCCTGCCGAGTTCCGCGTGACCGCGATATGATGCGCGGCCAGTGGGCCTTCGGGACCGTCATAAGAGTCCAACTTGACCTTCGCTCCATCGAAGTTCCTGTATAGACCAAATACCGGGATTGATCCTGTTGCAGTCGAGGATCTCGTGAGTTGCACAGCGTAGTAATTAGACGTCGCAAAGTCCGAACCGTCGGCCATGAACCAGACACCCAGCCAACCAGATGTCGAACCGAGTTCGACCAAGTCAAATTCCCACGTGCCCACTGTCACACTGCTACTGCGGTTTGCTAAGCAAGCCGGGTCACCAAGGACTTCTTCACTACCGTTCATCCTGAGCCATCCCTCGTCAACGTCGCATCCCCAAAAATACCAGTCTAGCGGAACTGTGTTGAAATCTTCTGACCAGACCAGTGCAGCGCTACACTGGACTGGGCCAAGTGCTGTGACACAGAGCAGTATCACGACCGTTATGCTGAGGGCTATTATCTTACCTTCCTTCTTCAAATGCAAATCATCACCTTCTAGGAGGTTCAATATGAACCACCATTGAGCGTATGAGAACAGGATGAATATCAAACCACGTTCAGGCCTGGGTTTACAGCCTGGATTCGGCGGCGGACTCGCTAGGATACTCGCGGAGCAGGTCGTCTAGCCAGTATTCACCGAGCCACAGGTATTTCGTATGTTTGAGAATGAACAAGGGGTTTGCTGACTTAGCAAACGGAGCTTCCGCAATTCTTCGATAGACACCATCTGTCTGATGAACACTTCCCCCCGTGAACCACACAAAAGACACGGGCTCATCTAAAGAGAAGAAGACATCGAAGACATTCGCGTCACACTCCGCAAGCAACCAGTCCCAGACTTCCTGCTGCTTGGCTCTCTCGATGTCATATTCCATTCTCACCACAACTGAAGTCGATTCTTCACGACTTCGGCTAGATCGAGCAGTGAACCTGAAGGCATCACTCTCCTCGAGTTCTCTCAGCGTTTTTCTCGCAATCTTGAGCGGCAGTCCTGTTTCTTCTGCTATCTCCCTCACTTGGGCTCGAGGGTTCTCTTTCAAGACCCGCAATACTGCGATGTGTTGGTCTGAAAGAGTCATCTTCTTTCCTGGATATACCCGCATTCTGGTGTTGGTGTGGAGCTCGACATCTCTTACAAAACCAAGCCCTCGGAGCGATTTCTCTATCTGCTGTAGACGTTCGCCATCCGTATATTGACCAGTAACGAAATAGGAGCTACCCCTGGTAGACGCTAGAGTCGAAACTTGGATCACCTCGGGGTTAGCACCGACGGCGTCAATGAAATCATCTGTGTTCTCCGTTCCGTCAGTATGAATCAGCGCTGTGAGGTATTTCGCATCCATCATTGCATCTGATGGCAGTACAACAAGCTCATAGATTGAGCCGTAGTCGACCATTGCGTTGACTCGTTTGATTACTGCTGTTGTTGATAGTCCTAGTTTTCTGGCTATCTTTCTGTAGCTTGTCCTACAGTTGACGCCTAATTCATACATTATCTTCTGGTCGGTCGAGTCCGGCATGAACCACGCACATTCCTACTCGGACATGTAGGTTGCCCTCGGACTCAGTTAAGTATTCCCCACCACGTTGAGGTGCGTCACTGCAATCTCCTCACGACTTTGAGAGCTCCTCAAGTATCTCCTTGGCCCGCTCCACCTTGACATTTTTCTCCTTGACGAGTTGCTCGGCAACTCTATCGACAAGCTCACCCTTAGCTCCGGCTGTCGCAGCAACATTCCTGGCATGGAGCGACATGTGTCCTTTCTGAATCCCCTCTGAAGCCAAGGCTCTAAGAGCTGCAAGATTCTGTGCAAGCCCGACACTTGCAATTACTCTTCCAAGCTCCGTAGCTGTCTTGACTCCGAGGATCTGGACGCACGCGCGAGCAACCGGATGGATCTTGGTCGCCCCTCCAACAAGACCTACTGCCATCGGTATCTCTATGCTGCCCACAAGATGCCCATCTGAGTCCTTCTTGTACTTGGTGAGCGAACTGTATCCATCGACTGCCGCATAGCTGTGTGCCCCAGCCTCGATTGCCCGAAAGTCATTGCCAGTCGCGATGACAACGGCGTCTATGCCATTCATTATACCCTTGTTGTGTGTAGCACATCTGTATGGGTCTGCCTCAGCAAATGCCCATGCAGCAACGACACCATCGACAACCTCCTCGCCCCCAATCAGATCCTTGTCGAAAGTTGCCTTGGCCCTCACCAGTCTTAAGTCTGCCAGATTGGAGAGGATCCTGAGCAGGACCCTTCCTCCACTGATGCTCTCAATCCGAGGTGCCAGTGCTTCGGCCATCGTATTGACCGCATTTGCCCCCATAGCGTCCCTCGTGTCGACAATCAGCTCAGTGACTACCATCGGACCAACCTTTGTGTCAATTACACGAACACGGAGGTCTCTCGCCCCTCCACCGAATCTCACAAGAATTGGGTCTTGTTCGTTCGCAAGCTCGATGAGTTCATCTTTGATTTCCAAGATTCGCTCTTTCGCCTTGAATGGTTCCGGCACTTCAACTGCCTGAATCTGACCAATCATGACTGGCCCAGTGTCTTCGGTTTCAAAGCCTCCGTGTTCTCTTGCCATCCTTGCGGCGTTGCTCGCTGCTGCCACAACTGAAGGCTCTTCCAATGCCATAGGAATAAGGTAGTCCTTCTCGTCAATCCTGAAGTTGGTCGCAATCCCTAGCGGCAATGTCATAGATCCTACAACATTCTCAATCATGTGGTCCAATATCTCCATGTCGACTGAACCCGGATCAAAGAGGGGCTTCAGCTCCGTTTCGGGTA
>Ga0209427_10009547_pt1 | contig 10815 bp, 7 predicted proteins | sample DeeMarSWOR136_30_FD_187465 | JGI IMG/M metagenome (GOLD analysis project Ga0209427, IMG submission 187465) | Marine sediment microbial communities from White Oak River estuary, North Carolina - WOR-1-36_30 (SPAdes) (version 2) | ecosystem: Environmental > Aquatic > Marine > Intertidal zone >...
CCACTTCATTAAATGCAAAGAGGGCTGAAATATCTTCAGGTAACAACTGTATCATTTCGCAGAGAGGTTCCATCAAATCTTCTGAACCCACATTTTCCAGAGAGGAATCCCACACATCCACACAGGGGTACTTCCCCGGAGAAGGTAATGAATCCCAGTTCTCATCTTTTTTGGATGCAGAAGCTGCAGCTACTGCTTTTTCCACAGCATCTCTTACACCATCTTTATCTATATTATACGTGAAGACTGAACTCAATGCTTTATCCTTGATTAAACGAATTCTCAACCCCTCATTCCGTGTCTTTGATGCGTTGTTGACTTTATCTGATTCAGCTCCAACAACAGTGTACACGTCTTTGATCCATACAGCCTCTATTTCATCTGCACCACTTCTCTCACCTGTTTTAACAGCATACGAACACAAATCCATGTTATCCCCTCCCTCCAAAGAGAATTGCACCTTCTTTTACCTGCATGGGTGGTCCACCTGCAGACGTTGCTGCTATCTGGTCGATTTTTCCGCAGTAACCTGCATCAAACCCTAATTCTTTACCTACTCCTTCAATTAAAAATAATGCTTCTGTAGCTATTCCGGAAACAGATAAATCCTTAATAGGTTCTCCAATTTCACCATTTTCAATCTCAAAAGCTTCCTGTATACCTATCTGGAAGCTGGAATTCTGGTCAGCACTTCCCCCGCGGTAGTCCACGCAGTAGTACCCGAATTTAATGCCTTCAAATAGTTCTTCTTCTGTGTAATCTCCTTTTTTGAAAAAGGTGTTTTTCATGCGGATTAAGGGCGGATACAAGAAGCTTTCTGCTCTGGCAGAGCCACTGAGCGGCAGCCCTGTCTTTTGAGCATGCTCCCTGTTGGTTAATAACCCGGTGAATATACCCTCTTTTATAATATCCACACTTCCCATTAAAACACCTTCATCATCGTACTTTGATGTACCGAAGGTTCCTTCAATGGGTGCATCCACCATGGTAACAATGTCAGAAGCCACTTTTTCCCCTAATTTGCCGTTGAAACTTGAATTTGCAGTTAAATCTGCTTCTGCTAAGTGACCTAATGCTTCGTGCGCCAGTGTTCCTACCACTCTGGGACCTAAAACGCACGGGAAACTTCCCTTCTTGGGAGTCTTTCCCTTTAACTGCAGGAGGACTCTGTTCCCGACTCTGTCAGCTATTTTTTGTTCTGTCTCTTTTTCGAAGAACTCAAACCCTTCTTCAGTAGAACCTACAATATCTCTGGCTGCTGTTAATAGAGTGTTCTCTTTCCCTGTTACCCAGCAGTAGTTGTAGACGTGGCCTGTTTCCTGGGTAATTTCTGTGCCTTCATTGGTTATCAAGTGTTTGAACCCGTGTGAATCTACATATTTGATAGAAACAGCTTTAATTCTTTCATCATAGGCTTTTATCAGGTTATACAATGTATCTAATCGAGAAATTTTCTCCTCAAATGAAACTTCGTGGGGAGGCATGGTGTACTGCTGCATCCACGTATCTTGACAGGGCTTCACTTCTTTCAATTCTATCTTCTCTTTTAATTTGCTAGAAGCTGTCTTAGCTAGAGAACACGCTTCTTTTACTAGCGTTTCTGCATCTTTTATGATTCCACAGGTGAACCCCCAGGCACCGTCATACAAGACTCTGCAGGCTAACCCAGATTGAACAGTCACATTCAGGTTATCCACACGGCCATCTGAGTACCCTATAGACGTCAGTGTTGCATCTTCAGCTCTCAATTCCACATATTCCGCACCTTGCTGCACACCTGCAGTAATTCCTTTTTCCAACATTTCAAGCATAGTAGTAATGTGGTTACTCTTATAAAAACCCATGGGTGGCATGCATTACCTGCTGTATGAAACAAAATCATGTACTGCATATCTGGTGAGATGCTTTTTTCGCGGTTAGGGTTGAGGACTGTCCCGTTTGTGATTTTGAAAGATTTTTGTGTATTAAAGGTCATAGTTAAAATTCAGATGTTTTAACTGCTATATTGAAAAATTTTACAAAGAAAAGAAACGGATTAACTCTGAAAACCTGAGAGAATTCAAAAAGCACTGGAACCATTCTTATTTCTGGTGTGAGGCTGGAGAAATGTTTTTAGGTGAAACGTCGAAAAAGCTCGAGAAAACGTGGTAAAGGTTTTCTCCAGCCTCGTGTGTTACCCTTGTTCCTTCTTCTCTCTTATTATTTATTGTGACAGTTTAAATAATTATTTGTGAGAAGATGTGATTTTTTGTGATTCAGTATGAAATGAGAATACCATGAGCAACCTGTCTTTGATCTTTTAAATTGGTCTCCTTTCATCCTCGAGATACAGGAAAAGATGGGTTACAATTCATTGGTTAGGTTATCTATTTAACAGAGGGGTTCTTCAAAGCTGCCTGCTGGGGTTATCGTCAGTACATTTAAATACTTTTCTGGGGTTGGTAGTGGTACCACAGAATACACCAAAAAACTTAAATCAAACAAAAGGTACTTAAGAATGTCTGCCAATAAAAGAAGTCCCTGTAGAGCCAAAACTCAGAATCATGAAACAGACTACAATGGCAAAGGTGATGTGGGATGACTGATCATACTGAATTTGAAGAAAGATTTCTCATCCAAGTTAGCGACTTGTATAAGAGAAAAAAGAAAGATTTCGGGGAGTTGAGAGAGAATCTTCAAATCATACAAAGGGATCTTGAACTTATTTCCCAAAAGGGATATAAACTTTATTTCGCTGTTGATTTTCATCAGATCTTCAAGTTCGCTTTTCCCATATCGGTTTTTGTTCCTCACCCATGGAGTGATGTTCCAAGAAGTAGTAGACGTATCAGGGATATTAATGAACATATAGCAAGGGCATTTGTTTTCTATGGCCTCCATCCTCGTCCAATACTGCTGCCACCTCACATTGGTGAATTGGAAGATCTATTAGACTTATTTATTACAAAGGAGATAGTTTTTGATATAGAACTTGATACCTTAAAACGATGGGGAGACAAATATTTTACCTCCGAGCAAAAACAATTAATTAGGGAGGCAGGAGAATGGTTTAGGAAAAATCCTCAAGGGGATCCATCAAGAGAGAAATGGTATGTGCAGCTTGTTAGATTCTTGTATGCCAATTACCGCGATTTATTGTATTTGACCACAGGCCTAATAACTCATGGGATCGATATTATCAATGATCTTTTCTACTCATCAGAGCCAAAAGTTCTTCTCTGTGAAGATGTGTTTCCAGAACATCAAAATCTGATAAAACAAATTGTAAGTAGTAAGGTTTCGAAATGGTTTCATCTCTTCCAAAAAACGAGAGGAAGATGGTTGCCTGATATTAGGGATTCAAAGGCAATAGATATTGTTTGTGCCTTAAATAATGCATTTATTGAAGACAATAGAAAGGAGAGAATCTTCCTGATTTCGGATGCACCATCAATGTACAAAGTTTTGAATTGGGACATCACTGATCGAATATTATATGACAAGAAGGAACTTAGGGAAAATAATCATCCTAGGGGCGTTATAAACATTGAGGGAAATGAAATTAGATTATTAAGAAGAAATGATACTTTTCTAATCTACTTGCTTCATAGGGAATCTGACGATTTGAAAACATTAGAGAGAATAAGGAAATCGGAAGATGAGGTGAACAGATATTTTGCATTGGAAGATAAATTCTCGGAAATAATAACATTCTGTAAATTGTGTGACTACGATTGTGAAGCTTGTAAGCCACCAAAAGAATGTAGAGAGCTTCTGGCAGAATTAAAAAAGTCTTTCAAATTCTATGAAAGCTTGCAGAATATCGAATTACTCAAGGGAGACAAACGACAGATGATAATGGAACCCTATGGAATAATTCTTAATGCAGACGTGGAACTTGAAAAATCTATTCGATATATTGTAGACTTTCTTATGAATAAAAGTGATTCTTTCGAAAAACTGGTAGACGATGAAAGAAGCAAATTTGGAGAAGTTTTTGAAAATGTGATGAAGAATGTTCAAACAAGTGCCAAAGATATCTCAAAAGCTTTGTTTCTAAATATAGGGTATCGTCTTGCAGGAATAAGTGGGATACCATTTAGGATACAATTCCAGGACGAAGAAATATCGGAGCTCATAGTAGATCTAATTTCTGCAGTTTTCCAGGAAGAGGAAAAGCTTGATATTGAGGGAATAATGAAGAAATCTAGGTTAATCCTGAAATTCCGAAATAATACTCAAAAGGGAGAAGATAGTCATTTGCTTAGTGCAGTTCTGTGTTACTGTTATAAGAGATACAGAGATGCAGCTCAGATAGCAAAAGATCGATTGGAGGAAGGAGATCCCAAATATCGTTCTGAGTACCTCTTTATTAGAATAATTTCATATTTGGGTTTATCAATCGAAGAAAAAGAAAAGAAAATTTTTCAAAAAACATTTGAAGAAGTAAAAAAAGCATATAGAGAGCATTGTGTCAAAGAAAAAGCTGACTTGAGATATTTCAACCTGAAAGCTGCAATTATTCTTGAGGGAATTGGACATTCGTTAGGGGAAGATTTGGATATTGATGAAGCCATAAAAACCCTAAGGGCCGGGTTAGAAGAAATGAAGAAGATCTCGAACATGGAAAAATATGGAGAGGAACTGAAATTCACTTTGATCAATAATTACGTTTATGGAATTATTTTGAAAGATCGAATCTATCAAACTACCAGGGAAGAAAGGAGAGATGCACATCAAAAAATGGAAGAGCTTTTGGAGGAGTTTAGGGATCTTTCCAAGTACCCGGATATACAAGATACAAGAGTATGGTTCATAATTCTGCAGATGAAATATTCGGATGATAGATTTGAAATAGAAAATCTATACGAATATGGGAATGAGATAATCAAAAATGTGGCGAAACTAGCTGAAAAAAGACAGATGCCCCCTTATAAACTAAAAATTTACATGGAAACTAGAGAAAAATTGGATAGAGTTTATGAAGAGAGAAGCAGGGAGTTATGAGGATTCTCGATTTATCAGTTCTTTATTTTAGGGATTCAGCAACAAATTTCTGGTAACTCTGAACTCGACACTGATACTTCCAAAGTGTGGGGGAGCCTAAGTGCAATAGAAAGGCAATATATCGAGGTGGAATTTGTTTGAGCAAGTAGAATGGAGTAACACCACATGTGTTATCCACATTTATCAGCTCGCAGGATTTCTAGATCTAAACTATGCTGGAAAAGTAATTCACTTCCGTACTCTTTATATTTGTGTATCTATCTCTGGTTCTTTTCTCTTCATTATGCTTTTGGCATAAGGATCCAATTTTTCCCTTTCAATACCAGATGTGGTGTATATCCTATAAATATTGAAAGACTTGATATCAAAAGTCCTTAAACTCCTCTCATTTTCAATATCATGATACTTCTTAACAACGTTTTCAGTCTCATCATAAATATCAATATTCGATTTTAGCAATTCTTGAAGTGGGCTCATTCTGATTTCATAAGGTGTATCTATGAATAGTTCGGGGCATTCATCTTTCTTTTCCTTTTCATACAACCTCTTGAGTGCTGCTTTTCTGTTTTCAGCAAGCATTTTCAGAAATCCTGGTGCAGTATATTTCTTAATCTGATCTTGTGTAAGTAGTTCTGCTTCATCTATTACAGTTTTATATAAGTCCCTTTTTAGTATTCTATCAATAAGCTTATGGGCTTTCTCCAATTCGTCAGAATCCTGAAGATGGCAGAAAATCTCATAAAACAAGCTATTATCGTTAAGTTTTTCAAATTCTTCAAGATTTACAGTTCTTTCTACAAGGTTAAGAGGTTTCATAGAGTATCGAAGTATTTGCTGGAGCATCAAATCTAACCCTCTACACGTCTTATGGAAGTAAACATTCTTGAACATTTGGAATCTGTTTATCAGAAGAAGTAAAATGTCATCAAGAATCTTTGAAGAGTAGCATAGTATTTCATTGCCATTACTATCTTCTCTTATCGACGAAAAAAGGATGAACCTGTCCAACGGAAAACCTCCATAATGACATGTCCCTGAAAAATAGGAATCTCTCTTTATGAAATCCATCCTGTCACATCCAAAAGGTCCATGGATTATGTTGTAGAAGACCTCCCCTTCGCTTTTCAATATTTCTACAACCTTATTCATGATCGTACGAATGCTCTCGTCAATGCTGGACGTTAGGTATTCTTGCAGCCCCGACAGCTTAATTGATCTCTCGAGTTCTGCTTCATCATAAGCTTCAAGCAGTATTTCTGGGAGATAATCTTTGATTATCTTCATTTTATGTTCATCATGACCATGTTTTGTCTCAGGATAAATCTCTTTATAAATCGTTTCGTCGTATTGGTGGGAAAAAACTCCATGCCCAATGTCATGAAGAAGCGCACAAAGCCTCAACAATTCCTTTTCCGGATCAGAAATATTCAGGTTCCTTGCATACATTTCAGAAATATGAAGGGCTCCTATTGAATGTTCAAACCTTGTGTGGTTTGCAGAATGGAAAACATAAGCAACTGAGGGAGTCTGCTTAAGGTATCTCAATCGCTGAAAAACCTTTAAATCAATAATGTTAAGTTCAAAAGAAAATATTCTGATATTTCCATGTATTGGATCTCTGAATATTTTCGTGTCTTTTCCAGTCATAGTATTCGATCCTAGTTTTTCGTCAAGTACCTCAGTTTGGCTTTTCTTGCGATTTCTTCGTTGGTTCCGAGAGCAGCTACTTTCTCATAGCAAGCATTATAAGCATCCTTAAGATTTGTCGGGATATCTTCCAAGAGTATTTTTCTCCCTTCCTTCGTTAGAACATATCCAGGATTCAAGGAATACTCCAGTAAGTTGAGGTCCAAAAGATAGTCAATTAAGGTAGAAATTTTCGCCGAGGCTACTGCGGTTGAAGTAGCTTCCCAATGGAGTTTTTCTTCTACTTCTTCCAGTCCCTCCTTTCTTATCAGGAATACATAGCTCTGGATGAAATCTTCCTTTTCGACTTCTTCCATTCGGTCAATAAGCATTCCTAACTCCTCAGCTAAAGATAAGCGCCTCTTTTCCTTCATATTCTTTCCCTCCTATGTTTATATGGAGTATTGGTAATATCTTTATAAAGTTTTTGTGTTTTAATTCCTTCATTTGCAGTATAAACATTATATGTTCTGATCAGATTAGACACAAGAGGTTCCGCTTGCGAGGCTGTTCCTCTCTTTCCAATTTTCAGCATCAGTGATTCCCAAAAACCTACATAATCAAGAAAGAATTTGAGAGCACATGAATCTTCAACATGCTTAAGCAAATGTTCAAGATTGATAACGATTCTGCTGAAATCAGAATATTCGTAGCATTGTTCCTTACCCGAAATGCTGCCCTGCTTAGAACTCATTGCACTATAGATGAATGTTTCAGGCTTGCAGTGTGTCCTGTAGTGAGGTGGGGCTATTGGTTCTTTTAGATTGTACATGGCACGCCTTTGCTCAGCAAGGTATAAAATGCTTATGAGAGCATAGGAAAAATAATCCTGTTTTTAATACAGTAACAACTAGATCTGCAGAACTGGATAAAATTGTATTTGAAATGCAATTCTACCATTGTTAGTTTATATTCTTATGAAATATTGAATGCTACCTGTGAATAAGCCTTAAAAGCCGTAAGTAGCCCATTTCTAACCTAACCTAATCGTTTCTTACGAAATCTACAAAAAGTGGATAATAATTATTTACATGCGGAAGTACTGTATCTAGAGAAAGATTTAAGAGTCTTATCCACAGTCTATCCTATGCAGCCTGAAAAAACTACAATGGAGAAACATCCCCATCTTGTCTATTTTGTTCCCTTTGTCTTCACAGCACTTTCTTACGTTGTTTTTTCCTGGTGTAATCTTTTTCACACCGATACAAACAGTGCTCGCTACATGCTAAGTGCTCTTGTGCAAAGTGAGGCAGCTATAATAGCAATTGTTTTTACCTTAAGTCTCGTGGCAATTCAGTTAACAGCTTCCTCCTACTCGCCAACAATAATAGAAATTTTTAGAAAAACACCTGATCTCTGGCTGTTGATGGGTTTGTATATTTTTTCAATAGCTTATGGCCTTGCTATTTTAAAAATTATAAGCTGGGCCATGGAACCACTGCTCGAAACTTACATTGTTTTCTCTTACTTTTTGGGAATTTTTTGCTTTACTACTTTAATCCCCTACACTTATGTCATGTTCATCATGCTTAAACCGTCTACTTTTATTGAAAAACTATCCCAGAAAATCAATAAGGAAGAACTCCTTCACACGGAACCTATTCAACCTATTATAGATATCGTGAGGAGATCTATGATGGAATATGATCATGAAACAGCAAGAGAAGGGCTGGATGCAATTGGAGAAAAAGCATCTAGCATATTTCGCAGAGAGAGATTTATTGGTGATGAAGAGACAAATATTTCAGAAAAAGTATATCGTCACTTTTTTGAAATCGGGAAACTAGCTCTGAATAAAGGAGATGAGGGTCCTGTTATGGTTGTTATTGAGAATATTAGGAAAACAGGTACAACAGCAGTAGAGAAAAACCTTGGAATAGCAGCAATGAAATCAGTAGCTTTTCTCTCAGCAATTGGGATAGCTGCTGTTAATAAGAACTTTGAGGATATATCGAGTCAAGCAATCCAGTCGCTTACAGGAATTGGGATAGCTGCTGTTAAGAGGGAACGTAGAACAGCAGAGAAAGTTAGAATGGCAGAAAAGGTGGCAGCTTCTCTTTCAAAAATTAGTATAGCAGCCCTTCGTCAAAAACTTGAAATAACGGCTAAGGTAGCTTTACAGGGTCTTCATACGGTTGGAATAGCTGCTCATGATAGGGGAAATAAAAGAACATTGAAGATTGTAGCAGGATATCTTGAAGAGTTTGAAGGAATTGCCTTTGAAGGAGGAACTGAAAGACTGAAAATGTTTGCACATGAGCTTGCCACTGAAATCAGAGAGAAAATGGATAACTTTCGACCTCATCAGTAGCTCTATGTACTCCTCTCTTGTAAGCTGCAGATCTTAACTTTGAGGTCAAATCCTTGAGGAGACATATATGGATAATTGACATTCCAAAATCAACATGACATAGGTTTTTATTTGCTCTAAAAATATGACTTTCCAATGAAAAACAAGTGAAAAGTCTAAATACTCATTTAAATGTATTTTTAAACCTGCCTGCAGTCCATGTACACCTGATCTATCAATTTTTAGCTTCCAAAATCTTGAATAACTTCTCAATCACTTCAGGATTCTCTCTGAAATACAAAAATTCACTGAATTTGCCAGCTGCAACTTTCACAGCCTTGAACCCGTACGTTTTCTCCAGCTCCAGAATTTCCTCCCCATACTTCTCATAGAAATCCACCCCCCATCTATCCATGTCCTTGACCCATTCACGGAGGACTTTCCTGAGTTCTTCTTCCTTTTCTTCACCAAGATCGTAAAGTTTTAAAAGGAGCTCAGAGGCTGCATTAATAGCATTCTCCTCAGACATCTCATCTTCAAAAAGAAAAATCAGAGCAGTTCTCGAGTAGTACCTCTCCAAGAGATGTCCTCTCTTCAGTTCTTCCCTGCTGACAAATACTAGATCATTTTCTAAAAGTTTTTCCATGTACCTGTATATGGAAGTCAACGTTTTCTTGTCCTCGTAATCCTTATTAAACAGTTTGTGAATCTCTTTTATGTTGAGTTCTCCTTGTCTCAGAATGCTCACAATACGTGAGTAGTTTGGATTATCAAATAGTTCGATCTGCTTCAGATCTTTCAGGACTTTAACGATCTCTTGCTTCATACTATCACACTATAACTATGACCGAAACCTTTATAAATGTTTGCGTTGTTAGTTACTTTTAACACCAAATGTAAATATGTACCATGTGAGAAAATAGTTCCACCAAATGTAAATTTAGTAACAATCTGGAACAACTGAAGTAAGTCAGGTGAGAAAATGGCACAAAAAATTTCGGAAAAAAGCATGAAAACATTTGCAATCATCTGGACTGGACAGTTCGTTTCCTTGATAGGGTCAGGGTTGACTGGCTTTGCCCTGGGCGTGTGGGTGTACTTGGAAACAGGTTCAGTTACGCCGTTAGCTTTAGTTGCACTCTTTTCAACAACACCACACTTGGTAGTATCACCTTTTGCTGGTGCTCTAGTGGATCGCTGGGATCGGCGAAAAGCTATGATCTTCAGCGATTCTGGAGCAGCATTCTGTACATTTGTCATTGCTGTGCTGTTATACACTAAAAACCTTGAAGTCTGGCACATCTACATTATTTCAATGGCCAACTCGTGTTTCAGCACGTTTCAGTGGCCTGCTTATTCTGCTGCTACCACATTACTCGTTCCTAAAAAGCATTTAGCCCGCGCTGCAGGCATGGTGCAGACTGCGCAGTCAGCTTCACACATTATGGCGCCCATGATGGCAGGGGTTCTTATTGTGACAATTCAGATCTGGGGCGTTATACTAATGGATTTTATCACTTTTTTGTTCGCATTAACAACGTTGTTACTCATTAAGGTTCCAAGACCTGAAATCACAGCTGAAGGTCAAAAAGGGAAAGGTTCGCTCCTGCAGGAGGTTGCATACGGATTATCGTATATAAGGGCGCGTCCTGGCCTTTTGGCTCTCTTGATGTTTTTTGCTGGCATCAATCTAGCATGTTCGTCCTTCTGGGTGCTGTTTACGCCTATGGTGTTGAGTTTTGCTTCTGCTGCTGTACTGGGTACACTGCAATCTGTTGGAGGGTTCGGTATGTTAGTGGGAGGACTGGTTCTCAGTGCGTGGGGAGGCCCAAAACGACGGGTGAATGGTGTTT
>Ga0209427_10009548_pt1 | contig 10814 bp, 10 predicted proteins | sample DeeMarSWOR136_30_FD_187465 | JGI IMG/M metagenome (GOLD analysis project Ga0209427, IMG submission 187465) | Marine sediment microbial communities from White Oak River estuary, North Carolina - WOR-1-36_30 (SPAdes) (version 2) | ecosystem: Environmental > Aquatic > Marine > Intertidal zone >...
ATAGAACACTCGTAGCAAACAAACACCCGTAAAGAAAGAATCCTCAAAGGGACCCCACCGTCTGGATGTCTAAGCACGAAGGTTCCAAAGATAAGTTCATTTGCGTCGAAAGGTTAAGCCTTTCTACCACCGCAGAAGTGCACCCACGCCGCCGAGCTCGGCCAACTTGTCACCAGTGAGTTCGACGCGGCTGCCTCCTGCGAATGCAAGATCCATGAACTCGTTAGCCGCAGACTGCGCATACGTCGCTTCGTTACACTCCGGACAGGCCGGATGCTGACCTAATCCGCAACCGCCGCATCCTGGGCACCGCCAGAAATCCACGCCATCCATCGGACCGATAAGCAACCAGCGGACCCGCTTCTGGTTCAATGTTGCAAGGGTGTCGGCAGGCCCTACAACGGCGCGTCCACCGGCGCCGTGCTCATTGCGGATGGCATCGCGCAGCCAACGCTCTTCCCGCCGCTCCTCCTCAGCGGCCGACGACAAGGTCTCCTGGAAGATCTCGTGAGGTTCTTTCTTGCCCTCCATCGGAAGACGCCAGACAACCTGTTTGCGCATGCCGAGAACCATTCGCTTCTCCAGTTCGCCTAAAAGGATCCGATCGCCCGCCAGTACGATCCGACGTAATTTCTCGCTCTCGACAAGTTCAGCGAGCTTCTCAAGCACGGCACAGCAGTAGTAGTGAATCTCTTTGTCTCGGCGGCGCTCGTACCGCTGCTGGGACCAGCCACCCTTCCGTACGTGGTTCTTAATCTCGCCGCGCAGGCTGCTCTCTTCCTTAAGCTTCCCAAGAGCCGCGAGGTAAATGGTTGCTCGGGCATGGTCCGCGTAGACCACCGCATATGCCTCGAAGTCGTCGAGCAATCTGGCCGCCGGAAGGAGGAAAGGAGAGTTGTCCAGGTACGCGGCCGGCTCCACGGCGACCGGCAACTGCATAAATGCTACGTCCTCTGTGAGCCACGACACCACACCCAGCCAGCCTACAACGCTGGGGAAGAGAGCTTTCCGAACAGTGATGCGCCAAAGATCCAGCGAACGACGCCGGTGCTCGACCTCGTCGCGAGTTAAGCTCTCAGCCCCAAGCAATGTCCCGGGTAGCTCCATCAGTTTGTTCGCGGCCTGCGGACCGGTCGTCAGCGATCCGGGGAAATAGACCGTCAGCACACATCGATCGTCGCCTTGAATCATTGCGAGTGTCGACAACGATGTACTCGTAGGTGGATGAATCGTTTGCTCTGTCATCTTTGATTCCTGTCTAACAGTCGAGGTGAGCGCGGCGGATAGACTGTACGCCCTGCTCGCTTCGTCACCCGAACAGACTTCTTATGTCCTCGTCCATGATTCTCTCATCGGGCCTGATAGGCGCTCCTGAAAACAGGATCAATACGCTCATAAGCGTATGTGCTGACGCCCTGGGATTACGATTCTTTTTGCTCAGCATTCGGACCGGTAATCCGGCTCCAGTCAATATTGGAGAAAAAGGCATTGGCGTTGTCAAGAAATCTTCACCAGTCAGGTTTCGACTTTCGACCCGCAGCGCCCGCAATAGCTCGGATCTCCAACCAACCTCTTATTACAAACCGGACACCTTCGACCGAAGTTGAGTGATGTAGGTAACGCGCTGGCGCAGAGAATCCTCAATGATTACGCAGTCGGCATGGTCAATTGCCATATGCATGGCAGCCAAGCAGGAACAGATCGGGGTATGGTTTTTTATCGGCGATTACACCGTCAAACCTTGAGTATGTGGAGTTCTAAACTGATATAACTTTTGCATTCTTGAATCTCCAAATATAGAATGGCAACAAGTGTTTCTTTGAGCCCTAACGAAGAATCGAACGGATAAGGAGTTCTATCAATGGCAAGAAGACTTTTGCTTTTTATCACTGTGATTCTGTTACTGACTTTGCTCACTTTCGCCTGTAAACAGAAGAGAAAGGAGCAAGTTGACAACGAGGAATCTGAGGGCAAGGGGAAGATTGCCGTCGTTATCTCCACTTTGAACAACCCCTGGTTTGTCGTTTTGGGTAATACGGCTAAAGAAAGAGCCGAACAACTGGGTTATGAGGCCACCATCTTCGATTCTCAAAACGACACCGCCAAGGAGTCGGACCACTTTGAGAACATCATCGCCGGGGGCTATGTTGCTATCTTGTTCAATCCGACAGATGCAGATGGGTCCATTGCCAACGTGAGAAAGGCTAAAGAAGCGGACGTACCCACATTTTGCATTGACAGAGAAATCAACGCCAATGACGTTGCCGTCACGCAGATATTGTCCGACAACTACACGGGTTGTGTAGAGCTGGGCCAGTATTTCGTCAAAAAGATGAATCGAAAAGGCACCTATGTTGAGCTTCTGGGGATTCTCGGTGACAACAATACATGGAACCGCTCAAAAGGTTTCCACAGCGTCGTTGACAACTATCCAGAATTGAAAATGGTTTCTCAGCAAACGGCCGAATTCGACCGGACGAAGGCAATGGAAGTTCTTGAATCGATTCTGCAAGCTCATCCTCAGATTGACGCCGTCTTTTGCGGCAATGATGCCATGGCCATGGGGGCGTACCAAGCTCTTGTGGCGGCCGGCAAAGCAGATAAGGTGATGGTTTTTGGCTTCGACGGCGCAAAGGATGTGATTGACTCCATTCACGACGGCAAGATCATCGCTACAGGCATGCAGTTTCCTAAGAAAATGGCTCGAATGGCTGCCGAACAAGCCGACGAATACATCAAGGGCAGAAGGGATTTTCCGCAAAAGGTGCCGGTTGCCGTCGAGTTGGTTACGGAGGAAAATGTCGCCAAGTATACGGCCTATGGCAGACGATCAGAACAGTAGCCCCATCTATTGATCCGAGGCATTGTTCGTGTCGGAACTGACTTATGAAGAAAGCATGCAAATGTGCAGTCGCCGCTGCGATAATAGCATTCCTCGTGTACAATAGCATCTACTTTGAGAACTTGGAAGACATAAAGCAACAGCAACGAAGAGAAACGTTCAACGCGGCTGAGTACGCCAGGGACTTCTGGGATAATCAATTGTTCAGTGTTTTGGATCAGGCGGTGGATGTGAAAGAGCTCATCGAGCTGTTCAACACGAATATGAACGAAGCGATCAAAAGGTACGGCAAGGCGCCGGGTGTTTCGAGAATCTACGCCTACTTAATAAATGGTAATGGCACAATCCTTACGATTGCTGAAGATTTTCTGGAAATAAGCATCAGAGAACCACAAATAAATCCGGATATCAAGATAACGACAGGATTCTATATACCGGGAAACGCCGTCCGGGACGCGTCCGGCCTAATCGATGTCAGTGAGTTCTCAGATACGATGAAATTCAACGAAATCAGTGGTGAAATTAACAAGATAGTGGTCAAAGAAGTGATTCGGCCTTTCCTGGATAAAAAACCGCAGGTAGGCAAGACAATAAGGTTCCTTGGGGCGACTCAAGTTGCCCAGGACGCCACAGAGGAAACAAAATTTCAAGTTGTCGAGGTTGTCCCAATCAGATTGGATTTGGAATAATCGTTGTAAAACAAAGCATATGATGGTTCGGTCTAAGACGAACAATATAGTCCTCCAAGCCAAAGGTATCAGCAAGACATTTGGCGGCATCAAGGCCTTAGATGGTGTAGACCTGGTGGTGTATCAAGGTCAGGTTAATGCCATTGTCGGGGAGAACGGCGCGGGCAAGTCAACGTTAATGAAGGTTCTGACGGGTGTGTACCAGGAATACGATGGGCAGATTATTCTGGATGGGCGCAAAGTCACGTTCACAAATCCAAAGGAAGCGCAGAACAACGGCATTGCAATCATACACCAGGAATTGAACCTGATTCCGTATTTGAGCGTTGCCGAGAACATCTTTCTGGGTAGGGAATTTATCAATCGACTCGGCTTGATTGATTACAAAGGAATGTACGGCGAAACAAAGAAGCTGCTGGAAAGACTCGATTTACATATCAATCCCCGTATTCAGGTTTCAAGCCTGCGGATTGGTCAACAGCAGATTGTTGAGATCGCTCATGCTCTGTCGCTGGATGCCCGCATCGTGATCATGGATGAACCCACCTCGGCGATTAGCGAACACGAGATCAAGGTTCTTTTCGATCTGATACGGTCTCTTAAGGCTCAAGGGGTCGCCATTGTTTATATCACCCACAAGCTCGATGAACTCTTTCAGATCGCCGATTCTGTAACGGTTTTACGGGACGGAAAGCTCGTTGGTTTCCGCTCGCTTGAAAATGTAACACATGATGATATCGTTCGAATGATGGTCGGAAGAGATCTAAGTGATTTTTTTGTAAAATCCGGCGTCGCACAGTCAGAGGAAGTTTTGAGCGTGAGGGACATGTGCCTTGCGCATCCGAGACGCCAAGGCGACTATGTTGTGGACCATGTCAGTTTTACTGTAAAAGCAGGCGAGGTTTTGGGCTTGTTTGGTTTGATGGGAGCCGGCCGAACCGAATTATTGGAGACGATGTTCGGCCTTCATCCCAAAAGATCTTCAGGATGTATCTTTCTTAATGGTCGAGAGATCAAGGTTAATTCGCCAACCGACGCGATCAAATTGGGGATAGGCTTTATCACCGAAGACAGAAAGCTGGAAGGTCTGGTTATGCAAATGTCGCTTGCTAAATGCATTACTTTGGCAAGCCTGGAACAGACAGAACGTTTTGGGTTCTTGAGTGCCGCGCTTGAGACTCAGTTGGCGGAAGACTATGTTGAGCGTTTGAGGATCAAGACACCGTCTGTACAACAGATTGTCGAGAACTTGAGCGGTGGAAACCAGCAGAAAGTGGTCATTGCCAAGTGGCTCGCGACCCATCCGCGGATTCTCCTCCTGGATGAACCGACCAGGGGGATCGATGTCAACGCAAAGAACGAAATCTATAGACTTATAAGTGAACTCACTCAGGCAGGCCTTGCCATCGTCATGGTCGCTTCGGAATTACCGGAGATCATGGCTATTGCAGATCGAATCATTGTATTATCCGAAGGAAAGCAAACCGCCGAGTTCACACGTTCACAGGCCACGGAAGAGTTGATTATGAAGGCGGCGATTCCGAAAAGCTTTCGGTTACAGCATTCAACAAAAGTATAAGGGTCTGGAATGTTTGCGTTAAAAGGCCATAAGGAGATCTTAGTTCGATTCCAATCGCTGTTGGCACTATTGCTGATGGTGGTGATCTTCAGTGTTTGCGCAGAGGGTTTCTTCACAAACGACAACTTCTGGCTCATTTTAAGGCAGGTCTCCGTCAACACATGCCTTTCCGTCGGTATGACTCTTGTGATCTTAACCGGGGGGATCGACTTGTCGGTCGGATCGATTCTTGCCCTGAGCGGAGCCATCATGGCCGGCTTGTTCAAAAACGGATTAGAGTTTCCTGCCTTCAACCTGTTGATCGGCTTCACTTTGCTCGGAGCGGTGATGGCCGGATTGATGACGGGTTCGTTTTTGGGATTTTTCAACGGTTTGATGATTACCCGTTTCAAGATTCCTCCTTTTGTCGCAACACTGGCGATGCTGACCATTGCCCGTGGCCTGACGGAGCTCTGGACCGGGGGGGCCGCAATAACCGGTCTTGGCAAGACATTTGGATTTTTAGGCACGGGTTGGTTCCTTGGTATACCTGTTCAGGTCTGGACATGTGCTGCGATCGTGGTTATTTTCGTGGTCTTGCTAAGGAAAACAAGATTTGGCAGATACGTGTACGCCGTAGGAGGAAACGAGCGAGCCGCCAAACTCTCGGGTTTGAACGTCAACAGGACTAAACTCCTTGTATACACTTTGGCAGGTGCCCTTTCGGCTGTGGGAGGACTTATTGTTACATCAAAACTGAACTCGGCTACCCCAACGGCCGGCGATGGGTATGAGCTTGACTCGATTGCGGCCGTGGTCATTGGAGGAACGTCGCTGTCCGGTGGAAAAGGCTCAGTGCTGGGTACCCTCCTGGGAGCTTTGATTATCGGCGTCCTAAATAGCGGCCTAATCATACTCCAGGTGCCGCCTTTTTGGCAGAAGGTGATTAAAGGATTTGTGATTCTTTTGGCTGTTGCCATTGACAAGCTGAATACGAAAGAGCAGTAAGATTTATTATGGGCCCGGTCATACGGACCACTCGGAAACGATGGAATTGGGAGTCCATGTAAGGTAATGACAGACCAAGCACTTTATCTTAAGTCGATTGAATATCGGATCAAGCTACTCAAATACATCAAGATGGCAGGTGCAGGCCATACCGGGGGCAGCCTGTCTTGTGTAGATATCCTGAATGTGCTGTACAATTGCATTTTGAATGTCACACCGGAAAGCTTCAACGACCCCGGGCGCGACCGTTATATTCAGAGCAAGGGCCACTCTGTGGAAGCCTTATATGTGGTGCTGGCCGATCGCGGTTTTTTCCCGGAAGAAGAACTGGAAACCTTTTGCGGCTATGGTTCTCACTATACGGGCCATCCTACGCGTCAAGTCAAAGGCATCGAGCAGAACACCGGGGGATTGGGTCATGGCCTGGCCTTTAGTGTCGGCGTCGCTTTGGCCGGCCAGTTAGATCATGCGGCTTATCGCGTGTTTACGTTGCTGGGTGATGGTGAGTTGGCGGAGGGGTCCAACTGGGAATCCCTGATGGCGGCCGCCCATTATCGTCTGGACAATCTCTGTATTATTGTTGACCGCAACACTTTGCAACTCACGGGCAAAACCGAAGACATGTGTGGTCTGGAACCACTGGTACAAAAATTGGAGGCCTTTGGCGGAGAAGTACGAATGGTCGATGGCCACAACATAACGGCCTTGGCAGAGGTGCTGGGTAGGCTCCCGTTTACTGCGGGTAAACCGAGCGTCGTTATCGCCAAAACCATTAAGGGTAAAGGGATTAGCTTCATGGAGAATAATCCTAAATGGCATCATGGTGTACCTGATGACCGGCAATACGAGCAAGCACAACAGGAATTGGAGGCAAGACGGGCGGAGATACGATCATGAGTTTTACGCCGGGCGCAGAATTGGGTAAGGCTAACCAGGAGGTTTTTGCGGAAACCTTGTTAACGCTTGCACGGGAGAGCAAAACCGTCCTGGCCGTAACCAGTGACTCGCGGGGCTCAGCAAAACTCACGACCTATGCCGCGGCAGTACCTGATCAGCTTATCGAGGTAGGAATAGCCGAACAGAACCTGGTGGGTGTGGCCGCAGGATTAGCGTCAACGGGAAAGACGGTCTATGCCGTATCCCCGGCCAGCTTTTTAACGGCCCGGGCTTTGGAGCAAATCAAGAACGATGTTTGCTATTCAGACCAACCGGTCAAGCTGATCGGCATCAGCGCCGGCGTAAGCTATGGTGCATTGGGTTCGACACATCATGCGATCCATGATATTGCCGTGCTGCGGGCTATCAATAATATCACGGTTATTGTGCCGGCAGATAACCTGGAAACGACCGAAGCTGTAAAGGCTGCTGCGCAGATGTCCCATCCGGTCTATATCCGCTTTGGCAAACGTCCCATGCCTCATCTACATCCATCGAATACCCCTTTTGAAATCGGCAAAGCTCTCCAGATTCGTGACGGCAGAGACATCGCCTTCATCGCCACAGGTGAAACCGTGTATCCTGCCCTAAAAGCCGCCGAGGAGATGGAGCAGTCAGGCTATTCAGGCCGTGTCATCAGTATGCACACGATCAAGCCCTTGGACACCGAAGCCGTGATGCGGGCAGCCGAGGGGTGTCGCGCGATGGTGACTGTTGAAGAACACCGTACTGCGGGTGGACTCGGAGAAGCCTGTGCTGCGATACTCATGGAAGCGAACATGCAGGTTCCTTTTAAGATCGTAGGTATCCCGGATGAATATACGATGACTGGGAATCAGTTGGAGATCTTCACCCACTATGGCCTGACAGCCTCGGGTCTTGCCCGGACCGCTATAACCCTGTTAGAGGCAATACGAGAGGATAGATGACTATGAATGAAACCTTTATCTTGGCAGTGGATCAAGGGACAAGTGCAACGAAAACAGTCGTGTTCGATACACGTGGTCAAATTGTGGCACAGGCCACTGAGCCCTTGAAATCCTATTTTCCCCAGCCGGGATTTGTGGAGCAGGAACCGTTAGAGATCTATCAGAATGTACTTGCTTCGGTGAAGAAGTGTCTTAGCCAGTATCGTGAAGCGGTTTCCCATGATCTGACCAAGATCAAAGTCTGTGGCATTTCCAACCAGAGAGAGACCTTTCTTCTCTGGGACCGTTCAGGCCGGCCGCTTTCGAATGCGGTCGTTTGGCAGTGTAAACGATCAGTAGAAATCTGCAGCCGCCTGAAAAAATCGGGTTTAGAAACTGAAGTCAACGACAGAACCGGCTTGATTATCGATCCTTATTTTTCCGGAACCAAAATTTTGTGGTTATGTGAAAACGAGCAACGGATAAGAAATGCCATCGACTCGGGAGAGGTGTATTTTGGAACCGTTGATACATGGCTGTTGTTTAAACTCACCAAAGGTAAAAGTTATTATACCGATTACACCAATGCTTCCCGCACACTTTTCTTCAACATCAATGACCTCCAATGGGACAAATATCTTTTAGATCAATTCAACCTTCACAATCTCAATCTACCCCAGCCACAACCTTCCTCGTACTCTTATGGCCAATCTGATTTTGAGGGACTCTTTCCGAATAAGATAAACATATCGGCGATGATTGGTGATTCCCACGCGGCTGCTTTTGGAGAAGGTTGTTTCTCGCCCGGTATGGCAAAGGCAACAATGGGTACCGGCTCTTCTATTCTCCTCAATACAGGTTCCAGGAGAATTCAATCTGAAAAGGGGATGGTGACCACTATATGCTGGAGTATGCCTCATAGAGTCGATTATGCCCTGGAAGGCATCATTGTGACCTGCGGAGCCACGATTAAATGGTTACGCGATCAGCTTGGGCTCTTTGAGGACAATCGCCAAACCGAGAAAATCGCTCTTTCTGTTGAGAATACGAACGGTGTATATTTCGTCCCCGCTTTCAGCGGCCTTGGCGCTCCTCACTGGAAAATGGATACCAAAGCTGCGATTTTGGGTTTGAACTTAGGCTGTGACAGAAACCATATTATTCGTGCGGCTCTGGAATCAATTCCATATCAGATTAAGGATGTTATCTCTGCAATGGAGCAGGATAGCGGGATCACATTAAAGGAACTCAAAGTGGACGGAGGTGTCACGGCTAATCATTTTGTCATGCAGTTTTTAGCTAACCTGTTGAAGACGGATGTGATTAACATTGGCCTGGAGGAAGTCTCCGCCCTCGGTGCTGCCTGCTTGGCCGGACTTCAGCAGAATATCTTTTCGGATATCGGTCAATTAGATAGTCTCACTACTGCTACAAAGCAGTTTTCTCCCAATGCAGACACCGACAAGATTAACGCTTTTTACAAGCATTGGAAAGAAGCAGTGAAACAGCTTTTATAACCCAGGGCCGCCTTCAAAGAACTCAAGAGGAGCTTCGGCGACAAGATACTCTTGAACGGCGCGATTGACTCTCCCTATGTCCTCATCGAGGGAACGCCGGAATTGGTTCGACAGCAGACCTGCGAGGTCCTCGACATCATGACGTCCGGCGGAGGATACGTAGCCGGTGCAGGTCACGACACGATTTTGCAGGAAACTCCTTTAGAGAACGTTTTGGCCATGTTTGATGCCGTTGAGGATTTTGGCCGTTAGTCCCTGGTGCGACCTGGAGAAGATGGTTTCGGAGATGGGACGGGATTATGTGCTCAGTATCAAACCCAGCCCTGCAATTCTTGCCGAAGACGACTCGTGCCCGGGCCGGGCACGGGCTACCCTTCGCCGTATCATGGAGATCACCGAAGGCAGAGCGCATGTTGAGATCATCATGAAAGATATCTCAACGGTCCGCTACCAGCCGCAGAGGCTTTGGGAATGGGCCCAGATCGCTATGGAGGAAGCGACGCGTTAGAGCGCGTACGGATTACCGTCGCTGACTCCGGCGACCTCACACAATTCCAGAATGGAGAGATAATGATGTTATCTGACGTTTACAGCCGAGTAGAGAGCACGCTGCCACGTCGGGCTTTTCTCAGGTCCGTCTTTGGAGCGGGAGTTCTGGGCTGCACCCTCCTCAAGTCCCACCCGTTCTCAGCAGCGCAAGTCAAACGCAGAACGAATGTCATTTTGGTCGTGACGGATGATCAGGCTTACGGAGACCTGGCCCTGTCACCGTGCATCGTGTTTAACCTCAGACTTCAACAGAGTAATTACGACGTGAAAGGCTTGATGCTGGATGAGCAGAAGCGGGTGCTCGCCGGGATCGGCCTCGACGTCGAAAAGTGTTTTTCATTCACCAGCAGAAATGATCTGTGTGGGTGACGCAGGATACGTATTCTAAATCATCGAGATTTCTGCTCTTAAGTGAATTGCTCATGGAAAAATGCAGGCCCTTGCCCTTAACGTTTAGCTCTGCAAACGAGACAGCAAGATCCATTCCCCGATAACTCGGTTGCACTGCGTGCAGGCGGTCCAAACCAGCTCGGATCGTTGACGGAATGGGAGGCGTTATCCCGCCGCAGCAATGGAGGTGCACCCTCAAGCCGTAGGCGTAACCGGGATCAACCAGTCGAGCAAGATGCGGCAACACAAACCGGTCAAAAGGCCCGGGACCGAGTAAGTGTGTTGTCAACGGAGCATCTGTACCTGAGATTAGTCGAGTCTTTGGTGGAGTGACAGACGTATTCTGGATTACGAGGCAAAAGGCTGGGAGCTTAAAAGAGTTGTCATCCCTTCTCTTTTGAGCACGTCCATCGAAAG
>Ga0209427_10009549_pt1 | contig 10814 bp, 11 predicted proteins | sample DeeMarSWOR136_30_FD_187465 | JGI IMG/M metagenome (GOLD analysis project Ga0209427, IMG submission 187465) | Marine sediment microbial communities from White Oak River estuary, North Carolina - WOR-1-36_30 (SPAdes) (version 2) | ecosystem: Environmental > Aquatic > Marine > Intertidal zone >...
AGCTTTGAACGTAGGCCCATGCCCAAACCTTCTTTCAGCTTATCGCTATACACCATCAAATAATAAATCTATTTCCCTACTGTTCTTCGCTATTACTACACTGTCTACTTGTGTTTTCGGAAGATCTTGCAGTTGTCCACGTCACATAGCATTCAGAGCCACTTTTTATGAGCGCGGGAAATCTTTTCTCTTGATTTGATTTGTCTCATGATCAACGCTGTTAGCAAGGTAGAAACCACTAGGATTGCCAAAGTGATTGAGGATGAAAACTCCGATATCACAGTGTACGTGTAGTAGTTACCTGCATGATCCCTGACCTCTTGGTTTCCAGCCCTGTCGATGGCGATTATCCTATAGCTAACAAATGTACCGCCTTGGTACTCAGGAATGAAGCCGTAATACTCCAGCTGGCCTGCGTCGTAATCCATTGTCTTGTTTTGCCAAGTCGTCTCATTGTTCACCTTCCATGAAACGATGACTGTGTCAATCCCCGTTTGAGAATCTGAAACATTTACATTAATCCAGACTCTTGAATATTCGGGCACTGTACTTCCACGTGGATCCTGAAGTGGAACGTCAATCACTGGAGAAGTAGCATCTTCCAAAACCGTTACATTGCCTCCTATTATGACGTTGTTCATAATGTTGGACTCACCCTCCACAATGCTTGCGTTTGCCACAATGGTATAGTCTCCTGCACTGATCCCTTTTGTGTTCCAAACAAACGGTATAACAATCTCGTCTGACGGACCCAAACTGCTAACTGAGTAAATGTCTACGCCAATCATTCCATATGTGCCGTTGGCATATACCGTTAAGTTGAATGCCTCTGAAACGTCCCCCAAGTTCTCCGTGCCGACTTCTATACGAAGATCTAATCCTCCGAAGACCTGGTTCGCAGAAAGTGAAATACTGGTCAATGCTACGTCATGGATATCAGCGAAAACGGATTTCGCTAGGCAAAACGCAAAGATCACCACGAAGATAGAAACAACTGCGAGTATACCTCTGATCTTCATATCATGTTCCCCATTAAGACATGTAGCCTGTGATGATATAATGCTTAGCATAGTGTGCAATCAAGGCTTATGTTTTGGGAGCACCGTGTGCATTCGGAAGAACTTGAATAGAGAGCATCGAGCTTTTAGATAAATATAAACCAAAGGTTCAAGAGCTGCGCGCGCGTCCATCTAAGAATGCGGTTGATCGGTGGTCAGATGTGAGGGAAAGGCCCTCGGAAAGATGGGACATTTCGATCTGTGGGCTTAAGTGTGCAAAGTGCGACATCTATGAAGCTTCTCATGGAAACGAGAAGTTGCGCGGAGAAATAGTGGAGTGGTTCAGAAAGGAGCGTAATGAAGCCATTAGGCAGGATCAGGTGACGTGTGAGGGCTGCAGAGGCTCATCTGAGGCTCATTGGAGCCCCGACTGCAGAATGAGGCTCTGTGCCAATGGCAGAGAACTGATCTACTGTTTCCAGTGCGAGGATTTTCAATGCAAACGCGTGGAGGAATTCTCCTCTGACGGAGTATTTCATCACAAGAAAACCATTGAGAACTCGAAAAAGATGAAAGAAGTGGGGATCCAGAAGTGGATTGCGGAGCAGAAGAATGAAGGACAATGTCTGTTCTGCCCTTGAACGAGCATTTCCCTTGCAAGTATGGTCAGGTTTGCCACGTGTGACCTCTTCTGAAGCGACGGTGTGGGAAGATATCTGTCAAGTTCATCTATTTCCGAAATAACTGAATCGACCCATTATGGGGTACTTGATGTATGTGACTGCTCAATGTGTGGATCTATGGGCTGAGAACAAGGCTCTAAATACTTGAAAGTGCTAAAAAATGCGAGAGTAAGGTGGCTCTCTTGAAGCTGTTGCTTGACGAGATGTATGCTGGACTGAAGGAGTATTTCGAGATTTTAGGATGGACCCCAATGAGTGTACAGGACGCAGGTCTGCAAGGAGCAAAAGACAGAGAAATCGTAGAGTACGCAAAGAACAATGACTTGCTGCTTATAACCCAAGACCAGAAACCAGCCGAGCTTGCAGAACTCAAGGGGGCAAAATACATATTAATATCAAACGCCATGATCGCCAGAATCGCTGACTCCAAAATTAGAGAAAAATACCCCGACATAAAGCCGCAGGCGCAATGACTCACTCAAAAAGAAACCTGCACGAATCTACTCACAACTAACCGGTGTGCAGCATTACATTCGCAGGATCACTCTCTTCTCTCCCCCTATGATCGCTACGTCCCAAAAAATGCGCGCCGAATTCACCGCATGCACTTGCATCCCAGCCGCTCGGAAAAAGCGTTAACGCTTAAACCCTTCCAAACCCAGAAAATAAGCCGAAGTGACAGTTGCTTGATTCCTCTCCGTGACCAGATTCGTTCTCAGACAACGCCCCACGTGACCCGAATCCTCCTTCTCATTAACATAATTATTTTCATCCCATTCCTTTACTACACCTTTTTTCCCGTAGACCGGACGACGGAGGCTTTCATTGAATCTCTTTTCGTCAACACCGCAATGGTTCCAGCCGAAATCATCCAAGGGCAGAATCTGCACACTCTCCTGACTTCTATGTTCCTTCACCTAGACATCTTTCACATCGGCGGAAACATGCTCTTTCTCTACATTTTTGGGGATAACGTGGAAGACGCTCTCGGCCACGTTCGCTTTCTAATATTCTATCTTCTGTGCGGTCTAGTGGCTGACTTTGCCCATATACTCAGTCTGACGACACAGTTGGAACGATTGATTCCAACTCTGGGCGCCTCGGGAGCGATTTCGGGGGTGCTGGGAGCTTACATCGTGATGTATCCAAGAGCAAAGGTCTTGACTCTACTGCTGATAAGGCTAGTCTGGATCGTTCCAATCCCGGCGGCAGTTTTCATAGGCTTTTGGTTTCTATTGCAGCTGCTTTACACAGCTCTCAACATGGGAGGCGGCGTAGCCTACTGGGCGCATATCGGCGGCTTCGCTGCAGGCGTAGTACTAGTCTTCGTTCTTAGGCGCGTCCACGCAGTTAAGAGAGAGGCCCCCCAAGCCCCTTAACTCCTCAACCGGCCCGGTTGATTCTGACACTGACCCACAACAGAAGATTCTTCGCGAAAAAGTTTGAATAACAAGTTTAACTCATGTGGAATTATGCCGAAAAGGGCGCCATACGTTAAGCCTCCCAAGAGCCAGATACCCAGGATTCAAGGCCTAAGAGACTATGTTGAGAAACACTTTGGGCACTTTGACTTCAAAGAAGTGCGCTATATTCGGCCTGGAACATCAGTGTACAAATCGATCTCGGAGATGCAGCAAAAGCTTGGAAGGCTTGGCGAGGATGAAGAGTTGGGCGGTTGCTGTGGAAGGTTGCCAACGGGCGAAGTAGTCGTTTACCTGGTGAACAGACATAAACGTGGACATGGATTACCTTTTGACGGACTGCTATACGAGATGATACATCTAGCCAAACCCGACTTGAACCCCGAAGACGTTGAGCACAAAATGGAAGAACATTTTGACTCCGCCCTAAAGCATGCAAGCGTTTTTGCGTATAACGCCACCCATAAACGCAAGAAGCCTTACCCCAAGTAGCCCTAAGCTACATGCACAGTCTTTTGGCCTGCCATGCAAAAGGCATTTAGACCAACAAACTCACATAGAATTGAGGCATTGGAAATGAGCGACTCGCAGCTTCATGTTTCTCATTCTACCTTTTTCGGTGGATGCCAAAGACTCTTTGAGAAGGCGGACTATGTCGTCGTAGGCGTGCCGTTTGATGCAACCAGCACTTACAGAACGGGAGCAAGATTCGCCCCTCTTGCCATTCGAGAGGCGTCCTTGAACATTGAAACTCACAGCTTCCGCTCAAACATAGATGTCGAAGACTTGAAGATCCACGACTTGGGCGACCTTCACGTCAGCGGCGACGTCAAACAAACCTTGAGTCGCCTAAGTAGCACCGTGAGAGAACTTGTGGAAGCCAAGAAAACGCCCATACTCATAGGCGGAGAACACACGCTCACTTTGGGGGCGATGAGAGGCATAGGAGGCAATGACGCAGCAGTACTGAGTTTCGATGCTCATCTTGATCTACGCCAGAAGTATATGGATCTAACCACAAGCCACACAACTTTCATGCGAAGACTCAACGAACAGGTTAAGCCAAGAAGGATTGTAGAAGTCGGTACAAGAGCTGTCTGCAGGGAAGAATTGAAGTATGCGAAGGAGGCGGGAATTCAGCAGTTCACAGCTATCAGAGTTCGTGAAGATGGTTGTGAGGCAATAGCGAAGGCGATCAAAGAAGCTGTGAAAGACTGCACGAAGATATATTTAACGATTGACATGGACGTTCTCGATCCCGCTTTTGCGCCAGCAGTTCAAAACCCCGAACCTGATGGGCTGTCAACCCGAACCTTATTAGACATACTGTTAAACCTCTGTGACGAACGCTTGGCTTGTCTGGATTTGGTGGAAGTTGCCCCGCCCTACGATCAGGGAGTTACAGCAGTTCAAGCCGCAAGAATACTCTTTGAGGCTTTGTGTCGAATTGAGAAAGCCCGAAAACTCTAAGGCGTTTTCACCAATCTTGCTATGAAAAAACCGTTACTCCCGTGAATGTGAGGGTACAAACGTTGACTAGAAGTCTGGCCCCTTAGTCCCGGAAGTCCTATTCGAGGTTCAGTTTCAGCTAGAGCAAACTCAGGGTTTAGCCGCACAAATCGCTCGATCAAAACCTCATTCTCTTCAACAGCGAGACTACAGGTCGAATAGACTAAGCAACCCCCTTCCATTACGAATTCGGCGCAGTTGTTCAGCATTTTCCACTGAATCGCAGCCATCTTTCTTATAGACTTCTTAGAAAGTCTCCACTTGGCAGAGGGCATTCGACTAAAGGCTCCTGTGCTGGTGCATGGCGGGTCTAATACAACAACATTAGCCTTTAAGTTGCGAAGGGGCAAGGGACTGCATGCGTCTCCGATAATAGGATTGGCGATCTTAACACCCATTCTCTTGACTTCTTTTTTCCAAACCTTCATCCTACGCAAAGAATAGTCCAATGAGTAGATCTCACCTCGATTTTCCATCAGCTGAGCCAGGTAGGTGGTCTTTGCCCCAGGAGCAGCACATACATCTAGCACGATCATACCGGCCTCTGGGTTGGCGACCTCTGCGGCTACGCAGCTTGCTTTGTCCTGGATATAGAACAGACCGGTTTTGAAACTAGGGATCCTCACGAGCGGCTGCTTCGAATGAACAACGATATAGGTGTGCTTCAGCCCCTGCACTTTTTCCAAGCCTACGCCTTCTGCGTCTGCCTTGCCAACCAATTCTTCGTTGGCCGCTTTCAGAGTGTTTACCCGGATGTAGGTAGGTGGGCTGCGAAGGGTAGTTTTGAAAAGCTGCAGCGCTTCATGGCGGCCGAACAATCTGAAGCAGTACTTCACAAACCAAAGCGGTTGAAATGTGCGCAAGGATGTTTTTTCCTCGTCGCTCATACCCTCTAAGAGGTCTCTTGGCCTTACGCTAAGAAGAAGGCCAAGGATGCTCTCAACCTCCATTAGCCTTCGCCAACCCAGAATTGAGCGCCCGATCCGGGCTATATTGGCTGCTTTCTCGTAGCTGTCGCTTCCCCTAATCTTCACTTCGTAGGTGTACAGACGCATGAACGCTTGAATGTCTGGTGAAAATTCCTTTACAGAATCTGGCTTAAGAACAGAGTTTATGATGTAGTCAACCAAGTTTTGCCGTCTGACCGTTTCACAAACGAGTTTATATGCCAGACTCCTTTCGCTTAGACCTTGGATACCCAGCTCTCTCGATGCCCTGATCAGAGCAAGTCTTTCGCTCAGTTTTCTTACCTCAATCAAAAGCAGGGCTTCGATGGCTAGGGCCCAAGCATCACGCATCAACTTTCTGCACGAAAAATGATGCAGCAGACGATTTATTAAAACCTTGACACGCTTATACAGTGAACGGGACAGGAAGCGATGGCGGAACAAAGGCAACTGGATGATTTCTCAAAATTCACCCTCACCTCTGAGGCTGCTCTTCTTCAAAAGAAGGGAAGTGATTCGAAGAGCCAAGCTTCGGCGTCCAATGAGAACGCAATGCCGGACGAGGTTCCCTCAAGAGAAGACCCGAAGCATCTGCCCCCTTCATATTTTGTCTCCGCATCTTACGACGGAAAGAAAGGCGTTGCCTCCATTAAACTGTACGAGCCAAGATCCCAACGTATCTATCTCTGGCACGACACGACTGGACACAAACCATACCTTCTCACCAACCTATCCAGGTACGAGCTTGACCAAATAGAACGCGTCAGAACTCATCCTGGCTTCGATCACTCGGAGCAAGTGTCAAAGCGGGATCCCTTGAAGAACAAGAAGATAACGTTAACGAAAGTCGTGGCTAAAGACCCTCTCGCAATCGGCGGTAGGCCAACCGGATGCTTGCGAGAGATCATACCGGAGGAATATGATAAGACCAGGAAATCTGAGGCTGATGAGGTCAAGGTTTGGGAAGCCTCGATCAAGTACTACCAATGCTATATTTATGATCAGGGCTTTGTTCCAGGAATGTTGTTCAGCGTTGAGAATGGTGAGCTAGTCTCCTCAGCGGTTGAAGGCGCAGAGAACTCTGTGGAGAGAATCCGTTCTCTCTTTGGCGACAGAAGTGAAGACGAGAGGAACTACATTGGGCGCTGGGCACAGCTTCTTGAGTATCCGGCGCCATCCTTTAGGCGATTAGCTCTCGACATTGAAGTCTTTTCACCTGTGGCCACGCGTGTGCCTGACCCTGAAGAGGCACCTTATCAAGTAATTTGCGCTTCCTTGGTCACTAGCGACGGAAAAGACAAGGTCCTGCTTTTGAAACGGGAGGGAGTGAGAGACGGAACGGAAAGACTTCCTTCCCAGACGAAGGTTGAGTTCCACGATAGCGAAGAAGACTTAATCAAGGCGATCTTTCAAGCTTTGTCGGATTACCCTTTCACCATCACTTTCAATGGCGATGATTTCGATCTTCGCTATCTAGCTAAAAGGGCGGAAAGGCTGGGCATCACGAAAAAAGATGTTCCCATAGAGGTAGGGCGTCGGGTCTGTCTGCTCAGGACGGGTGTTCACATTGACTTGTACAAGTTTTTCTACAATCGTTCAATTCAGATCTACGCCTTCAACAACAAGTATCGCGACGTGACTCTCGATGAAGTTGGCGCCGCATTGATTGGGCTACCCAAGATCGAATTGGAGAAACCTTTCGCTGAATTGACCTACTCTGAATTGGCACGTTATTGTCTCCGCGACGCAGAGATAACTTTCAAGCTTACGGCATTCAGTGAAGATCTTACTATGAAGCTTATTCTGGTGCTCGCCCGCATCAGCAAAATGCCTATGGAAGACGTGAGCAGGCAAGGAGTGTCACGCTGGATTAGAAACTTTCTACACTTTGAACATCGAAGACTAAGTATGCTGATCCCCAATACGGCGGACATCTTAGCCTTGAAGGGAACGACAGCCACAACTGCGATTATCAAAGGCAAGAAATACAAAGGTGCAATTGTCGTCGAACCTATCCCTGGAGTTCATTTCAACGTTGCAGTAATGGACTTTCCAAGCCTGTATCCATCAATAATCAAGGTTTGGAACCTAGGATACCAAACAATACTCTGTTCCCACAAAGAATGTAAGGATAACATTGTTCCAGGCACTCCACATTGGGTCTGCCTCAAAGATAAAGCCCTTGAAAGCCTGCTGATCGGCTCGCTGAGGGACCTGCGGGTGAGCTGGTATAAGCCGAGGGCAAAGGACAGTTCATTGCCATCGGAAGTTCGGAATTGGTACAGCGTAATTCAAAGAGCTCTAAAAGTCATTCTAAATGCTAGCTACGGAGTGTTCGGAGCAGAGTCCTTTGATCTTTACTGCCCACCCGTAGCAGAGGCAACAGCTGCTATAGGCAGGCATTCCATTACACGCATAGTTGACAAAGCAAAGGATCTGGGCATCGAAGTACTCTACGGGGACACAGACAGCGTCTTCTTGAAGAACCCGAGTGAGAAACAGATCATGGAGCTCACTGGATGGTCGGAAAAAGAGTTGAAGATGGGACTAGACGTCGACAAGGAATACCGATATGCAGTTTTCAGTTCTCGAAAAAAGAATTACTTGGGAGTCCTCGAGGACGGAAGCGTTGACGTCAAGGGCTTGACGGGAAAGAAGAAGCACATCCCGAAGTTTATCAAGGACGCTTTTGACGAGATGAAAGCAAGGCTTGGAAAGGTGCAATCGTCGGCCGAATTCGAAGCAGCAAAGAAGGACATCAGAAAAATCGTTGTTGATCGTTATTCGCGATTAAAAAGACGAGAATGGGATCGCCTAAATGATCTGGCATTTCACGTTGTGCTTGGCGCAGCTCCCGAACGTTACACTAAGACTACACCCCAACATGTCAGGGCTGCGAGAATGCTGAAAGAAAAGGGGCTTGATTTGAAAGCAGGAGACCTCATCAGCTTTGTCAAAGTCATTCGAGAGCCACATGTAAAACCTGTTGAGTTGGCAAATGACAGTGAGATAGATGTGGACAAATATGTTGCCTATTTGCACTCGACTTTCGATCAAGTACTTGACGCCCTAGGACTTAGCTTTGACGAAATAATAGGATTGACAAGACTCGAAAGATTCATGTAAACGCTACAAACTTGAACCTCTCTTCACAAAGAGAAGCAGGCGTAGAAAACTCAACGCTTCCTTTTAAGCTGCTGCACTAGCTCAGATGCCTCCCTTGCTGAAGCAGCACTTCCTACGTGTTTAACCTTGGACAAAACGGATCTGGACCCGCAGTAGGGGCATTGGCGAGTTTTCTTACTGGCAGCCGCAACCAACAACCTCCCGCAACCCCGGCAGATTATGATCAAATACACGCCGATCCCTTACGAAAGCTTTTTCATGCAAACGGATATTTAAGAAGTGGTGAAAGGACAGCGCCAAAATGCCTAGTCTCACTCTAAGTGAATTGGCTGCAAAGTACTTCTTCAAGAAAGGTTACCAGACAGAAACAGACGTTACTCTAGAAGGCACCTCTGGCATGCCTCGCAAGTTTGACCTTTTGTTAACCAAACCGAATGAGAAACACGTAGTGCAAGTTCTCAGCTGGAAACGCACCGTTGGCGTCAACGTAGTCATAAACCTTGACAAGGCCTCAGAAGACGTCGGCTTCAAGAAGCCGATCGTGGTATCGGAGAAGTTCAGCAGCCATGCAAAAGCGTACGCAAACCGAAAGGCCATCATGTTGCTGACCAGACGCGAACTGAGCAAGTACTAGCCACGAAGGGGTTTTGCAGTTAGCTTCTCGCCACAAGAACTGTCAAGCTTTAATACAGGACTTTGTTTAGCACTCAGCACTGAACGGAAATCAGTGCTGTAAACCCGATCATGGTGTTGTATGAGTATGAAGAAGGTTTTAGTAGTGACTGGCACGCCGGGCGTTGGAAAGTCTTCGGTGTCTAGCCTGCTAGCCTCTCGTCTCAAGGGTAAGACAGTCAACTTGGGAGATTTGGTCAAGGTTGAGAGGCTGGACTGTGGATTTGACAATAAACGCAAGACGCGAGTGGCTGACACTGAGAGAGTTGCCGGGCGAGTCAAAGAGATTATCAGCAAATCGGAAGGATTTGTCATTGTTGAGGGGCATTTCGCTGTAGATGTTGTTGCAGCTGAAGATGTCTTCCTGGCTTTTGTACTGAGACGCAATCCAGATGAGCTTCGGAGAGTGTTGAAAGAAAAAGGTTTCAGTGAGAGCAAAGTAAATGAGAATCTTGCCGCTGAGATCCTTGACGTTTGCCTATTTGAAGCGGTAGAAGAGTATGGAGAAGAGAAGGTTTGCGAGATCGACGTTTCAGATAGAAATGTTGAGGATGTTGTCAGCGAAGTAGTTGATATCGTTGAGGACCGTGGGCCATGCCGTGGTGGTGTTGTGGACTGGTTAATGAAGTTAGAGCTAGAGGGGCGACTGGACGAGTTTTTGGAAACGCTTTAGGCCGCAAATGAAGCAAGCAACAACGTGAGCGCGCAGGGGAGAAGCTGTCGGCTCGGAGCAATAACATTAACTCCTTCTAGATCATTACGTTAGGACGACCTTCAGAGAGGATTCCGAATGAAAGCTATGAAGGAGTTGGAGCTGATTCAAAAAAAGAAAGAGAACTGGCAGAAAGGAATTCTTGAAACAAGCCCAGCGAGGTTTCAAGAAAGAAGGGACCAGTTTCTTACCAGTTCCGAAATCCCAGTTGAAAGGGTGTTTACTCCACTCGATGTGAAGAATCTTGAATACCTTCGAGACTTGGGCTTTCCAGGGGAACGTCCTTTCACCCGCGGGGTTTATCCTACGATGTATCGTGGAAGGTTGTGGACAATGAGACAATACGCAGGTTTCGGCACAGCCGAACAGACAAACCAGCGTTTTCGATACTTGCTTAGGCAGGGACAAACCGGACTGAGCGTGGCTTTTGACTTCCCGACTCAGATCGGATTGGACTGCGATCATCCTCTTGCTTTGGGGGAAGTAGGAAAAGTAGGAGTAAGCGTCAGCACGTTGAAGGAGATGGAGCTTTTGTTCGACCATATTCCCCTCGACAAAGTCACGACAAGCATGACGATAAATGCGCCAACCGTGGTGCTATTGGCAATGTACATCGCCATAGCCGAAAAACAGGGGCTCTCACCTTCAATACTTGGCGGTACAGTGCAGAACGATATTCTTAAGGAATACGTTGCTAGGGGCATGTACATTTATCCACCTAAACAAAGCATGAAACTTGTCACTGA